>Ga0214923_10007615_pt1 | contig 11758 bp, 10 predicted proteins | sample LL1510_MetaG_FD_177993 | JGI IMG/M metagenome (GOLD analysis project Ga0214923, IMG submission 177993) | Freshwater microbial communities from Lake Lanier, Atlanta, Georgia, United States - LL-1510 | ecosystem: Environmental > Aquatic > Freshwater > Lake | place: USA: Georgia | collected... | reverse complement strand
AACGCAGCCTTTGCTGCCCGAGTATCTCAAGGCCATATCGGGCGAGCAAGATTTATTGCCACTAACCAAGGCGCGCAATCAAGGAGAAGAGAGATACTCTCACTTATTTTTTCACTTAGAGATATTAGTTCCTGCTTTAAAGCTGCTGCGCGCCTATTAGATATTGCTCAAGAGCAGGCAGAGAGTGAAAACTCTGAGCGAGATAGTAAACAGCTTCAACAGTTGCAAGATGCCTATCAAGGCGCCGGTAGAGGGATGATCTCTGGTGGAGCCAAAGCAATTAAAGATTTAGAGAAAGAACAGAAGTCGGTTACAACTAGGGCGATCCGTGACAATATTGATAGAGCGCTATTAGATATTGCCACTATCTATCGAGATGTTTTAGTGACTCAAAGTGGCAGCGATGAGATTCTAAATATTGATCTAAGGCTTGAGATCACTGATTTTGCCAAAACAACTACTCCAAAACGAAGCATTGAGCGGATTGAAGCGCTCTTAGAGGCCCGAATAAACCTTGGGCGCAATTCAGCCCCTCTTTCTACCCTCGAGGCTCTGTTTTGCGCTTTGAAGTAGCTTTCGGCATTATCGGCACATGCGCCTAGACCATATCTCTTATGTAGCAACTCATGATCAACTAGTAGATGTAGTTCAAAGGATTGGTTCTCGAATTGGTTCAGCCTTTACCGATGGCGGAATTCATCCAAGATTTGGAACTCGAAACTTCACACTTGCTTTAAAAAACGGTCTCTATCTTGAAGTTGTCTGTCCTTTGGATCATCCAGCAGCAGATGCCTCTGCATTTGGTCGCGCAGTTTCACAGCGCGCTAATGAAGGCGGCGGCTGGCTCACTTGGGTTGTTTCAACAGATGATCTCTCGCCAATTGAAAACCGTCTTGGCAGGCAAGCTATAGATGGTTCAAGAAAGCGCCCTGATGGAAGCGAGCTAAAGTGGAAGCAACTTGGAGTTCTTGGAACTCTTAATGACTCTCAGCTCCCATTTTTCATTCAATGGATGTCTAGTGATCACCCATCAACTGATGGCAAGGCAGTTGCTGAGATTGTGAAAATTGAAATTTCAGGCGATGAAAAGACAATTCAAGAGTGGCTTGGCTCAGATCTGTCAAAAGCTCTCGATGGTGTTGAAATCCAGTGGGTTAATCCAGCGGTAAATGATGGAGAAACCGGGCTTGTAGCTGTTCACCTAGCTACGCCTAACGGCGTTGTACGCTTGGATTAATTCTTACAAAGCTTGAAGCTTGAAAGCATCGCCGCCCTAGCTCAGTCGGTAGAGCGTCGCTCTCGTAAAGCGAAGGTCATGAGTTCGATTCTCATGGGCGGCTCAAGAATGTAGCGGTAATCAAACCTACTAGATGACTCAATTTGTGCCAGATTACCCCGCGAGCACCATTTCTCATATTTTCTATAAAGAGGATTAAAAGAGTTCAATACCTTGAATTCTCGCACTTCCTAAGCATTGATGAGGTTTCGAATATTTTTTATGAACCACTTAATGTAATTGAATCTCAACTCCAGACTCTTTAATTCAAATACCTCTTTAACAATCAACTTCTCAAAATCTCGGTCTGTATCCATAAAACATTTCATCTCGGTTAAATTTTCTAATACTCCAGAGTAAATCGGACGTTGTAGTATCTGTGTTTTTGTGTGCGTTGCCCTCGAGTCAAAACCAATATTCCAAGCAAGATTCTCCCGAAATAAAATAGTTCTATAATCTTGTTCCCAGTAATTCAGCAATACATCTCCATCCCAACTAAATCTTGCCTTGTAATTCAAGAACTTTAAGAAATAGATAAAACCCATAAAACCAATTTTTTTGTAAAGCTTGCAATAACGTAGACGTTGGAACGGATTTTCGATACCGCCAGAGGTTGCTACCCAACGATTTCTCCAGGTCGCCCATCCCCAAAGAAATGTTATATTGCTTAAATAAAGATCATAATCATGCCTGATGAGTCTTTCGGGAACATTATTGTGCAGGGATATAGCCCCAATTGTTAAGTCCTCTTTAAATTTAATGAGACAATCTAATGAGATTTTTAAAGCTTCTGGATGTAGCAAAATATCCTCTTCACAAATGAGTCCAAATTCAACTTGATTAAAAAACCAGGAAATGGCGGAAAGCATTGCCTCTCTTACTCCAAGATTTTTCGAAGAGCACTTAATTATTGGATTTTTATCTCCACAAAATTTTTCTATAGCACCTTTACAACGTTCGATTGCAACTGCGTCTTCAGCATTACCCAATCTTGGCCCATCAATATGAAAAAAAAATTGAACAGGTATACTTGCCTCCATAAGATTGGAGAGAGTGCGCTCCAATAGGTCTGGCCGTGCAAAACAAGTTACAAGAATTGGCAGCACAGTCAAAGTAACTCCTTATCCTCTTCTTGGTGTATATGCTTTAGACTTTTTCTTAAAGGCAAAGACACTCTCCGTATCTTAATAGAGATATTTCTATTGTAGGCTATTTCTGTTGTGTTCTGATCAGCATCACGATTTCTCTACAAACTTCTTAGAGAGGACAACTATATAAATCACTCAATCCGTAGTTTTTACAAACGAATCTCTTATTCGATGGCCCAAAAATACATATATCCCTGTCAAGCGAGTACTATCTGAATATGCGAAACGCTCTGATTTTGAGCATGAAAACTATGACCTAGTATGTCAAGTTCTTACACCGTTACGAACACATGGTCTTATGCCAAGGTAGGTCATGCGCAGGACGAGCTGAATACAATAAAGAACTTTCTAAAGAATTTTTCAGTAGAAGCTCAAATTGCTAGTCTCGATTCAGAATTTGGTGACATAAGCATCACTTCACTTGGAGTGACGCTACATCAAATGAAGCTGGATCACTCAAGAGTTTTCAAGCCACTTGTTGATCGACAGATTTTTAGGGATTTGTCTAGGTGTGTTAGAAAAGCAATAACGCAAGTTCAATCCTCTACATCAACGATTGTGATCACATCCTCTCGGCATGACCATTTAATCAGACTAGAGAAGTTACTTATTGGCCAATATAAACCACGAATAAGAATTCTTGATGCACCAAAGACCTCACAGGAATGGGAGTATTTTACTAGGTTTGTAAATCAAGCTGGAATTGAGCCAATTCTAGCAATGGAAGTAAAGTCTTCGGTTATCGAATCAATTAAGTATTTAGAAAAGGTAATTCATGTGCCTTCCCATTATGGACTTCAAAGGGAGTTACCATCTATAAATGCTGCTCGCAACAGAATTGGAATTTTCTGGCCGGTCGGACGCAGCTTTACACTTAGAGATATCGAGCTGATTCTGCATAAATCCAGATGTTTAAATCCAATTGTTAAACTGCCAGCAGGTGTAGAGATAGATGAATATCGGGCGACTTACCCAGATATAACCTTTATACCACGTGGCACAACTGACTCTGAATTTCGTTTGTATCTTTCACAAATAAAGATAGCTTTACTAATGCATAAGAATTACGTAAGGCAATCATCAGGTTATGCAGGATATTTTTTAGCTAATAGCGTTCCCGTTATTACGTCGAAAAGTAATTCCTTTTTTACGGAGCTAGAGGAATTCGGAAATTTCTACGCAATTGAAGATTATGAGGAAAACCTGTATGAGTTTCTAGTTTATGTTGACAGTAAGCCTCTGAGCAAAAGAAATGAGTATTACCATGACTTTTCAACGGCGGCTTGGAAATCATTTTTATTATGAGCAATATAAGAATTGAACATTATGATTCGTAATCATAGATTGATGAAATTAATGGGTATTATTCCAAGTGCCGTAGTACATGTGGGTTCTCACTATGGGCAGGATAATAGTCAATACGAATTACTAGGCATACAGGAAATATACTGGTGTGAAGCAGATCCGTTCTGCGCGTCACAGATACGGTTACGCTATCCAAAAAGTTATGTCATTGAAGGAGTATTTTGGTCAGAGGTAAACACGTCGTTAGATTTTTGGATTATGCCAAATCGAGCTCATAACAGTTTATTTGAGCCTAAATTGCCAGTGGAGGAGGCTCACATAATTAAGGTTAAAACCACCACTTTGGACCATGAATTTCAGAATTTGACTGTTAGGAAACCAACTTTGCTAGTTTTAGATGTGCAAGGTGCTGAATCAAAGGTCCTCCAAGGTGCAAGTAAACTACTCTCTAGAATAAATTTTATTGTTTGCGAGATTACCGATGAGTCGTCTATTTCTACTTTTTCAGTGACACATAAGGAGATTGAGAGGATTTTAACTCCAATCGGTTTTAAGAAATCTATCAGCAGAAAGTCTTTCTCAGGGGAGTATTATGATCAGTTATTCGTGAGGATAGGAAAAATGGGAAGATTACGCATTTGGTTCTTTGAGATACCCTATAAGATAGTAAGACTTCTTAGATTCCTGAAGCTAAAGATTGAATAGCCTCTTATACGTGCGCAATAATTATGTGCTCCTAAATGGAGGCCTAGGAAATCAGCTTTGGCAATTATCTTTTGCTCATAAGCTAGCAGAGTCAAGGCTCACTAAAGTTGTTCACATTCACAATGAGAAAAATTCTCATACCCACTTATTTGATGGAGCGAATATAATTTCCATGCTCATAGAAGAGTGCAGCCATAATCTGGAATTTAATAGCCACAACTTTAGTAGCCCATATTATCGAAGGAAATTTGTCCCAGAGTCTAAGTGGTCAAAATTCGGAAGGCGAAGGTTTTTAGATAGTAGAAACTTGAAAATTCAGGACTTTGATGGCATAGATGTATCGCGTCCACTCATTCATCTAGGTTTTTTTCAAAGTTTAGAATTTTTAGCACATGAGGTTTCAATCGTTTTAACCGAATTGCAAAGGTTACTTCATCTCTTCGATACAGGCAAGGATTTGAATATTAAAGGAGAGTACGCAGTAATTCATCTACGGGGGGGTGATTACTACCAAGAGCGGCACAGAGAATTATTGGGTGTTTTGAGCCATGAATACTACTCACAATTAATTGTTGCGGTAGAAAAACTAGGAGTTAAGAAAGTATTCGTTGTCACCGATGACTGGACAACGGCGGAAGCAAGGTTGAAAAATATCAGAGGGATTGAGATGATCAAACTTGATGGATTGAACGAGATTGCAACATTCCAACTAATGGCAGGTGCAAAAGTCGTGGGAGTTTCGAACAGCTCATTTGCTTGGTGGGGTGGAATGCTTTGCAAGAATACTGGAGGAAGCATGATTGTCCCAGTGCCTTGGTATCAAATACAAAAGAAAACCGGAGTTTCGGTAGGTGTATATGAAGAATCGATGATCAAGCTTTCAGCACACTATTCTTATTAACGCCTATAAACCTTCATGGTTGGCTTAATAGAAGTCAAGGTTTTTTGGGGTTTGGCCCTTAAAAAGTTGCACGAGGTTTACTCTTAATGCTTTTGGCATGAAAGTTACTCCACAATCTAGATAAATTCTAAAAACGCATATCCAGATTGATAATTTTGAATTTGTTCCCACAAATATTCGACTTTGTACTCCTGTTTTAATTAAGAGAATTGGAGGAAGTTTAAGTATTCCACTTATCAGAATTGTACTTGACAACTCATCGAACATTTTCTGAGCCATGTCTGGCGAATCTGTCAATACATGCCACTTTTTAACACCCATAGATTCCGTGAGCTGGAGAAGATTGTAAGGTTCTACAAATCCCTTCCCCACCGATAGTAAGTCTCCAAGGCGATAGTGAACTATATTTTCATAATTCCTACTTTCAACACCTGATTTCGTTATGATTTCAAAAATCATCGTTACTGTATTTTTACTAAAGTTAATGTAAGAATAATGGCCTCTGCTAGAAATAGTCCAAAATTTTATTTTTGTGAAATCGCTATTGCTTTCAGGAAAAACAACAAATCCTAATTTCTTAGATAACAAGGAAGCAAAGGATCGTAAATTGATCTTACGTTTCCGTGTATTAGCTTTTTGACTAAAGTCATTAACTTCACTCCAGGTAATATATGAGGGTAGAAGTTCAGCTATCTCCATCGAACGGCGTGTAACACCGCCAGTATGGATGACTAAATGGACTCGTCTACCTGAGCTTATTGTTAAAAAATCGAGAGTAAATGCGAGTGCATTTAGTTGGGAACCGAATCCTCCCCACGAATGAACTCGTAGGGGCGGTAATACTGAATTTAAGTTTAACATTTACTATTAGTCGCGTGAGGAGTTAATCATTTGAGCATAAATTACTGAGTGAAGTCTGCAGGTATTTTCAATCGAGAACTCAGCTAACTGTTTACGTTGGTGAATTAGCACTTCGCTCAATAGATTTGGGTGAGTGATGAGCTCTTCCACCCGCCCTGCCATCTCCTCAGGAGTATCAGTGTCTAGCAGCCCTGGGTGTTTCATCCCCAGAACTTCAGGGATTGCAGAAACTCGCCTTGCAACTATAGGCACTCCTTGCAACATAGCCTCCAAGAGTACTAAACCGAAACCCTCATAGTTTGAACTGAGTATAAATACGTCTAATCCTTGGTAGAAGGTTTCAGTTTCAGTTAGTTTCCCAATCCAATCTACTGCGTCATCAATTCTCAAATCTTTTGCAAAACTTAAGAGTTCGGGTTTATCAGGCCCAACCCCAACGATTGACAACCTATATTCAAAAGAACTGCTTTTGCGCAAAATCTGTAAGGACTTAAGGAGTAAGGCCAAATTTTTTTGAGGAACCAACCGAGACACGGTCCCAATCTGGACTACTTTGGTCAATTCTTTAGGGGATGGCGAGTCAACAACTCTAGTATTTTGAAGTCCATAATGAACTACATAGTTACTCTGTTTAGGGCTAAGTTCGTGAGATGAGATAAGGAAATCAGTTACGGCCCTTGAGATTGAAATAGATGCACTAGCTCGATTAAGCACAAACCTTGATAAGAGTATCGAAACCAATCTTGAACCTTTTGGGAAAAAAGCTTCTGCATTGTGCCTTGTGACAATAAAAGACTTTTTTGGAAGTGCAATGGCACACAGCAACTCCGCACGGGGTAGATGTGCATGAAAAACAGTTTTATGATCCTTAATCTTGTTTCTAAGCCGGAGAAATTGTTGGAAGAAGCTTAAGGATGAAAAAGATGTGTTTATCTCAACTCCGGCATTCAAAAACTCTTTCAAGAGCCGTGGGTTGTCCTTGAGAAAAATCACTTCAATTTGGTCTCCTGATTGCCTTTGGAAGGATGCTAAAGTTAGGAGTTGCTTTTCGGCTCCTCCTAGGTCAATCGTCGTTATAATATGACAAATCTTAAAACTCATACTTAGTTTTCCCTATTTAGAATTGCTATTAGTCGAATTATCCAAGAATCTAGTGAATGATTTTGCTTAGCAAGTTCATAACGCCTGTAGACCTCTCTTACATATTCGTCATCTGAGATGTGCTGTAAAGCATTTATCTCATCAATAATAAAGCTGATAGATTCCTTAGCGTGACGTTTACTCCAAGTGCCAAACTCGCGACAATACTCTTGGTTCCAAGTAACCACAGGTAAACCCATAAGCGTTGCTTCAACCAAAGTCTTGTCTAGTGAGCCAATAAAAAGATTAAGAAATAACCCGTAATGACTTGTCTGTTTAGGCAAGTTTCTACGCTCAATTGGATCTAAGAAATTAACAATTCTCCTTCGAATTAATTCTTCAGCAGAAGTTTTACAATACTGCAGGTATGATAATGAAGATGAACTCATTGTGGCACCATAGATATCTAGCTTAAATGAATTGTCATTTCCATTTAGTAATTCGGTCAATTCAATTAAGTGATTGACATTTTTAGATGGGTCGAGCCTTCCATAATTGAGCATTTTTGTAATTGAGTTTTTCTCTCTTAATATAAATGGAAAATGTTTTGTGCTGACACCTTGATTTATAAATCTTAATTTGTTTTTATTAATCATGAGGTTGCAAGATCCAGGGGTAGATGAAGCTATTCTATTGACGAAGAATGAAGCCCAAATCAAATAGGGTGAGTTGTGAGCATGGGCGTACCAGAGAACATGATGCATCTTAAGAAGCCAGGTAAATGGCGAAATAAGCGCTGCATGAATATCAGTCATGTGTGTAAAGACTACTGAGTGACGATTCATTACTAGGAAAGGGAGAATACTTTTAATTATTCTAACAGCGTTACCGAAATGTGAACCTCTTCTCCAAGGGACTTCCACTACTCGTACATTTTTTGGGCGCAGGCTTGCATTTGATTCACTAGTGAAAACCGTTACAGAATCAAAGAGCCCGGCGAGTTCAAGAGCTATTTCACTCTGGTGAGAAAAGACCATGGAATTGGGGTTCATGGAATAATTGACTATTATTAGGTCCACAAGCAAGAACCCTACAACACCGGCAAGAAGCGAGATGAGACTTGAGTACTCCTGTTAATGGGTTGCGAGATGGAGTGTTAATTTGAAGGCATTCCGACTAACTTCTAGACTCAAAGAAAAGAATGTTGCCATCCCATTTAAACTTCTATCTAGGAGAGATCACAAGCTTCTAGTTTTGGTAATCGGCCTAACTCTTTTTCTTGCTTTCTTGGATCTATTTGGTGTTCTTCTCATTGGAGTTATGAGCTCCCTTTCAATTACAGGGCTGGGTTCAGCACAAACAGGAAATCGAGTTGATTCTGTTCTGACCTTCTTAGGCCTCGACAGTTTTAGCCTGGAACGACAAGTAGTGTTTCTGGGGTTGTTGTCAGCCGTAGCCCTTATTGGCAAGACATTACTATCCCTCGTGATTATCCGAAAAACTCTATTCTTTCTCGCAAAGCGCTCAGCTTCCATGTCGCGCCTATTGATTTCCAAGTATTTTACGATTCCAGTATCTCGAATTAATCAACGATCGGCTCAACACTCCATTTACACTCTTACCGATGGAGTCACCACAATAATGGTGGGCGTTATCGGAGTATTAGTTACTCTAATCGCTGATGTCACACTCTTACTAGTGATGGGAGCAGGTTTATTCTTCGTTGACCCCATAACAGCTATAAGTACAACGGTGATTTTCGGGTCATTAGCCTATATTCTCTATCGTAATATGAATAATGACATGAAGAAACTAGGAGAAAGTCAAACGACGCTAGGCATTGAAAGCTCCCAAAGAATTTATGAGGCAGTAACTTCATATAGAGAACTTCTGGTTCGCGACCGAAGGGGTTACTATGCAAGCAAAATCGGTGGAATTAGGCTGGATTTAGCTAATGGCCAAGCAAAAATGAGTTTTTTGAGCGGATTAAGCAAGTATATTTTGGAAATAGCGCTAGTGATTACCGCTCTATTGCTCGCTTCGTATCAATTTTCCAGCACGACTGCTTTTCGCGCCATTGCAACCCTTACCGTTTTTGTTGCAGCAAGCACTAGGATTCTGCCAGCAATACTTAGGCTACAGCAAGGATTTTTAGGGATAAAAGTCTCACTAGCGCAGGCTAAGCCGACCTTAGACCTTATCGAAGAATTTGCTTCTGTGATTCCGGAAAACCTAGAGATAAAACCCATTTCAAGGGATCACAAAGATTTTAAAGGTAGCGTGAAAGTTTCGGAAGTATCTTTCGAGTATGAAACGAAGATTGAAGTATTGAATAATATATCCCTAAGTGCAGATCCTGGAGACTTTATAGCGATTGTAGGTGGATCTGGCGCAGGTAAAACTACTTTAGTTGACGTTATACTCGGAGCCTTGGAGCAGAAAAGTGGCACGGTCGAGATTTCAGGAAAGTCTCCAAAGTCAGCCTTTTCTACTTGGCCAGGGGCGGTAGCTTATGTACCCCAAGATTCTCCAGTTATTAATGGAACTATCCGAGAAAATCTCGGCTTGGGTTATCCATTAAGCGATGTAAGAAGATCTTCACTGTTGGGAAAGCCTAAAAATTGCGCGCCTTGATGAATTTGTCGCGACTCTCCCAAATAAACTAGACACCTATGTAGGCGATAGAGGAACGCGACTCAGCGGGGGACAGAGACAAAGGCTGGGCATAGCGCGCGCTTTACTTACAAATCCAAAGCTTGTGATTTTGGACGAGGCTACCAGCTCATTAGATGCTCTAACTGAGTCTGAGATTTCTCAGTCACTACGCAGTTTTAAAGGAAAAATCACATTACTCGTTATAGCTCATAGACTATCGACGGTTGTTGAAGCAGATAAAATCTATTTCCTTGAAAAGGGAGTTATCCGAGGAGTCGGGAACTTCTCTGAATTAAAGCAGAAACTTCCAGAGTTTTTAGCCCAGGCAGAGTTGATGGGTCTTTAGTGAAAATTTTAATAACTGGCGCAGCTGGCTTCATAGGAAGCCACTTATTTAAAGCCACACTTGATTTGGGCGAAGATGTTATAGGGATTGATAACCTATCTGACTATTATTCAGTAGACTATAAATTAAATAGACTTGCTCACTTAGGCTTGAGCAACACTAATAAGTTTATCAAATGTGATATTTCAGATTTCCAACAAATTGAATCAATTATTTCACGAGTGAAACCAGATTATGTGGTTCACTTAGCTGCGCAAGCAGGTGTAAGGATAGAGCTTGCAGACTCTAACTCATATATTTCATCAAATATAATTGGCTTTCATAATGTAGTTAGAGCTTCAATAAATAACGAGGTCAAAGGTGTTCTCTATGCGTCTTCCTCGAGTGTTTACGGAGATGCGACACCAACGCCTTATAAAGAGTCTGCGGTTTCATTAAGGCCTAAGAGCATCTACGGAGTTACTAAACTCAGCAATGAACTCTTTGCTGAGATTCAATCAAAATCAAGTAAATTACGTTTCCGCGGTTTACGGTACTTTACGGTTTACGGACCATGGGGTAGACCAGATATGGCTTACTTCAGGATAGCCGCTGCGTCATTAGGGCAAGGAAGCTTTACGTTGTTTGGGGATGGTTCTGTACGCAGAGACTTCACTTACATTGACGATGTTGTTGATAAAACCATTACTCTACTCATGGATCTAGCTCGTAGAAGTGAAGGATTTAATGACGTAGTAAATGTTGGAGGTAGTAGACCTTTAGACATGAGCTACCTTATTGAATTAATCTCAAAAAGAAGCGATAACCGTCTTCAAATCAATCAAACTACTGAGAATAAGTCCGACTCACTCATTACCATGGCAGATAACACTTACCTGACATCAATAATTGGAGAGTCTAAATTTACTGACCTAGAAAGCGGTGTTGAGCTTCTTATGAATTGGGCAAAAGGAGATACTATAAGAGGAGAGCTGATAAATTGGATCAAGAATACAGTTTAATTTCTCCCAATAATTGCAATTTACATTAAAGATATTTCAGTTAGGAGGAGTAATGGGATCAGTTGTGAAAAAACGCCGCAAACGAATGGCGAAAAAAAAGCATAAAAAACTTTTAAAGAAGACTCGAATTCAGCGCAGAAACAAGAAGTAATTTAGATCTTGACTAGTACGAGTCTCTTGTCAAAAGAGGTAATCGCATAGCGGATCTTATTTATTGTCACTATTGAGCTATCTTTAACACCGTTAAGGATGGCGCCATTAGTTATCTTTGGAGTCGAGCTATAAGAGCCAAGAGAACAGAGTCTCTTTTGACATCCAAACAAGAGCCCCTTGGCATCAATTAGTAGAGGAGCACCAGGAGTTCCATGAGCCTGGGTTGCAACGCGGGTAGGAGACTCATCCTCATCAATGAGTTTAAAACTCACCTCATCAGGGTTTGGTAGACGAAGGCCGCTAGCACTTAACCAACTAGCAGCAACT
>Ga0214923_10007614_pt1 | contig 11761 bp, 9 predicted proteins | sample LL1510_MetaG_FD_177993 | JGI IMG/M metagenome (GOLD analysis project Ga0214923, IMG submission 177993) | Freshwater microbial communities from Lake Lanier, Atlanta, Georgia, United States - LL-1510 | ecosystem: Environmental > Aquatic > Freshwater > Lake | place: USA: Georgia | collected 2015-10-15 | reverse complement strand
TGTCTACCATCCGCCGCCCCGCTGGTTTTTGGATCAGGCGGCGGAACACGGCCTGAGGGTGATGGTGACGGTGCCGTGGCAGCGGCGGGTTCTGTTTTTGGACGACCGGGCGGTTCGTCGGGAGATTCGGGGAAGTGTGCGGCGGGCCGCCCAAGCGCACGCCGGCCACCCGGCCATCCTGGGGTACTACGTGGACAACGAAATTCCGCCCGATCTGGTGCGCTGGTACGGACCGCAGAGGGTGGAGGCGTTTCTGGATTCCCTGGTCAGAATCGTCAAAGACCAGGACGCCGGGGCGCTGGCCGCCTACGCCAACTTTCCGCCGACGGAGTATCTGATTCCGCGCGAAACGGATTTTCTTTCCTACAACGTCTACCTCCATCGCGGACCCGACCTACGGGCCTATTTGGCCCGGCTACAAAACTTGGCCGAGGATCGGCCGCTGGTACTGGGCGAATTCGGCATGGACACGATCCGGCACAGTGAGGAGGAGCAGTCGGCGTTGTTGGAACTGCACTGGGATGAGGTGTTCCGCGGGGGTTTGGCGGGAACGATCCTGTTTTCCTGGACCGACGAGTGGTTTACCGACGGTATCGATGTGGAGGACTGGGCATTTGGCCTCGTGCGGAAGGACCGGATGCCGAAGTTGGCCTATCGCCAGCTCGCGCCTAAGACCCTCGAGCCGCGAACCACTTTGGCGGACAAATTTCCTCTGCCGCGGATTCCCAAGGTTTCCGTGGTGGTCTGCAGCTACAACGGGGCGGCCACCCTGCGCGGCTGTCTGGATGCATTGCAGAAGCTGAATTATCCCGACTACGAGGTGATCCTGGTCGATGACGGTTCCAAGGATGAAACCCAGTCGATCGTGGCGGAATTTCCCGCAGTCAAAAATATCCTGCAGCCCAACCGCGGGCTTTCCGTGGCAAGGAATGTCGGATCCCACGCCGCCACGGGAGAGGTGATCGCCTACACCGATTCGGACTGCATGCCGGATCCGGACTGGCTCTATTTCCTTGTTTCGACCCTGCTTCACAGCCAGTACGTGGCGGTGGGGGGGCCGAATCTAAATCCGCCGGCCCGCGGCCCGGTGCCGGCGGCGGTGGCGGCGAGTGCGGGAGCTCCGACCCATGTGCTGCTGAGCGACACGGAAGCGGAGCATATCCCCGGCTGCAACATGGCCTATTGGAAGTGGGCCTTGGATGAGGTGGGCGGGTTTGATCCCGATTTCCGCACCGCGGGGGACGATGTCGACCTTTGCTGGAGGTTAATGCAGGCGGGGCACCGGATCGGCTTCAGTCCCAGCGCGATGGTGTGGCACCACCGGCGATTCACCATGCAGGCTTATTTCCGGCAGCAGCGGGGCTACGGCGAAGCGGAGGCCATGCTCCGGTTCAAGCACATGCAGTACTTTGATCCCCAGGGATCGGCACGCTGGAAAGGGGTGATCTACGGCCTCCCCCGGTTCGAGCGGGTTTTTCATCGGCCGATCATCTACCATGGGGTCTTCGGCACCGGGCTCTTCCAGTGCCTTTATCCCAAGCCGGTCTCCCCGTGGGCCCAGCTGGTCAGCGGCCTGGAGTGGAATGCGGTGACCCTGTTTATCTTCCTGGTTTCCATCCAGATCGAGCCGCTGCGAATCCTGCCTCTGCTTATGCTGGCCGCGACGATGATTCCGGCGCTGTCGTTCATGGTGACGGCGCGGGTGGAGCCGAGACACGACACGATTTTGGCCCGATTGACCGTGTTCTATCTCGCCTTGACCCAGCCTCTGGTCCGGGACTGGGCCCGCTACTTCACCTGGCTCAAGGGGAAGCGAACGCCCGATTCCGTGGCCTTTGTTCCGGAAAAGGATGCCGGGCCCAAGATTCCGCTGACCCAGTCCCGGATGCTTTCTTTTTGGAGCGAACAGGGAAGGGATCGCAACCAGCTGCTGGAGGAGGTGATCAAAAGCATGGAGGAGGAGGGATGGAAATATTCCCTCGATACCGGATGGAATCCGTATGATATCCAGATTTTCGCCAACCGCTGGTGGCACATCCGGCTGCGCACCCTGACGGAGATTTATCCCCACGGCCGCCGGCTGACCCGGATCCATCAAGGCATGACGCCCAGCACGTTCAGCGTGTTGTTCGGGATCACGGCCGTCACGGCGGACGTGCTGGTCTGGCTGGCTTATCCCGCGGCCCTTCCTTTCTTCCTCGGGATCCTGGCCTTGGCCGGCGTGGGATGGTTGTGGACGGGCTGGCAACTCCGGCGCCGCGTGGCGGATCTGGTGCGGGTGGCCGCCCGGCGAGCGCAGCTCTTGCCGGTCTCCAGCCGGAATCCCCAACCATGAACGTCGTGTTCCGGATTCTCGGGTACTACCGCCCATTTGCGGGCAGGATCCTGGGGGCGTTTCTTCTCCTCGGTCTGGCCACTTTTCTGAATCTTCTCAAACCTTGGCCGCTGAAATTCGTGGTCGACGGGGTTTTGATCTCGGTCCAAGGCAATATTGCGTTGCCGTTCCTTCCCGGAACCTGGTCCTTTGCCGCAGCCCTCGCCTGGACGAGCGGGGCTTTGATCGGGATTCATCTTCTTTGGGGGGCGGTGAACCTGGTCCAGACCTATGCGCTGATCGAAATCGGCCTGAAGGCACTGCTGCGGGTGCGGACCGAACTTTATGCCTACCTTCAGTCATTACCGCTCCGATTCCATGACACGCGCCGAAGCACAGATTCCAGTTTTCGGGTGGCCTATGACGCCCAGGCGATCCAGACCTACTTCAACCGCGGATTCGCCACGATTCTCGGCTCGGCCCTGACGCTGGTGGGGACTTTTGTGGTGATGTTCCGGATGAGCCCGAAGCTGGCGTTTTTGTCCTTGGCGGTGGTGCCGTTTCTCATGCTGGCGATTGCCCGATTTGCCGGTCGAATCCGGCGGGAGACCGCCGCTTTGCAGGCACAGGAAAGTGATGTGCTGGCGCGGGCGAATGAGGGGCTTTCCAGCATCCGGGTGGTGCATGCCTTTGGCCGGGAGGCCCACGAGGTGGATCTATTCCGCCGGGAGGCGAGGGAGTCGCTCGAGGCGAACCTGCGCCTTTCCATGACCAATGTGGCCAGCACCCTGGTGGTCGGAACCCTGCTCGCGGCGGGCACGGCGGCCCTGCTGTGGGCCGGAGCCGGGGAGGTGGCGGCCGGAAAAATGACCCTGGGCGACCTGCTGGTGTTTTTGGCCTATTTGGGGATGTTATATTCGCCGCTCGAGCAGCTGAGTTACACAGCCTGGTCGATGGAGGGGGCTGCGGGGGCGGCGCAAAGGGTGTTCGAGGTATTGGACACTCCGGATGAGGTGCCCGATCCCGGTCAGCCGCAGAAGTTGCCGCCGGGCCCGGGATCGGTGGAATTCCGCGGGGTGGGTTTCCGGTACCCGCGTGGGGACGAGGTTTTGCACGGCCTTGAGTTCACGGTTGCCCCCGGTGAATCGGTGGCGATCGTCGGTGGCACGGGGGCAGGCAAAACCACCCTGCTCTCTCTTTTGCCGAGATTCTATGACCCGACGGAAGGTTCGATCCGGTTTCACGGCATCGACCTACGGCAGCTGTCCAAAAAAGAACTTCGTTCCCGGCAGGCGCTGGTGTTGCAGGAAACCGTGCTTCTGAACGGCAGCGTGCGGGAGAACATCGCGTATGGCCGTCCGAATGCCTCGTTCCGTGAAATCCAGCTCGCGGCGCAGGAGGCGCAGGCGGATGGTTTTATCCGGCAACTGCCGCAAGGCTACGACACGCAGGTGGGGGAACGGGGGGTGATGCTGAGCGGAGGCCAGCGGCAACGGATCGGCATCGCCCGGGCTTTTTTGCGGGACGCACCGATCCTCCTGCTGGACGAACCGACGAGTGCGTTGGACGCCTCGACGGAAAAGGAGTTGCTGGATGTGTTGGGCAAACTGATGAGTCGGCCCACCACGCTTCTGGTCACCCACCGGCTGCATGCGGCCCATCGGGCCGACCGGATCCTGGTGCTGGAAAAAGGAAGATTGGTCGAAGAGGGAAGGGGGGAGGAGCTGCTCGCCCGAAAAGGCGCCTACTGGCGCTTGTGGCAGGCGGCAGGGGGTTAGCGGGACTTTTTTTCGAACCGGTTAAAAACTTCCGCCGCGTTGGTTTCGGAAAGATCGATTCGGTTAGTCCGGTCTTTGGAGATATCCACTTCCAGCAACCAGTAAGCCACGGCATAGCGGCTTTTGTATTGGGCGTAGAGGGCCTGCTTGCCTGGGGGCACGTTCGAAAAGAGAAACTCCCCATTGGTGGAGGTCTTGGTCCGGGCCGCGGCGGCGTTGGCGGCAGCCTGGCCCAGGGCCGGAAGGTCGAGATTCTTGTACCCGTCGGCAAAATCGATGCGGACACCCACCGGATTTTCCTCCCCATCCGCGCTGCGGGTAACGGCGAGGCCGTCCGTCCGCCATGTCTCCATCCGCAGGCGGCGGATCTCCGGAATCAAATTGGTCGGGGCAAGAATCAGGTCCATGCCGCCCAGATCGGTGCGGTAGGAAGCGTTGCGTAGCTGGATGGTGGCTTTACCGGCAAGGGTTTCCTGGGCCGGAAGGTTGCCCGGAAACAGATGAGGAAGAAAGAGAAGCGCGGCCAGCTTGCCAAAGAGGGCGACTGGACGAATCTTAAGAGGATGAAGAGACATCACTGTTTAAACTACCGCAGGCCTTTTGGCGGGGAAAGAGGGCGGTGAAAGAACCCCGTTACCGGAAGTTGGCTGACCTGCTGACCGGCTATTCCACCGCCCTGAAACGGGGAGACCGGGTTTGGATCGATGCTTCCGAAATTCCGGAGGAGTTCGTGGTCGAGCTGATTCGCTCGGTCCGCGCCAGGGGGGCGGATCCATTTGTCCATCTGCACGCGGGCAAGGTTTCCCGGGAGCTGGGGAAGGGGGTGACGGAAAAAGCCCTGCGCTTCAGCCTGCGCCACGAGCTGCGAAAGATGAAAGAGATGCAGGCCTACATCGCATTGCGGGGTTCCCAGAACGCGTTTGAGTCCAGCGATGTGCCCGCGGAAAAGCAGAAGCTAGCCGGAAAGATCCTCCGCCCGATCTCCGATCGGCGGATCAACCATACCCGCTGGGTGGTCCTGCGTTGGCCGACGCCCGCGATGGCCCAGGCGGCAGGAATGAGCACCGAGGCGTTTGAGGATCTTTTCTTCCGGGTTTGCACCTTGGATTACCGCAAGCTGGCCCACGCCGCGAAGCCTCTGGTCCAACGGATGCGGCGGACCGACCGGGTGCACATCACCGGGCCGGGCACGGATCTGCGGTTTTCCATCAAGAACATCGGGATCATTCCGTGCGTCGGGGAAAGAAACATTCCGGACGGGGAGGTGTTCACCGCACCGGTGAAGGACAGCGTGGAAGGACAGGTCACCTTCAACGCCCCGGCCGTGTACCGAGGCATCCCCTTCGACAACGTCTGCCTGAAATTCTCGCGTGGGAAAATCGTGGCGGCCAAGGCGGGAGACAAAAGCACACAACTGGAGCAGATTTTTGACAGCGATGCCGGCGCCCGTTACATCGGCGAATTTTCGCTGGGACTGAATCCGTATCTGCACCAGCCCATCCGCGATATCCTTTTCGATGAAAAGATTGCCGGCTCCTTCCACTTCACCCCGGGACAGGCCTACGAGGAGGCGGATAACGGCAACCGCTCCCAGGTGCATTGGGATCTGGTCTGTCTGCAGGACAAGGCCTATGGCGGGGGCCGGATCTTTTTTGACGGCAAGCTGGTCCGCGAGGACGGCCGTTTTGTGACGAAGGAGTTGGTTGGTTTGAATCCTGAACGTTTGACCAAGGTGCTGCCGGGATGAGTCTGCCCGACACCTTGGTCCAACTTGCCGAAGAATCCGGGGCCAAGGATCTGGCCTCCTGCCAGAAGGCCGTCCGTGAGGCGGCCCAAGACCAGCGTTCCATCGTGTTTGCCCTGCTGGAAACGGGGCAGGTTGATGAAAAAATTTTTGCGCAAAAGCTGGGGGCAACCCTCGGGTTGCCGGTGTGGCTGGACGACGTCCCTCCCATCCCGGATCCGCTGCGCAAAGCGTTCCCCCCAAAAATTGCCCTGCGCCACCGATTTCTGCCCGTGACCCCGGCGGAAGGAGAGCCCATGACCGTCCTTTGTTTCGATCCTTTTGACCATATCGGGCGGCAGGCCTTGGCCGGCTTTTGGGAAGGGGAGGTGCGTTGGACCCTGGCACCCCGCCGGGCGTTGCTCGATGGTCTTCGCTCGGGCTACGGGGTTGGTGCGGAAACCTTCGACGAAATCATGGAAGGGCGGGGGGATCTGCCGCCTCCCAGCGATCTGGAACAGGAGACCACCATCCTGGATAGCGATGACTCGGAGGCTTCGGTCATTAAATTCGTCAACCAGATCATCCGCGAGGCGCTGCAGGAGCGGGCCACGGACATTCACATCGAGCCTTTGGAGGATGACCTGCAGGTACGCTATCGAATCGACGGGGTGCTACGAAACATCACAGTCCCTCCCAACATCAAGCTGTTTCAAGCCTCTCTAATTTCCCGGATCAAGATCATGGCCCACCTGGATATTGCCGAGCGGCGTTTGCCCCAGGACGGCCGCATCAATCTGGAATTCGAAGGGCGCCCGATCGATGTGCGTGTGGCGACCATCCCCTCGGTGACGGGGGAGTCGATCAGTCTGCGTCTGCTCGGCCAACAACGGTTTGACTTTGCCCAGCTGGGTCTGAGCCCGGTGAATGAGCAGAAGGTGCGGAGCTTGCTGGCTTTGCCGAACGGGATCGTGCTGATCACCGGGCCGACGGGTTCCGGAAAATCCACGACCCTCTACACCTTCCTTGCTTCGTTAAATTCCAAGGATCGCCGGATCGTCACGATTGAGGATCCGGTGGAGAATAAAATTCCCGGGGTCGTGCAGATCGCCGTGAAGCCGGAAATCAACCTCACCTTCGCGGCCGGGCTGCGGAGCATCCTGCGAGGGGATCCCAACGTGGTGATGGTCGGAGAGATGCGGGACGTGGAAACGACGGAGATTGCCATCCGGGCGGCCCTCACCGGGCATTTGGTTTTTTCCACCCTCCACACCAACGACGCCATCGGGGGCATCACCCGGCTGGTGGACATGGGAATTGAGCCGTTTTTGGTGGGGTCGTCCGTCCGTGCTTTTTTGGCGCAACGTTTGGTACGGGTTTTGTGCCCATGGTGCTGCGAGCCGGGACACTACTCCGAACAGTATATCCGGGAAATCGGCATCCCGCCGGAGCAAGCAACCACCGCCTACCGCGCGGTGGGGTGTGACCGCTGCCGTCAGACGGGATACCAAGGCCGACGCGCCATTTACGAAATCTGCCTGGTGACGCCCCAACTCCAGGAAATGATCACGCGAAGGGAGTCCAACGCGGCCTTGAAAGAAATGGCCCGTTCCCAAGGCATGCGGAGCTTGCGGGAGGATGGCTGGGACAAGGTGGCGGAGGGAACCACAACAATCGAGGAGGTGGTCCGGGTTACCGCCACGGAAGCCAGCCGCAACGGGACCTTCTGACATGCCCGCTTTCACCTACGAAGCCATGGTTCCGGGTGGGGGTCGGACGCAGGGGGTGCTGGAAGCAAGAACGCGACAAGAGGCTCTTGCCCTGTTGGCCCGGCAGAGGTTGCAGCCGATCCGGCTTCAGCAGGAGGGGGTAAACGCCTCCGGCGGGGCAGGGGTGGCCGCTGCCGGAAGGGCAGGCGGGGCGACCATGTCCGAGGCGCAGGTGATTGCTTTTACCGAGGAGCTGGGAGATTTGTTGGATGCGGGCCTTCAGCTGGAAGGAGCCCTCAAAATGATGGAGCAGCGATCCGAGGCCTCCGCCTTGAAATCCGTGGCGGAAAGCCTGCGTGCCCAAGTCCGCGAGGGGATCAGTCTTTCCCGGGCCTTGAAATCGGCCTCCACAAGTTTTAACGACCTTTATTGCAACTTGGTGGCAGCCGGCGAGGTCAGTGGGGCTCTTGGGGCAATCTTACAACGGCAGGTTTTGTACCTGAAAAAGCTCAGTGATTTGAAGGGCCGAGTCATCCAAGCCTTGATTTATCCCATGTTCGTGACCGGTGCGGGAATTTTGCTGATGGTTTTGTTCGTGGTCGTTCTCGTGCCGCAATTGGAGACCTTGTTCAAATCCCAGAAGCCGCCGCTCGTCACGCTCCTCCTTCTCGCCACCAGTCGTTTTCTGGTCCATTGGGGTTGGCTGGTTTTGATTTTTCTCCTCTTTTCCGCGCTGGCCTTTTGGCAGGCCATCCAGAAGCCGGCCGGGCGTCTTTGGTGGGATCAATTCCGGGTGAGAATTCCCGTGGCCGGTCCGGTGCTGGAGGCGGCTTTCTATGCCCAATTCAGCCAGACTCTCGCCAACCTGCTCGGCAACGGAGTTACCCTTTTGCAGGCCATGCAACTGGTGTCCCGTGCCACTCCCAACAGCTACTACCGGGTCCGGCTGGAAAAGGCGTCGGACCAGGTTTCCGAAGGATACTCCCTCAGCCGTGCCCTGAGGCAGGTGGGTGGATTTTCCGACATGTTTCTGGATTTGGTGGCGGTGGGGGAGCAGACGGGAGAGCTGGCCAAAGCCTTGGACAAGGCCGGGGCTCGATACGAAAAGGAGATGGACAAGCGAATCCAGCGGATCACGGCCCTGATCCAGCCGGTGATCATTGTTGTCATCGCCTTGGTCGTCGGGGCCGTAGTGTACTCGATCATTACCAGTATTTTTGACGCGATGTCGGGCATGCGAAAAAGCCTGTAACAACTTGTTCCCGCCGCTTGGAGGGTTGTTCACTCCGGACGTGAGCAAGCCGCCGACCGGCCCGATCTATTTTTCCGAATCGTGGCCAAACTTGGCCGATGCAAGGGGTGTGCCTATCCAAAATTCCGCCGCCGTGGAGTCGAAAGGGCGCTTTGGCGATTCTTCTTGCGATCTCGCTTTCGGGGGGAATCGCTGCCCCGCCGCCGGCACGATGGGACGCGCTGTTTCCCCAGGGAATTCAGCCGTCATGGTTTGGGCCGGTAACTTGCCAACCCGCTCTTAACCTGCACCTTTGGCGGGCACCGATTCGCGTTCCCCCCGATGGGTCCGACCTGGCCATCACCCTGGTCTTTCGGCAGGTGCCGGGAGGATTTGCCAAAGTGATTTGGCAGGGGCCCGGCCGGGTGGTGACCTTATGCCCGAACCTGTTTGAGCAGGCGGATTGGCTTCATCAAAGAACCTTGGTGATTTCCCGGGGAACGTTGGGATCCGAAGGTCAGTTGTACATTGAATCGACAGGTCCTGAGCCTTGCCTTGAGCGGGTCGACCTCCAATGGGTGCAACGGAAAGTTTTCTCCACGGACGACGCCCCGGCCTACCTGATTTCGGGCGGCGGTCGCTGGTGGGCGGAAGAGGATCTGCACGGGGAAGCGGCCGCGCCGGCGGCCGACAAAATCCACGGTGAATTTGTGGACGGGCTCCTGGAGGCCGGCCCCCTCTCCCTGACCAACGGGCAGGCGGCGCGGTTTTTCTCCCAGCTCCAGGGTCGGCCCGGGCTGGCTCGGATTCGTGCACAGGTGTCCGGGTTGGGGTTGGGGGAGGAGCCTTTGATCTGGGTGAACGGGAGCCCTTTGGGGGTGGTGGCGGTGGAGACCCCCCGGTTGGATGATCCGGGATACCGGCAGATGGGGCCGGGAATTTGGAGATACGGAGGTTGGAGAAATCTCACCGCTTTTGTCCCGGCCGGTTGGTTGCGGAGCGGGGAAAACCAGTTTGACTGGGCCTCTCCTGCCGGGGGGGAAGGAGTGGTCCTGCGCAACCTGCGGCTGGAGGTGGCAGCCGAGATCGGGGCTTCGGCTCGGCGGACCCTGCCGACATCGCATGAAAAAATCCCTTTTGGGCAGAGCCCCGGTTTGACTCCCCAGGCAACGGCCAGACCTATCCCGTTGCGCTCGGGGTTGTCATCGGCCCACGCTGACGTAGGATTACGGCCAGAATGAGACCTCTCCCCATCCATCGTTTCGTTTCCCGTTCTGCCGGTTTCACCCTCATCGAAATCATGCTGGTCGTCGGAATCATCACCGTCCTCATGGGCTCGGCGATTTTTATGCTCACCGGAAATCTGGAGTTTGCCAAAGAGCAGCGGGCCCGGGGGGACATCCAAGCCATTGTCACCCAAGTCCGCATGTTTGAGATGAAAAGCGGGGGGGTTCCTCTCACGGAATCCCAAGGGCTGAAAGCCCTGGTGGGCAAAGGCAAAGGATTTGAGGAGCTCCCCAAAGATCCTTGGGGACAGGATTACAAATATAAAATCGATGCCGCCTCAGCCAAAGGTTTTCGCGTTTATTCCACCGGCCCCGATCGCCAGGACAATGGCGGGGGCGGTGACGATATCACCTCCAAATAGGGAGGGCGGTATTTTTCACCCATGAGACTCCGCCCAAGGATGGCGGCGGGGTTCACCCTCTTGGAAATTATCCTGGCCGTGGGGATCGGGGTAATCTTTATGGGGGGGGCCGTGGTATTTCTTTCCTCGACCGGGGAAGACCGGGAGATACGGGCAGCGAGGGAAAGCCTGGAGGAAGCCGCAGGACTGGCACGTGAAAAGGCGCTGAGCTCGGGTCGCGAGCAGCACGTTCTCTTGACGGAGGAAGCCGTGAACGGGGAGCAGTTGCCCGAAGGCGTGGAGATGTCCCTGATCACAACCGAGGATCTGGTGGCGGGCCGCCGCTCCTGGGGCAAGCCTCCCCGGGATGGGTTCGCCTGGCTCATCACCGGCGGAGGTTTGGTGGAGCCGATCCGGGTCAGGCTCCGGCATGCCGGAAACCAGATGCAATTCTCCTTTAGCGCGCTCACCGGAGAATCCATCACCGAGAAAACGGAGCCGTCGCGATGAGACTCGTGCGCCCGAGCTGGCAGGCATTCACCCTTCTGGAGGTGATGGTGGCCGTGGCGATTTTCGCCGTGGCTGCGGTCGGATTCGCCGTGGCTTTGAACGACGTCCTCGGGATCCAGGCCCAGTTGATGCGCACCAGCCAGGTCCGGCAGGCCGTGGAGTCCTGCGCCGCCCGCATTCTGGCGGTTACCAACAACCTCGCCCCCACCGGGGAGGGTTTTGTGCCGGATCCGGTCTGTTCCTCCGATCGCTACCAGGTCGAGATCTCCGCCAATCCGGTCTTGCCCCCCGTGGACTTGCCCTCGCCGGATGGGCGGGGCACCCGCCCTTTTTCCGGATGGTGGCAAATCCGCGTTCGGGCCTTGGATGCGGACAAGCGCTGGACGGACGGAGTTTCCTTTTTGCTATGGCCACGCTGACCCTCCCCCGGACCGTCCGCGCCTTCACCCTGATCGAGGTAACCCTGGGTCTGGCCATCCTGATTTTAATTTTTGGGGTGGTGTTCCAGTTGGTGCAGATGTCGATGATCGGCGCCAATGAGGCCAGTCAATTCACCCGGAGAAACCGCGAGATCGACGGACTTTTTGCCCTGGTCCGGCAGTTGTGCCTGGATCTGCCTTTTCGCTCCCAAGTCTTCCTGGAGCCCCGCGGGGAAGGGGGAGGAGGGGCGGACCTGGTTCTTTCCAACGCTCCGGCTGCCATTCTCCCGGAACGATATGATGGCACGCGGATTTTAAGGTTGGAGCTGCGAAAAACCCCGGGGGAAACCGGTTCCAGCCTCCGGATGGTGGAGGTTTTTCAGCCTGGGGAGGGAGGACGAACCCAAACCAATCTGTTTCCCCTCATGCGTGAGATCACCGGTCTGCGGT
>Ga0214923_10007613_pt1 | contig 11764 bp, 11 predicted proteins | sample LL1510_MetaG_FD_177993 | JGI IMG/M metagenome (GOLD analysis project Ga0214923, IMG submission 177993) | Freshwater microbial communities from Lake Lanier, Atlanta, Georgia, United States - LL-1510 | ecosystem: Environmental > Aquatic > Freshwater > Lake | place: USA: Georgia | collected... | reverse complement strand
AATAATAAATTAATGGGACATTGTATGTCATGTTATTGTTTTAATAACGAAGAAATCCAAATGAAAATACGACGAGAAACGATTGCAAAGATGGATAATAATACGATTCAATTAGATATAGAAACATTTGATGATGAAACATTTGAAGAATTTTTAAAGGCATATGAGATTGAAACAAAATATGGTGTAACAAAACTTGATTTATCGACCCGTAGCACTTCATCGTCTTTATTGAAAGATATTAGTCCATCAATAAAAAAAATAAAAGGAGAAAATCCATTAGAAAATCCATTAGAAAGTCCATTAGAGAACACATTGAAAGACACATTGAAAGATGTTTTAGAAAACACATTGAAAGACACATTAAAAGATATGTTTAAAAATACAGTTGAAGATACTTTGAAAAATATGTTGGAAGGCTCAATCCAACCTTCAGTTAGTGAGCGCTTCTTGCAGGTAGAAAAAGAGTTGGTTTTGGACGATGAAGACAATAATGACACCTTAGTAGAAGATATAGAGTTAGAGGTTGATGAAGATGAATTGGAAGATGAATTGGAAGAAATAAAAGAAGAAATAAAAGAAGAAATAAAAGAGATAAAGAATCAAACTGCTTTATTAAATAATAATGTAAATGAAGTATTTGAAAGTCCGACAACCATAATATATAGACACGAACAAGCAGAACTTACAAAATTAATGAAATCACTATCAGCCAATGTATATATTAATGCATGAGAACAGAAATGTTATTTAGTATATTGCGGATATTATTATTCAAATTGAATGTAGATACAATATTATTTTGGTCGAAAGGATTTATAATTGGATTATTTAATAATTTTTTTACGAGTTGTGTGTTATTGTTTAAACAAGAACTAATGAATAATTCATTATTTTGTGCGGATGGATCAACACGTTCATCTCTCAATAATGTATTGACTATTCTCGTACATCCATTATAATTTGCGTCAATAATTAATTTGTTATTTTGATCTGCTGGATTAGTTCTTGGATCGTCATAAAATAATTTAAACAATTTATAGCTGTCCGCTGAGTTAATAATAGCTTGATTATTTTGGTCGGATGGATCGACACGTGGATCTTCTAACAATTTTTTAACTATATTAATATGTTTGTTAAAAGATGCATTAATAATAGCTTGATTATTTTGAGCTGCAGGATTTACAAGAGGATTTTTTATTAATAATTTAACAATGTCATAATTACCATAATAAGATGCATTTATAATGGCTTGATTACTACACCAAGCTGGATTATTTAATGGATTACCCAATAATTTTTTAAACAGACCAGTAGATCCATATTTAGCTGCATCGATTATTAATGAATTATTATGTTCTACATTGTCTGTATTTATTTCTAAGAAACTATTAATTATTTCGATAAGCATTATCAAATAGGATATATCTAGTTATATTTATTTATATTTATTTATATAATTTATGTCATAAAAAAACTTACAATTACTAATTATTTAAAACACGATCTGTTGAACCAAATCCATTTTCACCTCTATCAGTTTGTGATAATTCAGAAACTAATTGAACTGTAAATGGGCTTAAATTTTCAGTGCAAATCTGGACCATTTTACTCATATGTTTGATAACATTTTCATCATTATTGAAGCATCTAAGTTTAGCCATAATAGGACCACGATAATTAGCATCGATAATACCAACACTATTCGCTAACATAAAATTAGTATTAGAGATGGAACTACGAGGATATATGTAGTAAGGAGCATTACGACCAGTTTCATTATTCACCATTTCACATTTAATTTTAAAATCAACCTTATCAACCTTAAACAATTCAATACGAACGTCTTGAGGAACAATTAGATCTAAGCCACTATCAGTACTATATGCACCACAAAATTTATTATTTTTATTAATATAATATTCGGAACAAAAGTCTGGGATATCATCATCCATTTTAATTTTAAGTGTATATTTCGTTCTAGGAACAATAACATTCATGTTAGAATTGTTAATAATATTATTAGGAAACAATGAAATATTCATACTATGTGTATATGATATATATTTATAATTGGTAATATTCAAATATAAAAAAAATCAATTTTTTTGTCATATTGTGATTGGAACAACCTTAGCATCACTTACTTCATCATGTTTTGTATCGTAACACTTACAACAAATCACATATTCACATCCATCACAACATTTATTCATAATAATATTGCAACATACAAAATCACATTCACAAATTTTAATACAACACTTCGCAAATGGAAGACAGCATACGTCTGTAATATAATTAATTATTAGACAAATACGACTACATATATTTGATAAACAATTACAAAATTTCTCACAAGGTTTGCATAAACAATAGTCTAAACAGGATTGTTCTTCCATGGTTATGGACGGAGGACACGACTCATCAATATTAGACAATTGAATTTCTATCATTATATTATATATATTAATTATAAACTTTAATATATATGATATATATAAATCAATTTTTTTTATAAACAGTTTTTCTCGAATCTCTTAATTCATAATATGAATTAGGATCCATAACGAGTTTAATATTAGGATGAATGTATGTAAGATCTTCATTAAAAATATTATCAACCTCTTTTATAATACTATTTTTTTTATCATCATTATTTCTTTTCAAACATGATAATTTACTTCCCATTATATTATAACCATATAAAAAAATTAGATTTGCGTATAATTTTTATTTTTTTTTTTAAAGAAACAACATATTTTATTAAAGAAATTAATTTTGAAACATGTAGGAGTCTTTTTTTTATTTGTAACAATATAATTCGCATCATGAACTATATATTTATCTAAAGAAGATTTACGGAAGCGTGTATCAGTTACATCCATGATATAATATAAGTTAAGATTTAAAAATTATATAAATATTTTAGATCAATATTCACAATAGAATATGGATTATCATTAGAAGTCGATGCTTTAATAATATTTTTAATACATTGTTTTTGGTATGGTGGAATCATAAATTTTTCCATATTTTCAATATCAATAAGATCATTATTTATAGGAATTGAATCAAATATATAATAAATTTCGTCAGTTGGTTCCATCATGATTATATGTATATATGTGTATATAATTATTATATGACTAAATTATTTTATAATAATATTATTAATTTTTATTAGAAATTGAATGGATTGAAAGGAACATAAAACGGATTAATAGGTGGTTGATAAAAATGAACTGGTTGAATAGGATGCATAGGATAAACAGGATTGACATATGATGGATTAAAAACTGGATTAAAAGTTGGATTAAAAATAGGATTCATGATAGGATTAGGTTGATAGATTAATGGTGGTTGGACGATAGATGGATTTTGGTAATAAGTGCCAGTTAATGGATCAAAGTTCATATTATATATTATATATAAGACTATATATAAATTTTTAAGTGTTTGTAAAAAAATAAAAATAATATAAAGTTTCAAGAAATAGATAAGGTTAATGGATGAATTAATAGAACTTGGATTTCAGACTGGTTGTTGGTATAGATTGTTTAAAGAGGATGGAGATGATTATGTTATCTGTCGAACAGGAATGACCCATATTAGTTTCAAGATAGATTACAGTAATATTGAAGCAAAAACTGAAACAGAGATGATGGAAGAGATGGAAAGTTATTTAGAGTTGCATAAAAGGATAAATAGGAGAAAAGACAAGGAGCATCAATCAGTATGGAACATTATAGGATATTGTGGGACGATGTTTTTGGATTGGTTGGACGAGTCGAAGAAATATATAGATAGTAACAGTGATAGATCAGATAAAAAGTTAGTAATACAGATATATATAGATGGAATAAAATTAATAAAAGAAAGTCTAAATGAAATATTGAATTAAAGAATAATAAATAAATTATTTTATTTATTATTTTATAAATATAGGTATGAACGAAGAGTTATTGAATCCAATAAATGAAAGAATAGAAGAACAAATGAAACCATTTAAATTTACTAGAGAGATATTAAATGAAATGGAAAACGTATTTTTAAAGAATGATAAATATAATAGAGCGACAGTAAAAATAGTAATAAAAGACAACAAAATGGAGTATATTAGAGATACATCAGCAACGGACATAAGAGTAACAAACATGATAGAGATGTTTAAAAAGATGTATGATTATGTAATAAAAAACAAAAAAAAGTTATTAGATTGTACTATATATGTATTTACGTTGGATGTATACACGTATGAGTATCAACATCTACCTTTTTTTGTAAGATCGAGACCGTCAAACCGTACAGGGATATTGATACCAGACGAGAGTTTTGTAATGAATGATATAAAAGGAGTGAATGTGGATTGGGATCAAACGAAAGATATAATAAAATCGAATTGTAATTTAGAGAAATATGACAAGATAAACAAGTTATATTTCAGGGGTTCGAATGCAGGTGGAGATAAGCACAATTTAAGAAAGTTGTTAGAGAAGGAGAGGAAGTTTAATACATTTTATGACATAACGATCGGACAATATTATGTACCATTTTATGAAGGTTGTAAATATAAATATTTATTAAATTTACCAGGACAACAACCATGGTCTACAAGATTCAAATATTTGTTATTGATGAAATCATTAGTTATTCATGTTGGTTTAATTCAACATTTTGAATATTCAACAAATACAAGTTGGCATACATTTTATAGTATATTATATAAAAAAGGTGTGGATTATATAAGTATTAAATATGATTGGTATGAGAATGATGCTGAAAAAAATAAAAAAAGTTTAAACAAGTTAGTAAATGAAATTCGTGAAACATATGTATATTATGAGGATAACCCAGATGCATATGATAAGATAGTTGAGAGTGCGTATAAAAAAGTGAATATGATGTCATTGGATATAGTATATGAATCATTATTTATGGTAATAAATGAATATGCAAAAAAATTTAATTAAATAAAAAATAATAGATATTTATTATTTTTATTTTATAAATAATATGTATGGAGGAACAATTATTAAAAGATATAAAAAATAATATTGAAGAATATTTAAGTCCATTTACATTCAATAAAAAAATATTAGATGAGATGGAAGACGTGTATTTAAAAAATGAAAAATATAATCTAGCCATTCTAAAGGTGATAGTAAAGGATATGCAATTCGAGTTTGTGAGAAGTTCAAATACATCGAATAGAATAAATTTGATGATAGAATTATTCAAAAAACTACACGAGTATATCATAAAAAATAAAAAAAAAATATCTAACTGTGTGATGTATGTTTATATTGCAAATGTATATACATATGAATATCAAAATTTACCCTTTTTTGTTCTATCAAGACCTAAAAATAGAACAGGTATTATTATACCAGATGATTCATTTAGTGGATACGATGTTAAAGGAAATCTTTTAGATTGGAATGAGATGAAAGATGTAATAAAGTCGCATTGTAGTATGGAAAGATATGATAAAATAAATAAATTATATTATAGAGGACCAAATGCGGGTGCGGACAAACATAATCTAAGAAAATTGCTAGAAAAAGAACGAAAATTAAATACGTTTTATGATATTACTGTTGGCTCTTATACTGTACCTATTTATGAGTCTTGTAAATACAGATATTTAATTAATTTACCTGGAGATCAACCATGGTCTGCACGATATAAATATTACATGTTAATGAAATCATTAATGATAAATGTAGAAGTAATTCAACATTACGAGTTTTCAGAAAATGAACCATGGATAACATTTTTCGGGCAATTGTTTAAAGAAAAAAAAGAATTTGTTAATTTGACGTATGATTGGTATCAAAATGACGCCGAAAAAAATAAAAAAAATTTAACTAAATTAGTAAATGAAATTAGAGAAACATACACTTATTATGAAGATAATCCTGAACTATATGATGAAATCGTAAAAAATGCATATAACAAAACAAATGCAATCACATTGGACTTAGTATATGAATCTATGTTATTACTTATAAATGAATATGCAAAAAGATTTAATTAGTAATTACACGCGGTTTGCGTCTTTTAATAGGATCTTTATCTTTATCTTTATTTTTATCTTTATTTTCTTTAACTACTAAAACTTCTTTAATAGAATCATTATTGATATCAATGTTAAATATGAGTGAATTATCATTATGTTTAATAATATTAAGACTGTGAGATATATGATTATTAACTTGTTTCATATGTGTGATTAAAAATACAGTTGAATAATATTGTTTTAAAAAGACGAACAGTTCTTCAATAGATGCCATTCTACTAGCATCCAAAACACTAATAGATTCATCCATAAACATAATATTTGACTTTGGAATAACCGATATCTGGGCTATTATGATTTTAAAAACTAAATCAAGCATGAACGATTCCATACCACTAATCGTATGTATAATATTACCATTTTTTGATAAGATTGATAATTCAATCATATCACCATTCATTATCATGTTAATCGTCTTATTTATAAAAGGCTCTAATATATTATTAACTTTATTGGTAATTGTTTGCAACGATTCTGCTAATAAAAATAGTTGAACGCCATCACGACTCGTTAGTTTCGTTAATAGTTCATATATATTCATCTCTATTTTAATAATATCAAGTTCATTATTTGTTCTTTCAAGGTCTGTTATTAATTTTAATAGATTGTCTCGTTTAATATGCAATACACTCTTTAAATTTAATGTGTTTTTGATATCAATATTAATATTTTTAATATCTTCTTTTAAAGAAGATATTTGTAAATTGATTTCATTATTATGAACTATATGTATTTTTAAATCATTATACGACCTAATTTTATCAGATATAGTTTCAAATTTTTTTGTATATTTATCAATATTATTTTCAATCTCATTTATTTCATTCATATTATTAGTAATAAGATCATTAAATTTGGAGTTTGACAATAAATTATTTTGTAAATTTTTAAAATTAACAACAATTTCATTATTTGGTTGGTTGATATTATCTAGTTCCATTTTTAGTTCATTGATATTTTCGTTTATACCATCTATAACACCCATTATTTTATCATTTAAAATAATTGTCTCAAGATTCGTATTTATCTCTTTGATAATACTATTGTTTTTCATAATGTCATCAAATATAGTATCTAATAATATTTTAACATCGGTAATATCATTTATATCTATTTTATAAGAATTTTTAATGGTATCAATTTCATCATATAGATCTTCAATCTTATCTTGAATATTATTGTTATGACTCAAATTACCTTTGATATTATTATACACATCTATATCATTATCTATTTCTAATATTTTTTCATTTGTTGAATTAATTAAAACATTCAACTCTTGTAATTTGGAATTATTAGAAGTCAATACATCATTCAAATTCATAAATATATATTGTTGTGAATTATAGTTATTATAAATAGTTTCAATTGAAGCATTAAATGTTGTCGAAATAACAGTTATATTGTCATATTCACACCGTAAATCATTTATTTTTTTATTATTTTTATTAATTTGTTCTTGTTTTTCATTATTAGAATTTATAATTAGGATATTATTTAATATATCATCTAATTCAACAGTTAGCTCATTGTTGATTTTCTCAAAATATTTGATTAATAACTTCACTCTATCAATTGTTTGATATGTATTCTTGTTGTTATCTAGTTGTGTTTTAATGTTATTAATTTTTTTATGTGTTTTAATGTCTGCAATAATATTGGTATAAATATTGTTATTATTTGCATGTTCTTTTTCAAATAATACTATTTCATTATATTCTTTAATAAAATTATTATCGTCTATATTTTTATCTAAAACAACATTTAATGATTGTTTAATTATATTAACATTATTTTTAATTGTTTCAAAACTTGTTGGTATATATGTTTTACTATTGATACATTTTACAACATTATTATTAATATCATCTAATGATTCATATATTAATACAGAACTATCATTCTTCATCTTATGATATATGGATATAATATTATCCTTGTTGGCTAAACAATGGATTGTTTTTTCATCATTAAAATATTTTTCCATTAAACTTTTATTTATTTGTAAAGTATCGATACAATCATTACTATATAAATTTGCAGTTAGACTGCATAATTTATTTTGCAATAACTCATTATCTTTATTTAATTTATTTATATAAGATGTATTAAAATATAATTTATCATTTTCATCGATGGATAATATATTTTCACATTGTTTATACACATTTTGTATATTTTCATGATTTTCATTTAACAGAGATAATATTTGAATTTGTTTAGTTAATAGAACGTCTAATTTAATATTACTATCAATATAAGTTAGACTAATTGGTTGAAGAGACATTATGGTATCAATGTCATTTGTGATTTTTGCTTGTTTATTTTTTTTATATTCAATAAAATCATTGTATTCTTTAACAATAATGTCTCTAAATTTAATTAAGTTTAATTTTTCAATATCGCGACTAATACTTTGTGATTTATTAGAAACAGCTGCTTGTTCCTTAGAATAATTTGCTAAGTGCGAAACAAGTTGTTTTCTTTCATCTTGTGTATTTTTTAATTCTTCTTCATTATTGATTTTAACATTAGGTCCAATCTCATACATATTTTTAATCAATTCATTTATTTTATTGTAAATGTTTGAAATATTATTATGAATATTGTTTAGTACAGCATTCGACTTGTTTGTCTCATCTAATTTTGTATTTAATTTATTTTGATCTGTTTCAGGAACGACATATAATTTTAGTTTTTGTTTTTCATCAAAACAACTATTAATTTTATTCATAATATCATCTTGTTTTATTTTTAATTCATTATTATGTTTCTCAAATTTGTCAATAATTTCTTCTTGCATATCCACATTTATAATGGATGATTTAAAATTCATTATGTCATTTTTTAGTGCTATAATTTTATCGCGATCGTTATTTATTTGTAATGTGATTTCATCTTGAGAATTTGTTAGATCTAATATATTGATATCTTGAAAATTATCAATATGAATAATATTAGATGTTAATGATTGGACCATATCGTATTTAGAATTAATGTCAAGTTCAAATAAGGTTGATTTTTCATCACAAGAGATAATTTGATTTTCGATATTAGAAAGTTCATATTTAAGATCGGTGATAGATTTGGTATTATTGAAACTATTATAAATATTTTTAACAGTATTAAACTGAACTTTAAGAGCTTTATACCTGTCATTAATAATATTTTCACATTTATTAAAGTACGTTATTTTTAAAATTTGGCATAAAAAGTCTTTTTTCTGGACGTTAGTTTTGCTTTTGAATGATTTATGCATACCTTGCAATAAAACGGATGTAGTAATAAAATTATCATATGTGCCTATAATTGGAACTAATACATTATCAGTACATAGACGATTTTCTTCAGTTAATGACTCTAATATATATTCTTTGTCATGTAATCTGAATATATCTTGTAATTTATTTTTATTTTCCTCAGTTTTTTCGATCATTTTGTATGTGAATAAATTACTAATGATATTAAATCTGGTGTCTGATCCCTTGTAAGATCTTCGAGTACAATTCCTCTTTATTAGATATTTAATGTTGTTAGATTCAATTATTAGTATTCCTTGTGCTTTATTTGTATTTACATTTACAATATCTTTTGGATTAGCAGATGCATCGTCTCTAGCAGAACGAGAAAATAACATATATGTTATAATATCAATAATAGATGATTTGCCAATAGCATTATCACCAAAGATACCAACGATTTCATTATTTGGATATTTTGTAAAATCAATTACATTGTTCGGACCATAGCCATACATGTTGTCAAATGATAACCATAATATCTTCCAATCACTATTTATATATTCTATTTCATTTTCTAAACTTTGCGTCTCTAATATGATTTTATTTAAGTATTCTAATATTTTTTCAATCATATCATCAGCGATCCCATAAAAATTCATTTTCATATATCGTCTTATTAAATTATTGATATAGTCTGTATTATTTGTTAAACAATTGAGTCGATTTTCAAGCGTTAAATCTGTTTCAGTATCGTTTTCAACTTCTTGTTGAATATCAGTTTGGACTGTTATAGAATTATTTGATATGTCATTTGATATATCAGCATCTAAAATTATTTCTTTTTTATAATACAATAGCCAGGTAATTGTTATCAAAGGATAAAGAGCATTTATTTGATTTTTTAATAATTCTCTATTTATTTTAGGTGCGATAACTTCATCAAAATCGATACGAACGAAACCACTATTAATATTTTTTAAACAATTATGAATAGAAACATCATCTAAAATAATAGATGGACTTTCATTAATGTTTTTGATATCAAATAATTCATTAATATTTATTTTATGATACGCATAATCGTTTTTAATCTTATGATACTGCGATAAACCATCTAATATATTCCATTCCAAAAATCCATGATAATCATCTGTTTCAGTAAAATTTTGTGAAATTAAACTGGACGAATATGCAACTGTTTTATTTTTATCTAAATATTGAAATTTATGAATATCTCCTAGCAATATATAATCGTACGTTAGACCAGAAATGGGACAAGCAAAATGTGATATTTTTTTACTACCTCTAAGCCTCGTCCCATATTCATTAATAATACAACCATCAACTGAACCATGATATAATCCAATATATTTTATATGAGAATTTTCATATGAAGATATATAGTTATTAGATGCCAATACATCATTAACAATATTACGAGACATCATAAATTTGTCAATAATAGATGATACACCGAACACAATATTATTATAAATATAAACACCTGAATTAAGTAAATAATAAGTGTTTGTAATTGGTCTATCTTTCAAGATAGCAGTTATTGAATCAATCTTATTATTATTTAGTTCAATTGTATCATGATTACCAGTGATAATTATTAATGGAAAAATATCAGATAGATTTTTTATAAAATTCCACGTTTGGATAATAGTATTTGGTTTTAATTCATCTTTAGAATGCAATAAATCACCACACAAACAGATTATGCAATTTGACTCTTGTTCTTTAATGTTTCTCAATTCAATATACAGTTTTTCAAATACTTGATTATATTCATCGTGTAATGTTGATAGTCTAATATGGATATCTGCAATGTGAATTATTTTTGAAATAACATTTTGACTATCCTTGAGAATATTAAACTTTGGCTTATAATTTATAGACACATTATCAACATTAATCATTTTACTCAATTTATTGGTGATTGATAACTCGTCGTCCATCATTTGAACTTTTATATCTTCTGTCTTTGGTTTGATTATAGGTTGGATTATAGGCTCATTTGTAGGTTCATCAATAATCTCATTATCTATATTATTATTTTTTCGAACTTTTCTTTTAGGTTTTAATTCAAGTTCTCTGAGTCGTAAAGCCTCTTTTTCTTGTTTAATTCTAATTTTTTCTGCTTGTTGTTGTTCTTTGACTATTTTAGCAGCTTCACGTTCTTCTTTACGTTTTTTCATTTCTTCAATCTTGACCTGTTTATTATGTTGTTCCACTGTAATAAATGATTTGTTTGATGACATGGCTATATATTTTAATATATTCATTACTTTAAAACATTATATAAAATTATCAATTTTTTATAAAAATAATATAGTTACATATATATATATTATGAGAATACCAGTAGCAGCTGCAGCAGCCGGTCCAGGTCCAGTCATTGGACCAGCACCAGCACCAGCACCAGTACCACTAC
>Ga0214923_10007612_pt1 | contig 11765 bp, 13 predicted proteins | sample LL1510_MetaG_FD_177993 | JGI IMG/M metagenome (GOLD analysis project Ga0214923, IMG submission 177993) | Freshwater microbial communities from Lake Lanier, Atlanta, Georgia, United States - LL-1510 | ecosystem: Environmental > Aquatic > Freshwater > Lake | place: USA: Georgia | collected... | reverse complement strand
ATAGAAAAGATTCATGCCATTAGGCGTTGACGATATGATCATCCTAGATATCTTAGAAGAAGACAACGTAGGATAGATTGATCGATAGAAAGGTAATAAGAAGTTAGGGTGGATATGTGCAAACTCATCAGCGTATAGCAAGTGAATGGTAAAACCGATAGCCGCTGTTTTGGTAGTAGCTTGCGAGAACAAGCGGTTACCATTATCAAACTTCATTCCTGTTACTCCACCTGAACTTATTCCCGGCTTCATAAAGAACGGCAGATTCTTAATGATGATTTTGATTTTGTCAACGATTTCTGATGTAGTCGCTAGTTTATTTGCCACGACCATTACGTTTCTATCATAATGAAAGCAAAGATACCAAGCAATGAAGATAGAAGATGTAACAGTCTTACCAATCTGTCGAGATGCCATCATTACATTAAAGCGATGGTCTTGAAAGTCTTTCAGCATATCTTGCTGATACTCACGAAGTTGGATCCTGCGAATACCTTCGTCGGTCATTGAGAAGCAGTACTTCTCACCAAAATAGACAACATCATTTGCGCACTTAGCAAGTTCGCCTATCTCTTCCTCGGTATACTCAAAAACTATGTCAGCGGCTCTTGCTAATGTCTGCCCTTCGTAAAATGGTGAAGTGTCTGCGGGAAGACCGTTGTCTATTCGTTCAACTTCTTCAAGAATTTTCTTGGTAGACCATACCTTGCCTTTATTCGCCATCTTCTTCGTTCTTGATTTGCGCGGATGCCCGTTTCTCAGGAACAGCTTGGCGTATTACATCTATCAAACCTTTGGTTCCTCTGAACTGTGTGCCAGAATTTTCATTACCTTCTATTGTGTAATCACCAGGCCCTAGAGTATGAGGTTCTTCTGACTTCTTAATACGATAGTCTTCTTTAAGATTCTTATAGTTCTGTTCCATGATAACCATAAATTGCGCAAGGTGCTTGACAATCTCCATCTTTGACCTCTGTAAAGAAGAAAGTACTTCAAAAGTACGAGGGTGCGTATTACCATTGTCTATCTCTTCTAGCAGTTTAACGATTGCATGTTCAGCGGTTTTCATCTGGAACAGCAAGTTAGATATGGTTATCTTGTCAACTGAGTTTTTCTGTTTGACGTAAGGAATCTCTGATATGATTGTCTTGTCAAGATAAAACTCGGCAATCGAATCTACAATATCAGTTGACTTTGTATCCGAGTCATTTTTTACTTCATCATAATTAAGAAAGGATGAAGTAGATCTAGCCGGTAGGACAGACTGTGCCTGTTGCACGAGTGTTCCCATCTCTGATACATCTTGACTAATGAGACGTTCAAGCTCATCTTTAAGCTCCATCTCTCTTTTTCTTTCTTCTGTGGGTTTTCGCATAAATTAGCTACATTATACTTTTACAGTCTCAACTTTAACACCCGATTCTTTCTCCAGTTCTTTTGCGTGATCTAGGTTTTCTTGGTTATCATCAAAAAAGATAAAGTCATTGTAGCCTTCTTTTATTAGCATGTGTAAAGCTTCTTTTTTTCTTTGGGCAATACTTCCACTGAAAGTGTAAGATGGGTCATTGACAGCAATTACTAAATCCGGGTGTATGTCTATTCCATTTTCTAAAAAGAAAGACCTTATCATAATAGATTTTGAGCGAGCTGTAAGAATACATACATGCACACCTTTTTGATAAAAATCTTTGAGTTTTTCCAGCACTTGAGTGATAAACTCTGCATCTCTCAGTATGTCAGCACTCTCGAACTCGGTAAAAGAAAGCGTATGTTTTTTAGGATTCAGTTTGAAAAAGTTAAATTCTGAAGGCGTAAGTAACTTAATTATTTTACCTTTATTGTTCAATACTTGTATCTTAGCTGAAGATATAATTAAAGTATCGTCTAGATCAAATACTGCTAGCCTACCTATTCTAGTACCTTTTATTTTTGCTTCTGATAACATATCTAGAAAATTATTTAGTTTTACCAACCCATGGCAGTGTTAGTCTCTGAATTGCGTTATCGATGATAATAGAAAACTGTGCATCTTGTACGATTGTTTGATTAAGCAAGATTATCTGTTTTTCAAGATCTGTTTCTGTTTTGCTAAACAGTCTAATGTTAGTATAAGCCATGTTGCTAGCAGGCAGCGAATAGTGAAAATTTCCATTTCCCGCTGTTCTATCTACCGGCGGAGCAATAATTGTGTTTGAGTATATATTCTCTAGACTGCTAGTTTGTTGTGGCATAGTCTCTGTTTCCGACCATTTCCTAATCCAAAGATCAAGCGATATTTGTTGATAGTAATTGTTTACGTTAAGAAAGAAGCCGTACCATGAATCGTCAACGAGGGAGTTAGGCAATATGAATATGTAATCTTCTGTTGTAGAGACAAAATTGAAATATCTTCCGGCTATGATCGAAGCCTTCCAACCGCTATTCGTTTCTTTGTCATACCCATCAAGTAAAACCATAGGGTATGTTGGCTCAAGTATATAGCCGGATGATGTAGAAGGACTAGCCCACCCAGGGTAGTATGTGTCTATGAAAGATATAACATCATTGCGAACATTTAAAGTAATAACATGGCCGCCAGTGTACGGTGTAGAACTGACAAATTTTCCGTAGACAGTTAACCCATTAAACCTGGTTATCTTAAGTGTCTGGCCTACTGTAAACGGTCGTTTTATCGGTATTAGAAAAGATATTTGTGTTTCTATTGGTCCGGCCGCGCCTTTCTGTATTTGTCCTTTGATGTTATCGCGCGTTAATGAAACAGCGGGTTTAATCTGTTTGAACCATCCACAGAGAGATCTTTCTTCGCTGGTACTTGGAGTAAAGCTAACAGTGGCTCTATACTTTACAGCTGTTGGATTATCCGCTGTCTTAAACACAGAGCGTAAGTCGTACTGTGATTCTGATAGTGTAAGGTTATAGTTCTTAAAGTTGGTTTGAGAAATAACAAGATCTTCATTAACCTCGAAACGAACAGGATCATAATCACGACTGCCTATCTTGGGGTCATACTGTTCGGGTTTGGTTAATTTGAGTTCATCCTGTCTTACTTCTTCGCCAAACAGTTCTTCTGTGTCTCGTGTGAGTGTATCGAACTGTTCACGAAGATCTTTGGATTCATATCGGTTTGATTTAGGCTGATATTTTTTAAGTGATACTTTCCAGTACACTTCTCTCTGCATTATGTCTTTCCATAAGTATGAGGTGTCAATCTCATAAATACGGTTAGTTAGCGGAAAGTAGATAATGTCTCTCTTTTGTGGCGCTGTTCCTATGCCAAAAATTTCTTCAAAGTAATTCTTGACGATGTGTATCTCAAAAGGCATCTCGAAGTCCAAACCCATTGGGTTGAAGTTGATCTTGCTATCGGGAAATTCATTGTTTGGCACAAGAACTTTAACAGGGCAAGGATCATCAACGTCGTACAGAGTCCACTCGTGAAGAGTAAAGTCTTTACCTATTGCCATCGGTACAGCACGAGCATACTGTACATCATGCCCAAACATTTTATTGATTGTATACGAAAGTTCTTTATATAGAACTACAGCAGGGTTGACTTGATACGGTTTAAAGGTAAAGTTCTCAATCTTAAACATGTTGCTGATGTTACCCTTTTCAGCAACAGTCATAGGCGGTCGATAGCCTAAGAACTTGTCTTTTGCGTCTTCTGTCTGTTCGTACTCTACATATACATCATTGATTATTATTGGACCGCCGGCAATAAGCGTGTATCTAAAATCAACATATAGATCCATGTTAGGATCTAGTATGATTTTCTGTAAGTTAGCTTCGGAGAGATCCATCCATGAAGCGCGGACCAAGTTAGTTGTGCTCCACCTAAACTCGCGTTTTAAGGTTCCTGCACCGGAGATATCTTCACCCCAAGTAACAAGTTTGTTGACGTAGTGGAAAGGATCTGATTGGGTAAACTTAACAAAGTCACCGACGTTTGTGAGTGTTGCCAGCATTTAAGACATATGTACTTTTTGTATATATCCTAAACGCTGGAACTACTATTTCGTCAACGATTCAAAGTTTTTAAGCTCTTGGTACATCTTATCCCCAAGGATGTTCATTGCATCTTCTAATTCACGGCGAGATATCTTATAGGTTTCACAGTAAAGTTTCTGCACTTCCTCTGATATGGGTTGCTCGGCCTTTTTCTTTTCCCGTTCTTTCTTTGTCTTAACGTACATCCAGCCTGGAGTTCTTGTGTACCTCTTACTTAAGGTTTCTTGCCAGAAGGTAACTACCTGCGCTGGGTTGATCTTTATGTGGTTAAAGGCTGCCGCCTGAACGGGAAAACCTATACTCATAAGTCGATTGACCATGAAAAAGTGTTTCCCGCGTTCATGCAGCTTAGTTTTTTTGAACTCTTCGGGTTTAGAGAACATTGCGTTAATGAAATCAAATAGATTATCCATGTAGTAATTCTATACCCGATGTTGCTATTAGTTCTCGTCTTTATTGCTGTTTGTCCTTAGTACTGTAGTGTTATACCAAATGTCAAGCATGAAGAAAATAAACCACCAAGAAACGTTCATGTACTCTTCAATGTTTTTCTCTGTAATCCTGCAGTAGCCTAACATGAACAGGAAGTAGACGTAGACCCCAATGTTGATGATGAAATGGGATGTGCGAAAGAATTTACCAAAATTGAATTTCATAGTGTGTAGGATTTGTTTTTTTGTTTTTTTAGAGCTTAAATTGGGAAAATATATCAGCCTCAAAGGTCCGGCCCCCGCTAATGAAGCGAGTGCCTTCTAGGAGGTGTGACATGTCGTATGTTTTTGCGCTGAGTTCTTTGCTAGTTGCAATGTCATTGAAAGAATTCTCGAATGCATCTTGTATGTCAGTTGGTATAACGCGCTTGTCAAGATAGACAAGTTTGATGTTGCGTTCCAGCCGTGATTCGATTGCCTTAATTGGTGGATTCTGTTTGCAAGTTGAGTTGATTGCTAGAGCAATCTCGCTGGGCCGGTTAGAAAGGTCCATCACATCAGTTACTGGCTCAACATTATTGATGATCTCCCACATACGCTGGCACTTTGATGGAGTGACACGAAAAGTTTTACCTTTGGATTCCCATGTCCAAACAGGTGGCACAGCGTCCCCGGCATCTCCGATGATAACCTTTTCGAAAATAAGGTACTCTGCGTTGATCTCTTCCACCGGAACAGACGATAGAGCTTCAGCAATAAGATCTTTGCTGCGGTTCATAAAGGTTGAAGCATCGAACAGATCGTATTCTTCAGCTTTGAGCCATTGGGAAAATCCTTGTGGGGCAACGATCTTGCGGCTCTTAGAGTTAGGATTGTAGACGACGATAAAGTTTTTACCGTTGAACTTGACACATTGTGTCAGATCTTTGTCACCGGTTATGATAACGCTGTCCTGACCCAAAGAAAACAGGCGGTCTGCCCAAAGATACATAAGATCGTCGCCTTCAGCGCGTTCTTCTTTAGATACAATGAAACCGCGAGTCTGCAGAATCTGCCCAAATTCGTTCATGCACTTGTAAAAGGCATCCCAATCGATTTTGGACTCATCTTTTTCTCTGTTGGATTTGTAGCCGCCTTCTTCAATCTCAATCTCTTTTCTCCACGAACGCGAGTCGATCGTAAAGATTACGCGGGTAGGATTGCCGAATGTCCGTATTGCATGGGACATGTCAGTAGCAATCTTACGAATAAACATTTCTTGGTCGGTTTTGCTCTCTAAAACTCTTCCGCTTTTAGCGTATCCGCCAAAGATAAACAGAGTCTTGTAGGACATGTAATTTCCGTCTATGATGAGGTTCATGTTGTTTTTGTATTATAGTATAAAAATAACCAATGGATTATTACTAAGCAAATTTATTTTCTAAAAGTTATTAACATTTATACATAATTCCATTTAGTCATTGCATCGTGAATATTCTTTTCAAATTGCTTCTTTAAGATTGGTAGTTCGTTTATCGCTGGCAAATTACCTTGGAAAAGCATAGACCTTCCAATGTTGCCTTCACGATCAACCAGGTATATGTAGGTACGAGCTCCTATCTTAACAATATCAAACTTCTTTTCGTTTAACTTGCTATATTTTGACTTGATGTAATCTTTGACATCACTTACCCTTTTGATCACCATCTTCTTCTAATTTTTCATATTCGTATTTCTTTCGGATGTTCTTGCCGAAAAAAGATCCTTTAGACTCAACCGAGTAAAACTCTTGGTACGTCTCATGATCGACTTCTTTGTATGTGTATCTTGCGCCATTTTGAAACGTCACAGCAAGAGTCTTGTCTTCAGAATTATACACCGTTTCTTTAAGCAGTGTAGAGTCGTGTTTAAGCGTAGTAATATTCATATTAAGAATTAAGTATCATTTGACATTCAAAAACAGCAGCAACCATTGATATTGCTGGATCTATCACGGTAACTCTTTGAGACTGATATTGTGCAGCCTTGATAATTATCTGTGGAATCTTAGCAACTTTAGCCGGTTGATTTTCTCTGATATACTCTGGAAGTTCAGTTCCTAGCGATGCTAGTACGTCATCAACCTTGTTTGAATAGTTGGTCATTAGGAACTTATAGTTCTCGTGGGCATCACCAGGCTTAGCACATAGTTCAAAGATATCACGGTAAGAATAGTTGAGTTTCTTGATGTCCTCAACCTTGATCTCTGTAACCCCTTGAATAATAAAGTTCTGTACTTTGTTGAGTATCGACCGCATGTCAGGAAAGTTTCGCTTGACGAACTCAATGACTGCGTCTTTATCTATCTGTATGCCCGCGTTCTTGAGAATAGCCCACGATCTTTTAATGAACTCAACCATGACTTCTTTCTCTTCTTCTTTTGAGACAAAATCAAAGCTGACACATGTGAATCTTGATTGTACAGGGTCAGGAACTTTATTGATGTAGTTGCAAGTGCCAATGAAGCGCGCAGTTCCTGCAAATTTCTCGATGGTTGCACGAAGAGCTTTATAGAATTGGTCAGATGCGCCATCCATCTCATCGAGGATTACCACCTTGTATTTCTCAGCACCGTCAAGAAGACTGATGGTCGAGCACCAGTTAGTGATCTTATCACGAATGATATCAACCGAGCTCTCATCAGATACGTTAATGTAAAGGTAAGGATAGTTAGCGGCTAGCACTTTGGCAAGGGATGTCTTTCCTAATCCCGGCGAACCGTAGAATAAATAGTTTTGGTGAAGTTCGCCTCCTCCAATGCTTTTGCGAATCCTATCAGGAAGGATCATTTGGTCCAGCGTTTTTGGCCGGTATTTCTCAGTGAATAGTTCTTGAATCATTTAAGATTTATTTGCAAGTTATATTCACAAAGTATACTATAGTTCTTGTCTTTATCTAAAATTATTTCCTCCTACCCAAAACACTAAAGATTTTCTTTTTCCAGCGCGAACAGGCTCAACTGAATGCAATAAGTAAGTGGGGTAGATTATGATGGTACCTTGCGATCTGGGTGCTGTGTAAACACCACCTGTGTTAAACATTAGAGAACCTCCACGATATTCATCGCTAGTACTAAGTTGTACAGTGACCGCTAATTTTCTACCAGAAAATGGCGGAGGAGATGCGATATCTACATGCCATGTGTAATGGTCACCTTCACTGTATTCGCAGTACATGATAGGCTCAACCATGTCAATAGGATCAAAGAAAAAACCGTTTTCGTTTGCATATTCTGCTAAATCATATAAACGGCCATATATCCAAGCGGTTTCATCATTGTAAGAAAGCCAACCTGTATTACAGCTACGGATATCGGCATTTACTTCTGAATCTACCGTAGCTTTAGAAATATCTATTTTGGTAGTAGCTTCTAGTATTTTACGTACTTCTTCTTGAGATAGCGCGTCAGGTAGAACAAGCGGACTTACCACCAGCTGTTCTTGCAATTCGTGTGGATTGCTATTGATTGATATCATTACGTTTCTTTTAGAAACCTCCTCCCATAGTAAGCTGCTGCATCTGTTGTGCCAGCTTCATGTCAGCCAAATCTTGTTGCGCCTTCTCTTTCATCATTCTTTCGTTTGCAGCAATTTCATCAGGTGAAAGTTTGAGATATTTCTCGATAACAAACTTTGGATTGAAGTACGGGACATCAACATCCATTCCCGTTGCGTCCTTCTTTTTATCCATAATTCCCATCATAGAAGTAGCAAATTCAACTCGTTGCTGCATGATTAGCATTTGTTTTAGCTCTTCAAATACATTGTCTTTGTTGTATGACAGCGAAAGAGTTGCCTTGAATAGCTCATCTTCAGCAAGGTCTGGGTAAATCAGGCCCATCTGTATGAAAAGCGGCTTTAAAAGTATTTCCTGGTAGATTGAACGCAGACGAGTAATAAACTTAAAGAATCTTATCTCATCACGATCTACACCGTCCGCGCTTGAAGAAAACTGACCACCTCCATTGTCTCTGTCAAAGCGGGAAAAAGGAATCTTAGAATCTTCTTTGACTTTATCTTTAAAGTATTTAAGAGCGTCTGTATCACTAAGATCAAAACCTTCGCCGCCAATTACGCTGATGTCTGGCTGTTCACCGTTTTTTGAAGGAAACAGATAGTTCTTATAGAACTGCATGGAAGGGGACCCGTTGATCGATAGCTCGCCTGAATCAAAATCAAGGTTGATGTCTTCCTTGTAGATGTTGATCATCTCAGCCAGCGACTCTTTTGCTTTTTGCGGTGACTTGGTACCAATGGGAACCACCATCTTTAAGCGATATGATGAGTTCATAATGTTCCATATGATCCGTGAGTTCTCCATAATACGTAGGAGGTTGAAAGAACGAACCATGCGCTCAACATAAGATACACGCCCTGTAAAGTTACCTTTAGCATAAGATATGTAAATGACTTGGGAGTCAAGAAGAACCCTTTTCATGGATGGAATATCTTCGTATTGTACCCAAATCTTTTTGTACTTTCCATCGCTGCCTTTCTCTACACCTGGACGAAGAGAGATGGGGTCAAGTTCCTTAAATCCTACAATGTTTTGGCCGTCTGGATCGTAAATGATTTCAAAAGATATGAATCCATCAATCAACAGCTGTCGAAAATAAGCCCAACCATCATGCCCTTCATTAAAGTGAAAATGCGCATAGATCTTTTTAAACTGTGATATGATTTCAGTAGTTATCTCTTTCTGATTATCCGGGGCTAGAACCTCTCTTACTTTTGATACATCAACTGTCGCAAATGCGTTTGAGTCATCATACACAATAGCTTCATCTGCAACAGTGTCAACGATAAACTCAATTTCAGGATTCATCGCAAATTTGCGAAGATAATCGCGCCTTGCTTTATAGTCTTTGTCGAAAAACGCGATGAATTTCTTTTGACCAACGTCAGCAAGAGCCAGCGAGTAGAGAAATTCTTCAGGCAAATAGCCTTGATTTCCAAACTCAGCTTCTGTCACACCGACAGCTCGGGATTGCTTTACGACCATGTCTTCGTATCGCATTCCTAAGTTTGCAAGGTTCTTTAGACTTTTAGATATTTGTCCAAACACGGGATTCACACCGATCCTATCAAGAAAACCTGCCATTCTTATACTGTTATTATTTGTTTATATATCCTAACCCCCAGGACGAAGGTATTTCTTTTGATTCTTTTGCGATTTTTCTTTGTCTGGTCTTTTCTTGATAATTGTGTCCTTATTTTTAAGGTATTCTGACCAAACTAATGCAGGAGGCATACCTTCAAACTCGATGGGATTGAAATAAGGTATCATATTCCAGTCCTCGAGTTCAATTATCACCGGTTGAACTATTCTTGGAACTATGTAATTTCTATAAGCCCACTGGTAGCCTATCTTAGCTTGTTCATTAAATATTTTGATGGTAAAGTACCAGTCTGTTAGAAAATTCCATGCATTTCTAAGAAGCCCTATTTGTTCGTTATTGATACTTTCCTCTGCTTGCAGTAGATCTCTCTTGTATGTTCGATAGAAAAGCTCTAGCGTTTGTACTCGTGCAAACTCTGGCAAAAAATTAAGGTTGAGGCCTTGCACTATCATGTTACCTGCTTTAGAGACAAATTGTGAGTGCACAAGAACAATAGGCCTCTTGTCGTAAAAATCTAAGTAGTCTTTGTATAGCGGATCGTACTGCCAAGTATAGATTCGACCGGGAATGAAGTAGCGTAATTTGCGAACGTCCATGCGTTCAATTGTATCCAAGAAACCGGTGTCTTCAAACGGCCGCCTAAAATACTTTTCATTAAATTCCAAAAAGACTTCCTTTCTTAGTTGATCTTTACGGCCTTCTTTACGATATGCTTCTAGTGGACTAATCATTTGTTGAATAAGAAGTCTTCGGTTACAATTATGAAGCGATAGCCTCTACTCTCAGCAAAATGTTTGGCCGCAGCAAACTTTGCACGGTTAATTAACCAAGTCTTAAGAGCGTTGTTATATCCGTGGATCTTCTTGGTAGTTATTTTTTTGCCTTCTAACACCGGTTGTGCTAGCGCCGATGAAGGTTTTACTTCAGCTAGATAATCAACTTCTTTGTCTTTTTCCTGCACACGCATGTAAAAATCCACAAAGTACGTATGTTCCTGGCTGTCAATAGGACTAATGTACTTAATACCAAGCGGCTCGGATGACCACTTGGTTACATAATCAGTCAGATCGCAATACCTACAGAATCGGTGCTCCCAAGAAGACCTGTATATGATTTTCGTCGGATCCCCGATGTACTTCTCATGATTGATTAGCTTATAGTAGCCTTGGCGATATAGACTTCTCGGGCTTGGTTTATTTGACTTAATCGCGCTCACTGTATCAAATACTGTAGAGGTTTTCGTTGCTTAGTGAAACTTTACTCGTGGTACTTAGCGGATGTAGTTTACGCCAGCCTTTCGCAAATCCGTTTTTAATGATCTGTGTGTAGTAAGCAAACGGATACTTTGATTTTTCTGGGTTGTAACTCCTCCAGTACTTCACTACATCCATCAGAGCAAATGCAATGCAATCTTTGCGATCTTCTTCGTCTCGGTACTTTAATTTTTTCGATGCCTCATTCGCCATCAATTGAATCATTTCTACCGCACGAGGAGTCAGCTCGTTTATTTCTTTTGATTGCAGAATTTCTCTGCGGAACTCATCTGGGTCAACGTAATTTGCCATGTTATTGTTTAGCTTGGGTTTGCGGAAGATGATACATCGCTTTCCTGGTCAAGAGATTCTAGATAAGATGTTAATTCTCCAATGCAAACATCAAGTGAGTCAAATGACAAGTTAGATTCATCTTCTACTTGTTTTTTCAACTCTTCCATATCACCTATGATAGACTTAACGCTATCGGTGAGTTTTGATATAAAGCCGGTGAGTTCATCTGGTTTGTTCTCTCCTGTTTTAGGGTTAGCGGATAAATCCGTCTCTGAATTATATACACCGTATTCTTTTAGTTCTTCAACTCCTTCGATGTATTTCTTTTTGACGGTCATTTTTTGTCCGCCGCCTACAACAATCGCTACATCATCTTCGTCTCCGCCTGATGTGTAGTCTACAGCTTTAAGTGTAATGGGTTGGCCGGCGCCTTGGCCTGGATAATTCTTTGATAGACTACCGCTAACAAAGTCTTTGGCCTCGCGAAGTCCGACCGTTGCTCCATCACCTTGAGTTTCTATTTCAAGGTCATTTCCAGGTCGGGCTTCCGAGGCCTTCTTAATGACTTTTATTTCTGTAGGACCGGCGACGACAGTAGTGCCGTCTGCCAGTTTAAGCGTAAGTGTCTTATCGGACTGATTA
>Ga0214923_10007611_pt1 | contig 11765 bp, 3 predicted proteins | sample LL1510_MetaG_FD_177993 | JGI IMG/M metagenome (GOLD analysis project Ga0214923, IMG submission 177993) | Freshwater microbial communities from Lake Lanier, Atlanta, Georgia, United States - LL-1510 | ecosystem: Environmental > Aquatic > Freshwater > Lake | place: USA: Georgia | collected 2015-10-15 | reverse complement strand
TGTCAGCAGATTGAGCCATCAAAGAGCCATCAGTGATATCAACATTATTACCAGAAACTGAAATCTCCGGCAAACCGTTAAATGTTACTTGATTGTACATGGTCAAAATCTGACCGCCTTCAACCACTTCGCCAGCGATTGCGTAGTGCGCTTGATCAACCAACAAGAACATTCCAGGACCCAAAATCGATTGTGCATCTATTACACCACTTGACTCTTCATCAATGGTCAAGAAATTTGCTCCACTCTTTTCAAACCTAGATGGATCATGTTGACCGATCAAGCGAAGAGCATCGGTAGCAATAGTGTATTCCCAAACTTTACCATTATGAACGTTGCTGCCCACGTCTTCCAATAAAATCAAATGACCAGAATTGTCGATGGTAATATTATCAAACATTTTCTGTCCTTCAGTACCATCCAATAACGCGGTTATTGTACCACCCTTTTCAGGATTATTAATATCGCTAAAACGCATTCTCCACAAACGACTTGGAGCCAAAATTGAATTTGTAGTTACGAAATAGAAATCTCCCTTAGAATTTGGATCCCAAACACCATCCTCTGGACGTAAGAAAGCTGTTACACTCTTAGCATCACTCATTTTATTGATCGCAACACCTGTTGAGTCTTTTACCACACCTAAATCAACCATGGTGAAAGTCAAATCAGGAGCTGGAGCAGAACCCGAAGCTTCTGTAGCCAATCCCGTCACACTTGGACCGAATAATTTCCCCCCAACAAGACCCGCTTTTTCAATTTCATTACCGGTTGATGATTTTGTACCGATGTAGAAATAGACCTGACCTGGAGTTGCATCATCTGTACCAGCTACAATTGTCTTATCAGATTCGATCGGACAAGCAAGTAGGTTTTCCATAGAGAATTTACCCAAGAAAGGAAGTTCGTAGGATGTACCCGCATTTGAGCCAGTTACAATGTGAGCAAATCCGCGACCTTCTGTTCCCGCTTCCTCACCGTTCATAAACAATCTTTCTTTGGTTCCTTTACCTGTATTACTGTTATAGAATGCAGAAACCGCAGGCAAATCAGCAGAACAAAATCGATTGAATGCCGCCTTTGTAGATGGGTTGGTTGCGTTGTAGGTAGTATAACCTGTACCATTCCACAAATTCACATTTTTGATCAAATCACTACCGGAAACTACAGACAAATTTGATTTGTTGATCACCCACTTCGATACAAATGCACCAGCAGAACCGTGGGCGCGAGTCACACCCGCTGTATTTCCAAACTCATGGTTCATCACCATAGTAAATGTACCATCGTTGTTATCGAATGCTCCAATACCATCCGGTGTTCCACACATCTTGTAACCATTCACTGATTCTCCAGCCGTTAAAATTGAACCGAAAGAAACACCAGGAGTTGTGCTAATCAAATAAGGTGTTTGAGAAGTGCTAGGACCCATTTGACCTGGGGCAAAGCCTAAACCACCCACCGCAAATAAATATGTAGTCTCATCAATATCACTAGTAACCAGCGTAATAATTGCTTTTTTCACGCCTGCCGAAGTAGGACTAAAATTCAATGCCAAATTGTAATATCCATTGGGTGAAATTGCTATGGGCAATTGAGGCATTCCACCAACAACACCAAATTCGGAAGAACTCATTCCCGAAATTCCCATATCGGTGATATACAAAACACCATTTCCGGTATTTTTGATTACAAACGATTTAGATAAATTAGCTGTAGTACTTACCGCCCCGAAATCGGTAAAATCAGTAGACGACGGCAATGTATCGTTCAATGCAATCAGAGTATTGTTACCTAAAACTGAAACTTCTGGATTGTACTTATCCGTTTCAGGATTATACATTGTCAAAATCTGACCTCCTTCAACTACACCTGGCGATGCAGAAGAAAAGGTATAGTGCGCTTGATCTACAATCATAAACATACCGGGTCCAAGAATTGTCTGTGCATCAAACACGCCACTAGTCTCCTCGTCAATTGTCAAAAATTGAGAAGCCCCCGTTTCAAATCTATTTGGATCATGTTTACCAAGCATAACCAAAGCGTCTGTAGAAGGTGTATACTGCCATATTTTACCATTATGAACGTTACTACCCACGTCTTCCAATAGGATCATTCTGCCAGTATTGTCACAAGCAACGTTATCTAGCATCTTTTGACCCTCTGTACCATCCAACATTACACTGATTGTTCCACCCAATTCCGGATTATTGATGTCCTTAAAACTCAATTTCCATAGACGAGAGGGAGCGGTGAACGCATTCGTGGTTGCAAAATAGAAATCATTCAAGTTCGTGGGATCCCAAGTTCCATCCTCAGGACGCAAGAAATTGGTAATTCCCTTCGAATTGCTGATGGTATTTAATGACAATCCCGAAGAATCGCGAATGTTACCAACATCAGTTAATGTAAATGAAGTTCCAGCTGCGGGAAATGAAGTACTTACTTCTGTTGTTAATCCACTCACAGTGATACCATATAATTTACCATTGCTCAATCCAGCTTTGTCGATATCAGAACCGGAATTCGTCTTGGTTCCTACATATACATAAACCTGACCCGGTGTAGCATCATCCGTTCCCATGACAATTGTCTTATTTTGCATCTTTGGATTTGCCACGGCATTTTCCCAAGAAAATTTACCCAAATAAGGCAACTCATAAGTAGTTCCAGCGGCACTACCAGTAATAATATGGGCAAAAGCACGACCTTCAGAACCATTTTCTTCACCATTCATAAAAATGCGTTCTTTCGTTCCTAGTCCAGTCAATGGGTTATAAAACGCCGTAACTGCAGGTAAATCCGCTGAACAAAAACGATTAAATACTGACCGTGTTGAGATATTTGATGCGTTAAATAAAGTGTAACCTGTAGGCGACCACAAATAAACATCTTTAATAATGTCGGCCCCGGAAATAACGGACAAGTCTTTTTTATTGATGATCCATTTTGATAAAAATGCCCCTTTATTTCCATGTAAACGGGCAATTCCTGAAGTTCCACCCATTTCATGGTTTAAGATAAAAGTAAATGTTCCGTCATTATTATCAAACGCACCAGAACCGTCAGGTATTCCCGAAAGTTGATAACCATTGATTGCATCACCTGCAGACAATAAACTCGTAAAACTAACACCCGATTGAACAGGAACTAAATAAGGTGGAGTAGCGGTACTAACACCCGTAACACCTGAAGTAACCAACTGCTTCAGTGGGTTAAAGTTTTTTAACTTATTTGCACCCTTTAAGCGATATAAGAAAACATGACTCGTAATTGTAGTTGCCACTGCAATTCCATCCTGCGGAACAGAAACTTGTCCAAAATCATTGTCATTGCAAATCGCAATTGTAGAATCGTTCACAATAGCTAATCCTTCTGCCTTTTCTAAGGATGCAGGCCAAGAATTAGCCAATAAATTCATTAATAAAGTTTTACGAACTGGCTTTATACCATTGGCAACCAATCCTGCGGAATCTAAGCCCTCAACAGATTTTGTAGAATAAACATAACCTGAAGTCACAGGGGTAGCTCCGTTGATATTAATGGTATATAGACGCTTTATATCGGTAGTACCGCGTAATGCCGCCTCCAACACCAAAAAAGTAGAATCATTGACTGCAGCCATGTCGCCTATCTTCCAATCTTTCAATCGAATCTGATTGGAACCCGTACCAATAATATTGTCGTTCATATAAATGAACATCCTGTTGGCATTTGTCACTGGATCAATTTCCAAAATGCGGTGCATCCTAGAAGCTTCGCCAATTGTGGCATTAGGGTACAACAAAGGACTTTGAATAATCGCATAGATTTTTCCGTTTGGAGCAATTGAAATACCTTCAAAACCACGATTATTTTTACGGTATTTGAAACAAGTATCAATCAAAACATCCTCCGGTTGTGCTCCAGCCAACTTGGCATAAGGCGTATATCTGTTAATCACAATACCGTTGGGAGCTACTTTCCAAATGGTGGGACCATTTTCCTCGCAAATCCAGAAATTACCGTTGGCATCAACAATAATCCCTTCAGAATCTAGACTCCAAATATCCTTTGCAGTGATTTTATTGATAAGATTCAAACAATTTTGAACTGTATCGCTGTAACCAACCTCCAAAGCAGTACTACCAAATCCTACCGGGTTTAATACACCAGTGGCACCAGTACCTGATGGACGCTTGATGGTAATCGTTTGTAAAATTTGCACAGAATCACCAATGATACGCAGTCTATGAATTTTGGGAGCGTAATTGGGAAATGAGAATATCTTATCGTAAACGGGACGACAAGTAGAGGGGTTCGCATTTGCAGCATCAATATTGACACCACGATCCGAAACGGTCCAGAATTCTTTACCACCCGTGTTTGGAATGGCAAATAAACCAGAAAAGCCCGCTTCCCGGAATTTAATGCCCTGGAAAGTTCCAATGGGCGCTGAGGATTTGTTATTGTAATCCTGAAGTAAGACAATTTGCGTTTTGCCTAGTAAAGGAAACAACAACAGCAGTAAGACACTGATTTTGTTTAGATTATTTTTCATATAGTTTTTGGGTTTAACTTTTCAAATGTCTTCTACCACTGTTCCGAGAATGAAAGCAAACCGTTATTGATATATAAAAATTACATAATCAAAATATTAATACCACGGCTGAAGATTTTTATCACAATCTTTTGAAAATGAACATAGAAAGAAAATAAAAAAAGAGGGGCGGCCTATGGCCCCCCCTCTCTAAACACATGTTATGAAAATTACTACTAACTACTCAATTATTGTAAGATGATCGACTTGGTAGCAACTGTTACACCAGCGCCATTGATCACCTGCATTTGGTAAATACCTACCCCAGTCCAGTTAGCCAAATCAACTGTGTAAACTTGTTGATTGATTACCTGAGAGAATACCAACTGAGATGCAGTATTGTAAATCTTGATTTGGTATCCACCCATACTAGCGTAGTCGCCATTGTCAATTGTAAACTTGTTTTGAGTTGGAACTGGGTATACCTTGATATTGTTGTTCTTGGTTACATTACCCACTTTCAACGCAACTTTAATCACCAATGTGTCGGTCACTTTTACACTCTTGTAGTTGATACAGCTATCAGTGATGCTCAATTTAGCAATGTTTGAAGTATCAGCACACAAGCTTGTGTAAGCAATGGCACGGAACGGCTGAGTGTGGTTACGGATAGAAACACTCTTGACTGTCAAAGACTTGCTATTCACACCAGTGTATTTAGCAGATCCAGCAGGGATGTTATTCATACCCAAATCCAAATCAGACTGCCAGAATACTTTCGCGGCAGTATCAGAAGTAGCTACTGAGAAATTGGCATCAGAACCTGAAGCTTTGCTCAAGCTAGTTGGCTGTGTAGAAATCAAAGAACATGCCTTGAAAATCGCAGTCAATGTAGCAGCACTTGTGCTGTCTTTACACCAACGTGTTGAAATCATGCAACGGAACTTCTCACCGTTGTTTGCCATTGTCACTGTAGAAACAGACAATGAATCATTATTTACACCAGCATACTGACCTGCGTTACTCAAATTCTTGTAGCCAGTACCTTTGTTATTTTGCCATTGCAATACAGCGTTTCCATCAGTGTAGTTGAATACGAACAATGCGTTTGATCCGGTTTTAACTGAGATACTCTTTGGTTGACTGGTGATAGAATCACACACAACAAAGGTTCCATATCGCTTGTAAAGATTCAAATCATAATCAGAAGTTCCTACCAAATCCTTATTAGAACTTACAGGGCGGAAATCAGGGTTTGTTTTATTTTGAGGATCAACCAATACAGTACCCGCAGTGAAAGCAGCCTTATCAATCATATTGTTGTTGATTGAAGAACGAACCCACTTATCCAAAGAATCCACAACTGAACCCGCACTGATTTCAACCAATCCAGTGTTTGTTGTAGTTTTAGTAGCTGCAGCAGAAGTGTTACAGATGTAGTTGTTGCGAATCAAATCATTCACATCGCTCACCTTAACCGCTGGCTTAACACCAGAAGCATACAAGGTAGAGTCACCATCAAACATAATGAAGTTACGGTATCCCATGAAAATTGAGTTGGTAACCGACAAACGGCTGTTACGACGGATACGAGCACCTCTACGGAAAGCCCCTTTAGAAGTAGTACCCATAGCTGACCAAGATCCACCGATTGGAACTGGACCTACACAAGTCATATTTGTAAATACTGCATTTGTCAATGGCAATTTACCTGAACCAGAAGCATCATTATCAGACTCAAAGGTCTCCGAAGTAGAAGCACCTGAAGCGGCAGCCCAAGACAAATCATAGTAGAGAGAATCTCTCTGCGCAATACCGAACTGTACATTACCACGGTATCCGAAATCTGTATCGAAATCATCGTCAGTTCCTTTGTAAGCGATCAAGTGTTTTGCATTTACAGTACCGCCGAACCACTCATAAGAATCGTCACCAGAGAAAGAAACCTGAACGTAATCAACTTTGGTTTTGTTTCCAATAGAACAAAAAGTCAAACCATTCAACTCTTTGTTAGGTTCGAAAGCGAAACCTGCAAACTCAATACGTAAATAGGTCAAGTTACCTGTATTATCAGCATCATCAGTTCCACCGTGAAAAGCCAACTGGTTGTCGAAACTCACGTTGTTAAATCCTTCCATCTGAACCGCTGTACCTTGGTTGTTTACAGCCTTACCAGCCAACAACAAACCACCCCAATCACCACGATCACGAGATCCAACAGCTTTCGCAGAAGTCATAATTACTGGCTTAGAAGCAGTACCTTGAATATCAATCTGACCACCACGCTCAACAACGATACAAGCATATTCCTTTGGAGAAGCAGCAGTATTAGCACGACCACGAATTACAGTTCCAGCAGGAATCACCAATTTAGCACCAGACTTTACTACAAAAATGTTTTTCAACAAGTACACCTTAGAAGCATCCAAAGTAACTGTAGTAGTGATGGCTTTTTCCCCTGAAGCATCATTCAATGTAGTTGAATCGCTAACGGCACCATAATTGGCGTTTTTTGGATCCCAGTTGGTCCAATTTTTTGTCCAATCTTTACTTGCGTCTGGACTTAACGCCCCAACGAAGTTCACTTTTTCGATCACCTGCGCGTTTGCATTCAGCAAACAAAAAACAGCAGATAGAGATAATAAGATTCTTTTCATAGTTTTATTTCGATGCAAGATTCATAATATACAATTACAACAAATTCAACTCAGCGTCAACTTTGTGTTAAGTGATTCATGTTGTATTAACATTGAATTAATACGAAATAAAAAAGGGGGCAATAGCCCCCTTTTTTATTACTCTAATTGTAATTCCTAAAAGTTAAACGTATAACTCACACCCACTGTCCTTCCGTTGGTGAAACTAATCAAAGTATTGTCTCCTCCATCAACTACTTCCTTTGAATCATACTTGCCATTGTGATTCATATCCTGATAGAAAATGGATTTCTGCGCCAACAAATCGCCCAAAGTAATTCTGAACATTCCCGTTTTTCCAATATTCTTGGCAATCTGCAAATCCAAAACACTTCTACCAAATTCATAGATATCTAAACCAAATTTAGCCGATGACACCGGCAATCCGATATAAGCAATACGCTGGCCAATTTTGTTGAAGCTCGCATTCATTTGCCAACCCTTTTTATTCTGGTAAAACAATGATGCATTCACAACATAAGGACTCTGACCCTGCAGCGTTCTTGTATTCACACTATCAAACTTCACTTCACTGTTAATCAATGCCACGTTACCATAGAATGTGAAATTCTGTAACCACTTAATTCCGGTAGATTTGGTGAGGCTTCCAAAATTCTTACGAACCTCTAACTCCAAACCTTTATTATTGGCAATACGCTGGTTTTGATAAGTGAAAGTACGAATTTGCGTTTGTGTTGGATCCAAGGAAAACTCAATCGGATTGTTGATTCGTTTTTTAAACACTCCAATCGACACCATATCCTCTTTATTTGAATAAATCTCGTAACGCAAATCAAAATTCTGAATGGTAGCCCTTTGCAAATTTGTGAATCCCAATATCTCCGAATTGATGCTGAAGTTATAGAACGCAAAAGGAGCCAACTCACGCAATTCTGGACGATTCAAAGTCTTAGAATAGGCCATACGAACACTACTTTTCTTACTCACTGGAATGATACTCGTGAATGAAGGCATCCAATCAACATTGGTTCCAGGATTTGCCAAATATACGTTTCGCTTTGTAGCTTCCTTACTTTTCAATACCTGAGTGAATTGCTCTACGCGAACACCATAAATCACCTTCAAATCATAACTCTTACCTGCCTTTTTAAACAATGGCAACTGATTTTCTGCCATCGCATAAGCCGCGCCCAAAGCACTGAATGCAGTGTAATCATCTTTATCGCGCGTTTTATCAATCAAATACAAACCCGTTGCAGAAATTTTATCCAATGCCAAATCTTTTGAAGGCTCGTTTTGAGAGAAAAATCCTCCAGTTAGCGGACCATACACAAATTGCCTACTGTTAAATACTCTACTGCGATGCTGAACATAGGCACCCGTTTTCAAAATCCAAGTCAACTTACCTGTCTTACGCAATGTAGAATAATCAACAGATGCCGACGAAGAATTCTCATTCAAATTGGAGAAAAACCTACCAGTACCATCTCTAAAAAATTGATTAATAACCATTTGCCTTGTACTCACATCACCCTCAGAAACAGAATATTGAGCAATCCTGAAATCAGGTACTTTTCGCACAGTAGATCCGTAATTCAGAACCCAATTCAATGTTGATTGACGTTTGCCCATTACGTGAGATCCGATCAACTGGCTGCTGTACAATTGATTAAGATTTGAGAAATTGGAAAAAGCCTGACTCGTAATGTTATCATCATAACTCGCAACACCTGCTCTCACAATGCTATTTACATCGTATGTCAAACTGTACAAGTTCTTGAAATCAATTTTGTTCTTATTGTTAATTTTCAACGCAAAATTCGCAACACCACCATTTTGAACGTTGGTTGCCAATGTACTATCGGTAAATGAACGCTGCAGTCTATTGTCTGAAAAATCACGCGTAATCACCTTACCCAAAGCCATACGCTGTGTCATCGAATAGTTCCAAGAAAGCATAGCCCCCGCCTGCATCTTTTTGATTTTGAATGGAATACCCACCGTATAATTAAAACGTGGCGATGGCTTTGCACTGTAAGCATTAAAATCCCAATTGTTATTGAACTTCTTTGTTTCTGTCGCATTGAATGTCGGCTCGTTATAATCCACAACCATTTTTGGATCCAAATTGGGAGCAACATTGGCAGCAGACATTACACCAAAATATTCCGAGCCAGCTATGTCAAATGTACGAACAGGCTTTCCAGTGGTGATTGTATTGTATTGAAATCCTACAGAAACCGATTGGGTGAATTTATCCGGAATGCTCTTGGTGTTGATTTTGATGATTCCACCACCGAAATCCGCAATCAAATCTGGGGTTGCACTTTTAATCACAACGATATTATCCAACAAACTCGCTGGAATTACATCAAATGAAAAAGCCTTTCGATCACTTTCCGTACTTGGCAATGGCGCACCATTCAAGTAACCCGCATTGTAACGATCGAACATACCTCTAACATTGGCAAATTTACCCTCTGAAATCGTAGCACCCGGAATACGCTTCAACGCATCACTCGTAGTACGAATTGTAGTTTTTGAAAAATCTTCCGCACTAATCGATTCAACCAATTGAGAAGATAACTTTTTCGTCTGAATGGCCTGAGCCACCGAATTTTCTTTGGCCTTACGTTTCACACGAATATCTGCAGCCTCCATCCTTTCGGTAATCTGCAACACTACATTTAAGAAAAACTCTTTGTCCTTTTCGATTACAATTGTGTCTTCATACAAATCATGGCCCTCCGCCTCAATGAACACCAATCTTCTTCCCGCTGGCACTTTGAATGAGAACTTTCCGTCAACATCAGACATAGCGCTATCAGATGTTCCAAAAACGAAAACCTTAGCTCCGGCCAATGTCCGACCAGTTGCTGACATTACCTTACCAACCAAAACACCCGCATCTACCGAAGATGTCTGGGATTTTACATTTTGAAATACAATGAAAAACAGTGCTAAAAACAGAACTTTGCGCAGGGATTTTACCATGCGGCAAAAATCAATTTTATGTGTTACCTTAAAATTAAGAGAACTTTACGATAGATTAACTTTGCGTTAACATTTGGTACTCATTGAGAATTGTCGAATACCTTTCAATTACAGCCGTCAACCCAACAACCAACGCAATAAACCTAACCCTTTGTAGGGTGGATATTTGATTGGCACGCTTAACCAAAGTGGCGAGCGCATTACCGATTTTTTATGACTAAACACATCAAACGTATGCTTTCCACGATAACTCCCAAACCCACTCCCTCCAACACCGCCAAATGGCAAATGATGATTGGCAACATGGACGAGTGTATCATTGATACTTACCCCACCCGAACTGGTATCCGATAACACTTTCTTCGCCCCTGCGTCACTGCCAAAAAAATACAGCGCCAATGACTTTTCATGGTCGTTGATATCCGCAATAACTTCATCCAACGTTTCATAAGTCCGCACCGGCAAAATCGGACCAAAAATTTCATCGCACATCACCGGAGAACCCCAACCATCCACTGCTACCAACGTTGGTTCGATATACTTTTTCTCGCGATCTGTTGCACCACCCAACAAAATCTCCGCCCCTTGCAAATAGGAACTCACGCGATCAAATGATCGTTCATTCACCATCCGGCCATAATCAGCACTCAAAGCAACATTTTCTCCATACATTTGATGCAAAGCTTCTCGGGACGCATCAACAAAAGCCTGTTTTTCGCTATGATGAACCCAAACATAATCTGGCGCGATGCAAGTTTGACCTGCATTTACCGATTTCCCCCAAACCACCCGTTTGGCTGCCTCTTTGATATCGCATCCTTTTTCCACAATCGCTGGACTCTTCCCGCCCAACTCTAACGTCACCGGAGTTAACTTTTCCGCGGCCGCTTTCGCCACAATTTTCCCTAAGAATGGACCTCCTGTAAAAAATATATAATCCCAACGCTGCTGCAACAACCACTGATTCTCGTCGATGCTGCCTTGTACCACAAAAACCTCGTCGCTTGAAAACGCATCTGCAATCACTTCCCCAATCAACTTAGCCACATGGGGAACCTCCGGCGATGGTCGTAAAACAACCCTATTTCCCGCCGAAATCGCACCAATCAAGGGATTCATGAGCAACTGAAACGGATAATTCCAAGGCGCCATAATTAAGACCTGGCCAAATGGTTCAGGAATCACTTTGCTACTAGACGGCAACAAAAACCAAGGGGTGGAAATCCTTTGATGCGCGCTCCAATGTTTCACATGTTTGATATGGAAATCAATTTCTTGATACGTAACGCCCACCTCGGTGAGAAAACCTTCATAATTCGACTTTCCCAAATCCATCTGAAGGGCCTCTAAAATTTCCGATTCATGCTTTGCGATACTCTTACGAAGTCGCTTTAATTGCTCTATGCGCTGCTTCGCCGTTTTAACAACCCGCTGCTTGCTTAACAAACGTTGCTTCTCGTAGGCCTGCTGTATTTCAGAAATTGGGGTAAATCGCAATGTCATGATGTTTGAAACAAAGATGGGTATATTTTGGTTCGCGAAATACCATAATCCATGAAAACTCCCGCGTTTTAACCAAAATCAAACCTTCAGTG
>Ga0214923_10007610_pt1 | contig 11766 bp, 18 predicted proteins | sample LL1510_MetaG_FD_177993 | JGI IMG/M metagenome (GOLD analysis project Ga0214923, IMG submission 177993) | Freshwater microbial communities from Lake Lanier, Atlanta, Georgia, United States - LL-1510 | ecosystem: Environmental > Aquatic > Freshwater > Lake | place: USA: Georgia | collected... | reverse complement strand
AAACTAGACTCAATTATAGACAATCCTAGTCAGCATAACACTGAGGAAAAACTTAGTATTGTAATTAGAGTAGTTAGAGATATTGCTATGCAGGTAAGAGAACATTATAACTCAATTGGGTTATTAAAAAATATGATAGAAACTATCCAGAAAACTTTAGAGGGTTTAGATGGAAAATTATTTGGAAACAAAGATAGCGAAGGAACAATCTATACTTTGACAACACAGGTAGATATGATGAAAAGGAGCTTTGATAACTTTACCAAGTTATTATGGGGAATGATTGGAGCAATAGCTATAGATATCTTGCTTAGATTTTTTAATGTGATATAATACATTTATCCACAAATGTATCTGCTCTTTTAAGTGGATGACATACTACACCACTCATAGCAAAGAAGTACAAGAAGTGATTCACCTTGTACTTTTTTGTTTTATATGATATGGTTATAGTATGTCCATATACATATCAGCTGTAAGTATATGGTTGGGGTAGCTCCCTGTAAAACACCCCTTATAGACTACAACTAGGCAATCTTGGGTGTATATCTGTAAGGGGCAATTTCGAAGGATGTAGTTAAATGGTATAACGATGGTCTCCAAAACCGTTGTTGTAGGTTCAATTCCTACCGTCTTTGCTAAGAAATAACTAACTAATCAAGTATGAAAACCACTGTAAATAAAATGTATCTAAAATTACTTATAAATAATCCAGAACTGCAAAAAGAGTTTGAACAGTTTATATATAAAATTACAAAAGATGAAGTATTAAATAAACATTTACAATTAGTTGGAGAATTAAAAGAATTTAATTTACCAGAAGAACAGGAGTTATATGATTTATATATGTCTGGAGTAGAAGATGTTAAAACAAAGGCAGACAAAAAACCTTATGAAGATTTAATAAAAAAAACTAGAAAAAATTTTAATAAGATATTAAAAGTTTATCCAGACATATAACTTCACTCTATGTTTTACTCTAATAAATATAAAGCAAAAAAAACTATAATAGACGGGATTACTTTTGATAGCAAAAGTGAGGCTAAGAGGTATCAGGAATTAAAACTACTAGAAAGGGGTGGTCAAATAAAAAACTTGTCTCTACAGCCTAAATTCTTGCTTCAGGAAGGGTTTATGAATATACACACAGGGGGGAAAGAAAGAGAGGTTGCATATATTGCAGATTTTAAGTATATTGAAGGTGATAGGATTGTGGTAGAGGATGTAAAAGGAGTAAAGACTTCAGATTATAAAATCAAAAGAAAGTTGTTTATACATAAGTATCAGGATAAATATTATCATTTAGAAACATAATTATGGATGATTTTACTGAATATATGATTAAAAAAATAGCACAAGATACAATTAATAAATTTACATATGGATTAAAAAATTGTGTAAAACCTTTTCCATTAAGAAACTGTATATATAATAAAGTTATTAAAGCAGGATATGAACCTAAAGATTTTGACACAATCCAATATAATGATTTAATTAAAATAAAAGGAATTGGATTTTATAAAGCAAATGAGTTTTTGTCTGCAAGAAAAAATTATAAGTTAAAAACATAATTATGGAATTAAAAAACTGGAAAGATTACATATACCACCCACCGCTATTAGATAACTATGAATTAGGATTTAAGTTTGGACAAAAGTATCCAGTTGGATTTGGAAACCTTACTGGACAAAGACATTTAGGTCAAGACTATTTACTCCCAGTGGGAAAACCTGTATATGCTATTGCTGACGGTGTAACAAAATCATCTATAGGTAGACAATCAGGAAATATGGTTGAATTGACCACAAATAGGGGCTTGAGGATAAGATATATGCACTTGGATAAGTTTGTTAAGGAAAGCAATGGAAACGTCTCCAGAGGGCAGATTATAGGCTATACAGGTAACACAGGAGTTAGCACAGCACCTCATCTACATTTAGATATAGCTCCTATAGGAACTAGTATTTATCAATTCAATAAATTCATAGACCCTTTAACATTAAATTATTCAACTACTATGCTAGAGCCACAAAAACCTCAAGAATTCAATTTTCAAGGTAAAGATTTTGAAACTAGAATTTGTGAAAACTATGAGATTTTATTAGCTTATCCGGATTTATTCCTAGCACATAAATATGGCTATATAGACGGCAACCACGACTGGAACGGGAAGAATATCCGTAGATTTGTCAAATGGTGGTCTCAGTATAGAAGTAAGGAACAGTTCAAACAAGCTATCGAGGCAGATTATCAAACTTGGTTAAAAGAACAGAAATAATATGACGACTAAACAAGATATTGCAAACCTTATAAAGAATTTAGAAAAAAAATTGAAAAAAAAAGATATTTACTTTACTGATAAATTTATTAAAAAAACACCATTAGCATTTTTTAAAGATTTAATTAAAAAACTATGGAACCTAAACTTATAATTCAATACAAAGAAAATACAGATTTTGTGACTTGGTCTTTACAGCAAGGTAAATAATATGAAACTCAAAACTCAATTACGAAGAATTGTCAAGGAATACACTAAAAAGTTCTACACTATACTTACAGATGAGCCTTATGATGAAGATAATGCTTACTGGATAGGTGGTGATTATACTGGAGTATGTGGGATAGGAGACTATTATGTCGATTTATCTGATATGGTACTTGTGGTAGATAATGAGATAAAAGGTGAGGATTATATTGACTGGTATTGGACTTATGTAGGAGATTATGATAAAGATAAGCAGTATATCAATCTCAGGAGCTATGCTATGAATAAAGGGTATAAGATAAAATAAATATCTAACCGCCTCTAATTCGGTACGATTAAACTATAATTTATCGTCTTGCCAACATCGGGAAAACGATGTATAATGTAGGTAATTCCATACCTTTATCAGCTGTAGAGGTATGGTTGGGATAGCGTCCTGTAAAACCCCCTTACAGTACCAGAAAAAACAAGGAAAGCTAACTTGAATTGGGCTGTAAGGCAAAAAAGGAACGGGGTGTCCCCGTTTGCCACGAGGGGAGAGAGCGGTCTCCCTTTTTGGTTTGTAAAAAAAAGAACCAATCAGGTATTGGCTCTATAAATAATTAAGATAAATCAAATAACTGTTCTGTGGACAAGGTACATAATCCTTTCGCCTTTAGAATTATGGGTATAATTCCCATTATGTACTGAGCAATGACAGGGTTCGCATAAAGGAAGTAGATTTTTGGGTTCATCTGTACCGCCATCTCTCCTGCGAAGTATATGATGAATTTGCAACTTGTTACTAGGAAATTCTTTGTAACAAAATTGACAAATATATTGATAAGTCTCTTTAACATATAGTCTGGTTCTGGAATAAGACACACACAGATCCTCCCAACATCATCACAACATTATTACTATGCTATATTATTATAATCTTGTCAAATTATAAAAATAAAAGCCATAGTCTTTAAGGTGCTATGGCAGTCTGGAAGGTTAGAATTGTATAAAGTAATCCGAGTGCATAAAGTGCTATCACAAAGTTCCATTTCCAGCGGATTAGAGTTCTTTTAGGTATAGGGCGGTCTTTAAGTCGTCTGATATATTTAATTTAATAATAATCTAACAGTTATAATCTGTGTGAGGGCTGTACTTATTATATCATAGGCATTTATTTAATCTAATAATTCTGGGTTTTCGTATATGTTGCCAAGAATTTCAATGTTATCTTCATCCACATTTTCAATACTTTCCCAATCATATTCCCCATCGCTTCCAAACTGATAATAAAAATTTTGTCCAAGATTTTGCAATTTATATGTTCCACTATCAAAAGCAATTATACCAATTCTTACATTCTCATAATAATCTTCAATTCTTACAATATCCCCCTCATAAATCTTTTTGTTATTCTTCTTATCCTTTAGTCCAGTGTATTGCATAAGCTGGATGTCGTCTATTTTTCGTTGTTCTAGGTGCCAGTCAACGCCTCCATTACCGTCATTTGTTGGTATTGGCACGGCGACCCATGATTTGTTTTGCCACTGCTCTACCGGGTGCATCCGCTCCCCGTCCCAAGCTCTGAATTTAATCTCTCTCATATATTTAATCTTTATCTTCTAATAATTCAAGGTTCTTATCTTTTAGTCCAATTTTATCTTCAGGCAATTTATTAAGATATGTATAACCTAAAACCTGAATCTGATATGGAAAATTACTTTTTTTTAATTGATTCAAATCATTTTTTATAATTGATTTTTCTATTATATCATCTAGTTTTTTCATAAGTTTCTTCATATAATTTAATCTTTAGTTAATAATTCAAGGTTATCTTTTTTCATATTCCCACATAACTGCATTACAGTAGTTATGTACTACACCTTCTGTCATTCCTGTATCGTGGTTATGTTGAAGATGAATTGGATAGTCTAAAAAGTTTTTTGGAAATAAGTTCCAATTTATTTTTTTATTTTTAATATATTCTGGAGCTTCTTTATCTAAAGAATGTTTACAATAATAACATAAGTTATTTTGTTGCTCAATGTATTGTAATCTAATTTCTTTTTTTTCCTTATAATTTAATTTAGTATAATCAACTGGTAATTTATACATATATTTAATATATTAGTTGATAATCTTGGGTCAATTCTTCGGTCATTATCTGACAATGTTCTAGCAGATCATCGGTCTTTATAGTGTGGAGGTTATAATATACATCTATATCCTCCTGCACTATTGTTTGGATAAATTCTTGTTTTATATTTTCCATATTAGAATAAACTTATTACATATTTAATCACAAATATCAATGCAACCAAGATACAAACTGCTATCCCTAGACTTAGCCACATCCATTTAGCTACTTCTTTAGCTCCTTGCTCTGCATCTGCTGAGTCTATTACTGGTTCGTCATCTTCTAAGATTGCATTCTGTTTATTAGTTTTGTTGATAATATAATTAGAATGGAATGCTTTAATTTTTAAGTGAGTGTCCATACTTACTTGGTCTGGTCTTACACTAAAGATTTTTCTTAGAGTGTTAAGATTAACTTTACTAAACTCTGCTATTTGTCTTTTGGTAAATCCTACTTGGATTAGATAATCTAGTCTAGTCAAGGTTAGTTCGCTGTCAATCCTACTTTTTAAGTTGTTCATATTCATAATTTATTAAGTGATAATTTGTACTTGAAGTGACCATATTTACTTTTCAAATAATTGATTGTAGTAAACTTTATATAGCCAAACTATAGCAGAGTAGATCCAGTGGATAATGTATATAAGGACAAATAACACACCCATTATAGGCACAACTGCTAGTAAGACTAATATCCACCAGAAAGCATGTACTATGTAGCCAATTGCGATGATAAAGTTGGTGAGGTGTTTCATATTATTTACTTTGATACTGACTAATAATTTGATGAACTCTTGAGCGGGATATTCCAAACTCTAATCCAATTATAGCTGGAGATGCTCCTCCTTGATAGGCTTGTAGGATCATCTGGTCTCTGTGGTTTATCTTGGCAGGGATTTCAACCTGCCGTCTTGATTTGTTTATAAGTTCCTGTACTTTATTCTGAATCTTCATAGTCTAAATATGCTTGATATAATTCTCTTATCCATTGTTCACTAATAAGTCCCATATTATATAACTGGTCTATTCTGAAATAGTCACAAAGGTCTTCAATAATGTCATCTTGTATACCTTTGTCTCCACTAGCTGGAGTATTGGTAAATAGTTTGACTGCCATTTCTTCTTGTAGGGGTGTTCCTACAACCCAATAACTATAATCAATTTTATATTCCCATTCTTTAAGGTCATGTAATATATTTTGTATATCTATTGGGTCAGGGTTATAATCTGTGTGGTCTATTTCCATAAGCGAAGTGTTTAGTTAATACTTGATGTAACGAAGTGAAATTGTGTAACTTGATATGTGGGTTTGGATTGGCTCGGCTAGTGTCTATATCTACTGCTCGGCATCTCAATCACTTATCTGTAAATAAGTATATCATAAAACTAACTATAAGTCAAGTGGTTTTACCACGACTACACTTTGTTCAGTCAAGTGGTTTTGATAAAAAGAAAAACCCTTTAAGAGAGTTAAAAAACTTAAAGGGTTTCTCCAAAGATGACAAAAATGAAACTGTATAAAGGTTATTAGCCAAATATCAAGTCCCGTGCATCATATCAAGTACCGCCACAGCTCACTTCACCTAACTGTGGCTGGGAGCAGTATATCATATTGGATCTAAAATGGCAACTTATGGAAGTGATATTGATTGAGCCAGTCTCGAGCTTCTTGCAATATTTCTAGCAATAGTTTCCAGTCGGCTTCTAGTATGTGATAGGTGTAGACTTTTACTCTACCTTCGTCTAAGTCGGTAAACACTAAAGCAGTCTTTTTCCGTCTTGTAAGATAGGAGTAGGCCACTAACTGCCACCAGTATCTGCGATAGGCTTTCTTCTCATCCACACGGTCAAAAGTGTCTGAGTTTTCACAAGTTTTAATATCTATCACCCAATTAGCAGTCAATATATCTGGAGTCCCGTGTAGGATATTGAGTGTATCAGGTAAATCCTTGTCATCAAATTTAGTTTCATTCTTAATGTGAAATCTACCTACCTTGGCATTGTATAGTTCAATGCTATCATTCTCCCTAAGTATTCCTTTTTTTATAGCTTCGGTTTGGAGTATAATCTTTTTGCCTTCCACATACTCCTCATATATCTTAAGCAATTCAGCCTCGGATAGCCCATTTTTTGCCAATATGAGCTTGGGTAATCTATGAGGTGAGAATTTATATTGGTTAAAGTTTTGTATAGGTAATAAGGGCGGATTTATCTCCACCCTTATTCCTGTTGTTGCTAGTAATGGCATAGTTTAGACTGTGTCAAAATTGATTTCGTCTAAGTCTATCTCATCCTCCTCGTCTTGCTTTAAGTTTTCCACCGGAGACTTTGGATCATTCTTGCTTACCTGTGCATACTCTGGAGACTTCATTATGATTTCCTTTAGCCAGTCTCCAAATCCTTCAAATGTCATTGGCTGATATTCTCCTTCCTCTAGTGAGAAGAATATAGAGTCGGTGATTTGTTTTGGGCATACCATCCCTTTCATCACTGGACTGATTGAGTCTACATTAGCATAGACTTTATCTCCGACTTCTTTGTGGACAATATTAACTATACATTCTTTACCTAATAACTGGGATAAGTCATATCCTTCAGCTTCCTCTCGGGCGGTTAATTTTCTTCCTAACCAAGACTCTATAGTTTTTCTCATTGTAGCTTTGGAGTGTAAGGATAAAGTTAATACCCTAGAAACTAAAAATGGTTGCTCTCCGTTTTCTTCTTTGAATACTTGAGTCTCATTAGGAGTTTCCCAAGTAAATCTTACTTTTCTGTCTGTTTTAGACTTACCTTCATATTCTGTAATCTGTGTCCCTAAGTCTACTATACTAACACATCTTGCTAAATGTGTTCCAGCTGGAATTGGGGCATAGGTCTTATTTTCGTTGGTTGTTGGTACTTTTGCTCTCATATATGTAAAATGTTAGTTGGTTAATAGTTGGTTTAATAGTTGTCGGTAATTGATATATGTATAGGCAGTGAAGGTTAGTTTATACTTGATATATACTAAATATATCTAGGATTAAGTATAGCACAATTTTAACTATTTGTCAAACTTATCCGTTAATATTTAATGGTGGGAAAAATAGCCTTTTTCGTTTATTCTGTACTCTAACTTGCTTTACAGTATAACCTCGAGTAGATAAAACTTTATTGATACATTTCATATCCCAAATACTAGGGTCTCGGTCATTTTCATTTGCCCAGATTTCTTTAGGGTCTACTCCATTCTTGCATAAATGATCCATTGAGTGATTATCTAAATAATTACTGACTAATTCCTCAATTGGGTCTATCTCTAATCTTAATTCTTGCTGGTGTTTGCTTTCTTGTGTTGGGATATAGAATGAGGTGTCTTGCTTCCACAGATGTATTGCCTCGGCGAATAACTGGGTTCGGTTATTCCTTAGCCAATCAATGTCTATAAAGTCTAAATATACTTTGATTGGTAAAAACCTTCGGTTTCCTGTCCTATCTCTAAGATATGTTGTCTCATTAGTAGTCATCATCAATATAAATTGTCTGGCTCTGGACTCGGACAATCTTCCATAAGCTGGGCGATAAACAGATATTGTCTCAGTAATCATGTGTTTTACATCTTGGACTGATGACATAGATATAGTTGACCCTTCGGATAATTCCACAATCCATTTTCCTTCAGAGTTTATTTTGAAGTCTTTGTCTCGAATATCTTTCACATTAGTGGAGTATAGATAATCATTTCCTGCTAATATTTGTACTAAGGTAGACTTTCCAGTCCCTTGATCTCCTTCTATCACAAGCATGTGGTCATACTTTGTCCCTGGGTTTAATGCTCGAGCTACCATTGCCTTGATTGTAGCTACTCCAATTGCTGAGCGGTATTCAAAAAAAGACTCATTATCATCTTCAGGATACCCACAAACATTATCTATCCAATCCTCTAATCTATTTGTGCCATCCCAAGATAAATTATTTAACCAATCTTTTATAGGGTTATAAGTATTTTGTAAAGCTACCACCTCTACTGCATCTGCAATTGTAGTTTTAGCCACATCAGATAACTGAGGATAGTTAGCTTGAAACATTGACTGGATCTTAATTATATCTCTATCCTCTAACCATTTATCTTTCCACTCTATTCTATTTGTCCATTCATTATATTTAATAGCAGACATAATCTTTTCATCATTTTGCATTATCCGGATTATATTTTCCAAAATGGGTTTAACTATCAATCCATTCTTGGTTTCTTTGCCTATTAACTTTATTTCCTCATCTTGGTCTTTTTTCTTAGGGACTTTCATAATCACCTTGGGTGTTTTAGGAGTGTAAAACTCGGTCTTCCCACTAAATGCTTGAGTTATAGTCCTAGTACGATAATCTAATCTTTCTTGTGTCTTTTGTCTATTTCCTAATGGTGACTCCAACCACAATTTCTCTACTTGGTCTGGTCTTCCAGAATAAAATGCTAAATGTGAACACAATGCTAAATCAGCAGATGACACATCATTATTGTAATCAGTAGTATCTCCATTATAAACCTTTTTTATCTTTGCTCCATTCTTAGAATTAAAAGCTAATTTTAATACCTCCTCATCCTCCAAAAAATGCACTCCTGGGGACTTTTGTATTGAGTGGATATGTTCTGCCTTCCTCCAAGGATAACCAAGGTATTCAAGGTAGGTTTTAGCCTCCTCAGGGGTAATGGTTCGGACTGGTACATCCCAGAAAGAATTTTCAGTGACAGTAAAATATCTATCTTTGGTATAACATTCATACACAGTTCCGTCTGGGTTCTTGTGTTTATTTGCACTTAATGGCATAAATGTAGATAGTCTAAAGATAAGATGTAGACCATTACCACTTGGAGAAATCTCTGTATATGTATTTGCCTCGGAGATTAAATCTACCAAAGCTGACTCAGTCAATGAGCCATTGGTTAATACATGATCTAAGTCTATTCCCAACATTGGTACATCTTGGCTAAACACAATCCCTATTCCATCATATCTTGTGCCAGAAGCTAATTGCTTTGCACTGGTATAACTCATCCAAGTTGTATTGTCGGTTGAACTAGCTTTACCACTTATTCCATAAGGGACTTTAGTATGTTTATCTTTTATCTTTTCTTTTTTCCACAGTACCCAAATAGGGTCTGGAAATGCTTTTGACATTGTCAGACTTTTGTCCATATTGTTTTATTTATATACCCTAGTTAATGGTGGGTATAGACTGCTATTTGCTATCAATATTGACTAAAGATAGTCCCATTAACTTGTTTTTAGTATAGCATACTTTGTTATTTTTTTCAATATAAAAAAGACACCGCCCAAATAGCAATATTGGAAAGCGGTGCTTTTCTAGGCATATACTAGCACAATTCTACCACATAGTCAATATTGTAATTTGTATAAAGTGTCACAAGTGGCACAAGTCGTGTCACAAGCAAATTTTTCTCTCATGTGACACTTTTGATGGCTTACTAAGCCACATCACAGAGGTGGCACAAGTGGCACAAGTAAATATTATAAAATAATATATAAAATATATATATATATATAATATACACTCCAGAGATTTTTTTGTGAATTTTACCTGTGCCAGGTGTGCCACCCTTAAAATTTGGCTTAAAAATAGGAAATAAGTGTCACATCTGAGCAAAATTTACCTGTGCCAGACCTGTGACACTCCTGTGACACCTTGCATTTTTTGTGGTTTTATGCTATACTAAAAATGTAATAAATATATCAAGTTAAATATCACTTCATTATGAAAACCATCACCATACTCACCTGTGATAGACAACCTTCATACCTATCAGACACTGTGGCTACTATCCCAGTGGAGTATGCTATCCAATATATAGCTCAGGGGCAAATTATACAGCCTAGGGCAGGAGATTTAGTGCCAGTGGATAGAAAGTATAAGCAAGACCCTACAAGACATCGAGACAGCCAATATAATTATGCTGTAGCTTTATTACAAACTAAAGATGGACTAATTATCGAGGATGATGTCAAACTGTGTAAAAACTTTGATTGGGAATTAGAAGAAAGATTGGCAGAGATACCTACCAAGAGATATGCAATGGCTTTATATTCCTGTTATAACTGGGAAGGGTATTCAGACTATAATGAGATTGCAAAGTACCCTGTGGATATGTTTTATGGCACACAGGCTATGGTGTTTGACTTAAAGACTGCCAGAGAGTTTGGAGCATATTTACTAAAGAATATAGGCAAAGAGCCTTACGATTTAGCCTTAAAGACTTTTATTAAGACAGTTAATCTTGAAGTTGGATTATATGTTAGTAAAATGTCTTTAGTACAGCATATTGGAGATATTAGCACAGGACTTGGAAATGGACATCAAACATTTAATTTTATAGATGATTTAATATGATATTACCAATTATACTTCATCACGATACCAGTGCAGAATATACCAATCAGCTAAAGCATAATTTGGGGCATATAGACTATTGTGTGTATGACTCCAGTGTAAATAAAACACATTTTACTGAGAGTTTTAACCGAGCTATTCAGGAAGTCCCAGAAAGTCAGGCATTTTATGATTATGTGATGATTTGCAATAATGACATAAGCCTTACTGCAAGAGATGTAGAGATGTTAGAAGTGGCACTCAATAGCAGAAAAGGTATATTCTCACCTGCATTGAATTCACCTCACTGGAGGGTTATGAGCAGAGAAGGTAATGAGTTTCTTAGAGAAGTCCCATTTGTGGAATTTGTCTGCCCTATAATACACCGAGATGTGATAAAAGCTGTGGGATTGTTAGATGAAGGTATGCCTAGGGGATGGGGTATAGAGTTAGACTATTGCTACAGGGCAAAAATGGCTGGTTTCGGGACATATTTAGTGCAAGACATAGCAATATACCATTATGGGCATAAATCACAGGTAGACCACGGAGAATATAGCCATTATGCAAATATAGAAATGAATGATAGACTAAGAGAGAAGTATGGAGATAATTGGCAGGAAGTATTAAAATATCCACAATGGTAGTAACAATTATACCCACAATAGGAAGAGAAACATTAGAAAGGGCTATTGACTCTATAACTAGAGAATCTTGTGCGTATTCACTAATTCCTCTTCCTGTGATAGGAGGTACGGCGGGTGAGAATAGAAATAAAGGTTTACAAATTTGTGAAATAATAA
>Ga0214923_10007609_pt1 | contig 11773 bp, 6 predicted proteins | sample LL1510_MetaG_FD_177993 | JGI IMG/M metagenome (GOLD analysis project Ga0214923, IMG submission 177993) | Freshwater microbial communities from Lake Lanier, Atlanta, Georgia, United States - LL-1510 | ecosystem: Environmental > Aquatic > Freshwater > Lake | place: USA: Georgia | collected 2015-10-15 | reverse complement strand
GCGCAACCTTGCCCGATGCAATTGCCGGCCGAGATATTTTAGGACGCGGCCAAACTGGCTCAGGTAAAACTCTCGCCTTTGGCCTGGCGATGATCACCCGTCTAGCGAATAGAAAAGCAGAGCCATTCCATCCAATTGGACTGATTCTCTCGCCAACCCGCGAACTTGCGATGCAAATCTCTGATGCAATTGCTCCGTTGGCACGTTTTGTCAATCTCAATACACAAGTTGTAGTGGGTGGTCTTGGCTACTCCAAGCAGATTCAAGGTTTACGTCGTGGTGTGCCTATTGTGGTTGCCACCCCAGGTCGCCTTCTCGATTTAATTAAAAAAGAAGGTCTGAGCCTAGATAAAGTAGAAATTACCGTTCTCGATGAAGCCGATCAAATGGCAGATATGGGATTTCTCCCTGTAGTGAAAGAAATTCTCAGTCAGACCAAAACCGGTGGACAGCGGATGTTATTTAGCGCAACTCTTGATCGCGATGTTGATTCACTCGTTAAAAGATTTTTAAAAGATCCTAAGACGCACTCGGTCGCTAATGTTCCTAAGAATGAAGGAAAAATGGCGCACCATGTTCTCGTCATGGAACAAGGCGATAAGGATAAAATTGCGGCACAGATTGCTGCCCGTAAAGGCCGCACGATTTTCTTTGTTCGCACCAAACATGGCGCTGATCGACTAGCAGAGAAAATGCTTCGAGTTGGAGTTCCAGTCGGCGCTCTACATGGCGGCAAATCCCAAAATCAACGAACCAGAATTTTGGAAGCATTTAAATCTGGCCGCACTACTGCGCTTATTGCTACCGATGTTGCTGCTCGCGGAATTCATGTCGACGATGTTTCATTAGTGGTTCATGTTGACTCACCAGAAAGTCATAAGGATTACCTCCACCGCGCAGGTCGCACTGCGCGTGCTGGTGCTGAAGGTGTTGTGGTCACTCTTGCCACACATTCCCAGCGAAGAGGCGTACATGGCATGACAGCAAAAGCTGGAATTACGCTTAAAGAATCGAAAGTACGACCAATGGATGCCAACTTAGTAAGCATCACTGGTGCGCTTGAACCATCAGGAGTTGCGATCGCTGCAGGGCCTAGTAAGCCGGAGCGAAGTCACCACGCAGAACGAAAGGGACGTCAGAGCGCTGGCACATCTGGCAGACATCATCGTGGTGGAAGACCTCACCGAGCGGGAAAAACCAAGCAAGCTGGTGGATTTAAGGGGCGCGAGCGACGGGGCGCCAAGTAGCGTATATAGTTAGGTAAGTGCGTTTTCTCACTAACCCTCAAGTAAATCAATCCTTTGATCTCACCTATGACGATGTCTTTATGGTGCCAAGTAGATCTGGCATCTCAAGTCGTATGGAAGTTGATCTCACACCAAACGACGGCATCGGAAATTCGTTACCTATTGTCGTAGCAAATATGACAGCAATCTCCGGACGACGAATGTCGGAGACCATCGCTCGTCGAGGTGGCATTGCAGTAATACCGCAAGATATTCCACTGCCTATAGTCAAAGACGTTATTGAGTATGTGAAAACACGTCATTTATTTTTCGATACCCCAATTACTTTAAGCGCGACCTCAACCACTGCCGAAGCGCTCTCATTAATTCACAAGCGAGCACATGGCGCAGTTGTAGTTGTTGAGGATGGCAAACCAATTGGAATCGTCACTGAAGAGGATTGCGAAGGCGTTGATCGATTTACACAGCTTAATCAAGTTATGAGCAAAGATCTCTTAGCGCTGCATGACGACGTTAAACCGCGAGAGGCTTTTGATTTCTTAACTGAAAATCGCCGTCGCTTAGCTCCGGTTATTGCTAAGGATGGAAAATTGGTAGGAATACTCACGAGAGTGGGAGCGCTTCGTGCGACGTTATATGCACCTGCAGTTGATAGCAACGGCAAACTACAAATAGCTACTGCTGTAGGAATAAACAACGATGTTGCAGATCGCGCTGCTCAATTAATAGCCATGGGTTCTGATTGTTTGGTAGTTGATACCGCTCATGGCCACCAAGAAAAAATGATTGAAGCGCTAAAGGCGATTCGTGCAATCAACCCGAAAGTTCCTGTTGTTGCTGGAAATGTTGTTACCGCTGACGGCGTTCGTGATCTGATTGAAGCTGGTGCCGACATCATCAAAGTTGGCGTTGGGCCTGGCGCAATGTGTACAACGAGAATGCAAACAGGCGTTGGCAGACCACAATTTTCCGCAGTCTTGGAGTGCGCTGCTGAAGCAAAGAAATTCGGAAAATCAATCTGGGCTGATGGCGGGGTACGCCATCCTCGTGACGTTGCGCTAGCGCTCGCCGCGGGAGCTTCGCAAGTGATGATTGGTTCCTGGTTTGCAGGCACTTACGAATCTCCAGGAGATTTGCAGCGCGATAGCAGCGGTCGATTATTTAAGGAATCTTTTGGTATGGCATCAGCTCGCGCAGTGCGAGCACGAACCTCTCATGAAGATGCTTTTGATCGCGCCCGTAAGTCTCTCTTTGACGAGGGAATATCAACCTCACGGATGTTTATCGATCCAGAGCGTCCAGGTGTTGAAGATTTGCTCGATAACATCATCTCTGGATTACGTTCATCATGTACATATGCTGGCGCGAAGACTCTCGATGAATTTGCTGATAAAGCTGTAGTTGGAATTCAATCTGCTGCAGGATATGCAGAAGGACGTCCACTCCACTCTTCGTGGAAGTAATTTTTTACCAGATTGACCAACCGCCATCTACCAGAATGTCGGTGCCAGTAATCCATTTACCAGCATCTGAAGCGAGAAGCGCGCAAGCACCTTTCAAATCCTCTGCCAAACCTGTTCGATGGAAAGCATTCATCGTTCGAAACTTCTCTACTTGAGCTTTATCTGTTACATCATTTGGTATCTGACCAGGACAGATACAGTTCACACGCACACCATGCGGCGAGTATTCGGCAGCCAACGCTTTAGTAAGAACTAGAACTCCTGCTTTAGCGGCCATGTATGGCGCTCCAGACCGTTTGAAATTCTCGTTATAGATACGAGGATCGCTTGCCAGACGTGATGCAATCGATCCCAAGGTAATAATTGATCCACTTTTTTGAGGAATCATTACTCGCCCTGCAGCTTGAGCGCAGATATAGGTAGAGGTGAGATTCTTTTCAAGCGTCCATTGAAATTCATCGACCTTGCCATGTGGCGGATGTGCAGTTGTCGCGCTCCCGCCAGCATTTGCGATAAATACATCAAGCCTTCCCTCTCGCCTCATTACCTCTTCAACTAATGAATTGACGCTCTCTTCCTCAGTGGCATCACAACTTAACGCGGTAACTTTTAGAGCGCGCGCTCGTAAAGCGGCAGCAGTCTCTTCACAGAGCTCTGCGCGGCGAGAGGCAATATAAACGTGTGCCCCAAGTTCAGCGAGCGCCTCAGTCATAGCTTTCCCAAGGTGCGTTCCGCCGCCAGTAATAATGGCGATTCGACCATCCATAGTAAATAGTTCAGACATTGTCCGATTAGTCATGATTCCTCGCTTTCGGGCGCCAAGTGAGAACGTCTTCCAATACTGGTCAATCCTATTTCACAGAGAGTTCACAAGGACAGGAGTGATTATTGAGCTGTCCTTCCGGAGACGGTATTGAGGCGGTTCGCAGTTCTGGGAACACGTGCAACTGCTGGGGTAACTCCCCCGCCTCAATAAAAAATTTAGATGAACTCCAATTTTCCACTTTGTACATCGTAAAAGGCGCCGGCAACCTCTAACGTTTTTGGAAGTAGCGGATAAGTCCGCAATCGAACGAGATCTAACTCAAGCGCTGCTCGTTGATCGTTTACCGTTCGAATTTCAATACTCCGGGTATCTACGCCGGATGCTTCAAATATCGCTTGATGGATTTCTGGTTCACTACCGCTAGCCATTCGGCAATCGCTGTGTGGCATGACAAGTACGCGATTCACGCCAAGTAAGTACGTTGCTAAGACGAGAGTGCGTAGGACATCTTCGGTAACTCGGGCGCCAGCATTTCTAAGGATCTTGGCATCGCCAGGCTTCATACCAACAATCGCAAGTGGGGCGATGCGTGAATCCACACAGGTAACGATTGCCAAACCACGGGCTGCCCGCCCACTAAGCCCTTCAGGTTCAAACTTCCTGACAAATTCTCGGTTCGCCGTGGCAAGGTCTTCGAAATCAGGGGACATGCGGGTAAGCCTAGCGGGAGCGCCCACTTTCTTTTTTACCCGCACGTTCGCAATAATGGAAACATGCGAAAAAACTTTTTCCGAGGCCTCAGCGCCCTAATCCTGCTCTCCCCCATGGCGGTCGCTGTCTCACTTCCGGCGCAGGCAGCCGTCGATCCCGACTCTTATGTGGTTATGCAATTTAGAGATGACGTTGATCCGATTTCAGGAAATTACCTCTACAAAGTCAATGGAACAAAGCAGACGCCATGCGGCGCAGAGTATGAAGACTTATGGGATGACCCAGCATGTACTCCAGCTACAAATACACTCCAGGTATATAACTATCTCCCCCTCTGCGCTGATGAAAAAGTTCTTAATTGCATTGAATCAGTCTCTTGGATTAAAGCTGATGGATCAGAGGTAAAAGGTTCTTTCAAAGAGAGTCGCGGTAGCGTCGATCCTGACTTTGCCTTCTCACGGAAAGAGAAATTTAATGTAGGGGCTTCTATTACCCCTCAGATATTCACGTTCCCTGGACTATCACATAGTAAAGGAAGTTCATATGCAGTCACAGGGCATGTGACTCAAGATATTGTCAATGGAACTCCATCGTCACCAAAGATTGTTGCTTCTATCGCACCTGTTTACTCTGAAAATGTCTCGCTTGATGATAAAGAAGCCCGAACTGATTGTTTTAACGTTAATGTAAATGATGTGAAATGTTGGAAATTTGCTTCAAGTGATGCTGGCACCACCTTTAAGTTAAATATGAAACTACTTTCTAAACCTCAAGGATGGATATCTGGTCGTGTCACATCTCCTAAAGTCACAATCGGATCAGCTGATGCGTCAAAGCGTTTTGATGTAACAATCACCGGTGCGAATCTCTCTATTCCAATTCTTACTAAGCGGTATGACTACTCTGATACTGCTGAGCGTGCAGCATGGGAGAAGATTTCTTCCGCTGCAGTTACTTCTTATCCATGGGATAAAGTGAGTGATGTTGCCGCCGGTGAATTAATTAGCGTATATGGCGCCAATACCTTCAATACTTTTAACAAGTTGGTGGCGATTGATCGTGATGCTTCTGGAAAGCCTGCAGGAGTTGGCAAGGCATACGATGTTGCAGATCGCTTGGCACAGGTGTGGCGAGTAGTTCTCGATCCAACGAATACTCCCTCTGGTGTAAATGGTTGTGCCGCCTCTGATTTTCAAGGTTTTGTTAGCTCCAACGCGATGACCTACGGCACGGCGCTACCTAAGTATGACGGCACCACGATGAGCTATGACGTGGCTTCGCCACACTACAACCCTGGTGGTAAGGATTACGACGCTGATGCATTTAAGGGGCGGTATGACTTGCTTCTTACTGAGCAATACGCGAAATGTGTGTGGAATTTAAAGGACGGAGTGCCAAATGTGTCAGTTGAAGTGCAGAAGACTGATGGCACATTAGATAATAGTGTAAAAGTTACTGGCGCACTCAACGCATCGACCGGACTTTATGAGTTCAGCGCTGTTGGCTTCACTTTTAGCAGTCCGAAAATCAAAATCAAGTTATCAGCACCACCAACGAAAGATGGCACTCCTACTGTGACTCAAGCCGCACCTGCAGCACAGACTCCTGCGGTGAAATCACCGGCAAAGACGGTAGTGAAGTCAATAACCTGCGTAAAGGGCAAATTGACTAAGAAGGTAATGGGGGCAAATCCAAAGTGCCCAGTGGGTTATAAACTTAAGTAAGGGTTGTATCTCTTACGCGGCAAAACTAACCGTCTGATACGCCAGCGTGGCAATTTTTCCAGGAACTTTGCCAGAAGCATCAACTTTAACTTGCTTACCTTTATTGTCGATAAGAGATTTAGTCTTCCCATCGAAATAAATTGGCGCACTTGTAGTTGAGAGAATTGGGTTTCCTTTTGAATCAAAAAGCTGTGCATTTAAACCAAGGACCGCAGTTTTACCATTTGGATCTTTAACAATGGTTTTTGTAGCGCCCACTTTTATTGGCTCGAAAGTTTCCCACTTACCTAACGCCATGGCCTTGCCATCGGTACCAAGAATGATTCGTCCCGAAGAATCTGTGACCTGACCGTTGGGATTGATGCGACAGGCCTTTCCATTCTTATCAACAAGCGGAAGGCCATTTGCCATAAGTGGTGTGGCATTAACGCTGAGGATTGTTGGTCGACCATCAGGTCCAAGGACTGTGTTCCCGCCCTCGTCAATTAACGTGCCACCAAAACCAAATTGGAGCTCTTGCCCTTGAGCGCTCTTGATTTGCTGGAGTTTCGCTGAAGTAACTGGCATTCCCGCTGCTCCGGTATAGACCGGCTGTCCTGCAACGGTGAGCACTTGGTTATCTGAATTGAGGATTGGCTGACCCATGAATGGTTTCTTATTTGCGGCGAGGGCGGCATTTCCATCAGCATCAGCCATTGGTGTTGCTAGCACCGGTTGCTTCGTTTTTTCATTGATAATTGTTTCACCTAAGGCATTTGTTAGCGGTGGTGCGTAGAGAATCTCTCCATTTTTTGCAAAGATGGGTTTTCCACCCTCATCGAGGAGTGGCACCGCCATAATGGCATTGCCATCAGCATCAGTTAATGCTTCTTGACCTGCAATGGTAACCAGTTTTGTATAGAGAACTTTTCCTTGAAATTCGACCGGCTTACCATTCTGATCCAATGTGGGAGTTGCCATAACAGGTTTGCCGTTACGGTCCGAGAAGACAAAATTACCTTGCTTCACTACCGGCGCCGTTGTAAGCGACTTTCCAGAAGAATCCTTAATTTCATCACCATTTGCATCAGTAACGTTGAGCAAAATAACTGGTGCAGTGGAGGCCTTCTTCTTCGGCGCAGGCGGAGCTTTTTTACTATCTGCTGCAGGCGCGGTGGCAGGAGGTGGAGGCGCTGCCACAGCGAAAGATTGTCCGGACGCAGATTTTGCGAGCTGGCCAATTGCCTGCCCATTTTCATTGAGTGCAACGCCATTCTTGATTTGTAGCGCGTTTGCATCGTATGCAGCAAAATTTGCCACTTTTGCCATAGTTGCATTTCCATCAAAAGTATTAATAGCTTGCCCTAAACAGCTCGCGGGAGGCGGATTTACTGCACACTCTGCCCGATAAGTTCCTGCAGAAATTTTATTACTCAAGGTTTCAGCCGAGATGCAGTAGGTACCACTTGGAGCAACTACCTGGTTTGCTGGACATGTAATTGCAACACCAGACGAACCTCCGCCAACGTTGTCGCACTCGATTGCTGTTACCCGGAGAGAGCCGTCCTTGCATTTGATAGTAGCCACTTGGTTAATTACTCCACCAGTTGCACCTGTGCTCTTACAACCTTTGATTCCTTCATCATAGAAGTACCCCGCCCCACAATTAATCCAATTATTTCCGCCATTTGTGGCACTCCCTGGATTCGGTGTGTTTACAGCAATCGTTCCACCACATGATGTTGTGACTTTATTGGCCGCTGCAGAGCAATCAATCTGACCAGTGTTTGAGACAATTGGTGCAATACATGCTCCGTTCTCGCTACGGATCATTCCATTCATACATCCCGTTGAATTGATTGTGTTCCCTGCAACAGAGCAGCTATTTGCACTGGCGTTATAAACTCCACCGGCCGTTGCACAAGCGCCTGCTAGTTGAGTGGTGCTTGCACCAACCCCACTACCGATAAACCCGGCGTTATTGCATTGTTCAACGGTGTACATGCCGCCTTTGCAATTCATCATGGTCCCGCCTGATGATGCTGTTCCGCCACCGGCACAGGCTGGAGTATTTGCAGAGGATGCTGCCTTGCAATCAATTGCGGTACCACCAGCGCTTATTGATTTACACCCTTGAATTCCTTGATCGTAAAATGAACCAGAAGGACAGTTAATTCCAGCAGTACCAGCAATTGCGGTCCCACTTGCTCCGCCAGCGTTGAAACCGGATGTGCCTCCACAAGCGGCGAGGGCACTGTTGGCCGGTACCGAGCAATCAATTGAACCTTTCGCATCAGTTGTTCCGACAACAGGCGCGATACATGCAGTTCCTTGTGGGTTGGGTACAAAATTCCCAGAGCAGTTCAAACCTGGTGTGGCAACTCCAGAAGTGCCACCAGTGCCTGCAGTAGTGGTAGAACTTTTACATCCATTAATTCCTTGATCGAAAAATGAACCTGCGGGACAGGTAATTCCACCAGCAGGTTGTTGGTATTGCTGAGTTCCACCAGAGGTTGCGCCAGTAGTGGCGGCATCCGGACAGTTAGCACCAACAGGTATTTGAGCGCCGTTGCAATTAAATGTTGCCTGGGCTGGTTGTTGCGCTGAATTTGCCACGCAACTAGCGCCGTTCCAATAGGCGCTGGCGCCACAACCACCTGGTGGTGGCTCAAGAGCAATTACTGATGGAGCCGACAGTCCAGTAAATGCGAGGGCTAATCCAAGGATTAGCGTTGCAAGAGCCCGAAAGCGCCTCATGCCAACCTCCGAGGGAATGTAATAGTCAAAGGATACTCCAGCACCTATATATAAAGAAAAGCCCCGAAGGGTTTTCCCTCGGGGGCTTTTCTGAGAATTTTTCTTCCTTTTTACTCCATAGGGCCAATGACAATTGCCTGGTCACCAGGCTTGGCCATGAACTTTGAATCTTTCGCTGGGTTGAGGTGGATTCCAGCGGTGAGGCCTTCTCCAGCTTCATTGTCGCGATAACCAATAATAACCTCACCGCGAGCCCGACCTGCGGCAACAAGTTGCGCGTACATCATTTCTCCTGAAGCCACATAATAATTGATTGGCTTAGCGCTGAGGTAGACACCGCCAGGTCCAAAGAGTTGTTGGAAGATTGGAGAGAGATGTGGTGATTGTGAAAGTTGAGTCATCATCAAGCTTGCAAGTCGATCACTCACTACTAGATCTTCAACGGCAACAACTCGAGCCAACTCAACGTTGTTGCTATCTAGAATTTCAGCGATAATTCGCGCTCTGCCATATCCAAATGCTCCCCATTGCTTCAATGTGTTCACTGCTAGAAGTGCGAGAAGTGTTTGTGCATCCGCATCAGCAGTTTGAGTCTTGCCGCGGTAACCAAAAATGATTACTTGATCAAAGTTTGAACCGGGAAGCGCAGCTGCTAACTCACCAAAACTTCCATCGGTCGCGCGAGTAATCACTTGCAGGTTTGGAGTACTTAAATCTTTTAGTTCATCGGATGTTACGCGTGCAGCCTGAGCCATCACGAGGGCTGCTGAGCCAGGAACCGCATAGTCACCTATTTCGCGAAGTACTTTCTTTGCCATCGAGTTCCAACCGATGACGAGAGTCTGTGACGGTGGTGATTTTGGCGCAGCAAAGAGAGCAGTTTGTGGACCAAAGCTATCCAGTTCTGGACGCGGTCCACTCCAAATAATTCGATCATCATCCTCTGCAATAGCAATCACATAGTCATCATTAGCAATCACTGTATTCATAGGTGGGTAAAGCCAGATAGCACCATCCGCTTTGCGCAGACCAATCAACGATGCATTCTGATACGCAAGTAGCGCCTCACCAAACATTCTTCCGGCAGCCTCGCCTGCAGGTTGGTAATACATTTCATTACCTTCAAAGTCGAGTAAATCAAGGTAAATCGCAGCAAGTCCTGGTTGTCGGCAGGCATGTGCAGTCACTTGGGCAATTAATTCTTGCGATTCAACTGTCACTACTCGACCTTGCGTGCTCTGCATTAATGCATTCGCTGCAGCAGAGTCATTTACATCTGCGATTACAGTGGTCTTAGAGTTTGGAGCAAGATTAGCAAGCGCTGAGAGCACTCCAGTAATAGAGCCTGGAGTTCCTTTGCTTCCAAGAACAATGACGCTCTTAGCAGTTGCAACAGACATATCTCCTAAAATTTTTGGATTCGAAGGTTCAACTGACCGTGTAATAATTTTGGTGTACTTCAATTTACCAACTCGATTTTTAATTTCGTCGGTCATAGTTTCTTGCGGCACCGGAGCAAGAATTACCACACTTCCTGGGTTGTTCTCGTTTGCTAAATTGAGTTGTTGCAAGATTGAATACACCTGCGGTCCCCATCCCAAAATCATTACGTGTCCGCTTTCAACAACAGGACCTTTTCCGCGCTTGAGATCGGTTAGCTTCTTGCTCGTTGTTGCAGTAATGAATGCAAACATCGCACCGCCAGTGACAAGGCTTGCGATAGTTATCAGAATGCTAAACGAACGACCTTCCCAGCCATTAGTTGAAAATCCACCTTTTCCAAGAACTGCCCAAAAGGAACTAAAGAGATTGTCTGGAGCAGGCTTCATGCCAGATCCGTCAATTCCATTTTTGTCTATTTGGAGGTACACCCAGAATGGAAGACTTAACACCGCTGCTGCGATAAGAAGCCAACCGATTAAGACAATTGGTCCGCGCGCAAGTGTGTTATCAAAACGGTAGCGAAGTGTCCGTTGAAATGTGTTTCGTTGAGCGGTGTTCTCAGTGGCTCCCGCTGATTGAGCTCCGTAAGAACGATCGGAAACTGATGGCGTACTCATAGTTGTACCTTTCGAAAGGATTTGTCGGGGTCAGGTTACCTCCCAGAAAGTGATTCGCCCAGAGTCTTCAGACGGATTACTAGAGAATTTCTCGGGAATTTTGTGGGGAAAACCCTTTGGTTCCTGGCGATTTATTGCCCCACTTTACTGGCAGCCGATACCCTTTAAACAGAATCCGGCAGACCCGAAAATTCGTGAAATGGCGGAAAGCTATAGACATGGGAGTAAACGATGACAAGTTACCCGCAACAACGCGTAGAGCAGCAAGCGGCCGCACTTAATTCCGCTATTAATGCCGCTAATGGAGGGCAAATTGCTGATCAGCTAGCCGATCCTGGAGTTCGTCTGGCTCTTTCCTTGTCCCCACAAGATGGTGCTTTAAAGGCACTGCCTGAAAATCTCAAGATTCAAGAGCTATCAAACGGATCGCTGCGAGTTGCGTTTCCCGATGGCTCAATGCGCGAACTCATTCCAGGCGTCGAGGGCGAAGGTCGAATGATTACCACTCTTCCTGACGGTACTCGGATTCAATCTGATTTAACGACGAGTGATGGGCAAGTAACTATCGCTTCAATTTCATCAACTGGTGAAAAAACATTTCTTTCCTTAAATGAAAATGGCGCAAATATGCAGCGCATCACCGCAGATGGAGAAGTGACAAACGTCATTCCTGAGAGTGCAACAGAACTTATGCAAAGCTTTAGAGAAGCAGAAGCTTTTTCACAAGCTCAAGAATTACGCGAACAAGAGCAATTTCAACCAAATTCGGATTTTGGTGACTGGAATAATTTTGGCAAACCTGTTGACTGGCAGCCAGAGCAGAACTGGCAACCACCGCAACAATTCGGTGAGTGGAATAACTTTGGCAAACCTGTTGACTGGCAACCGCAACAGAATTGGCAACCACCGCAATTTGATGGCGGATTCATGCCACCGCAACAGAACTGGCAACCCCCACAACAATTTGGTGAGTGGAATAATTTTGGCAAACCTGTTGACTGGCAACCGCAACAGAATTGGCAACCACCGCAATTTGATGGCGGCTACAACCAGCCGAACTTCAACC
>Ga0214923_10007608_pt1 | contig 11774 bp, 13 predicted proteins | sample LL1510_MetaG_FD_177993 | JGI IMG/M metagenome (GOLD analysis project Ga0214923, IMG submission 177993) | Freshwater microbial communities from Lake Lanier, Atlanta, Georgia, United States - LL-1510 | ecosystem: Environmental > Aquatic > Freshwater > Lake | place: USA: Georgia | collected... | reverse complement strand
TAATTAATAAATTGAAACCGCATCATAAATTTATTTATGCTAGTTCTTCTAGTGTTTATGGTAATGTTGGTAAAAAGATTGTAAATGAAAAACATCACAATTTTGTTCCTCATAATCACTATGATGTAACTAAACATATGATTGATTTGTACGCTGATAAAATTCCTTGTGAATATTATGGTTTACGTTTTGGTACAGTAAATGGGTCTTCTCCAACTGTGAGAAAAGATGTTATGATTAATTCAATGACTTATAACGCTTTAAATGATGGGGAAATAAAACTTTATATTAAAGATATTATTCGTCCAATATTAGGTATTAAAGATTTATCTAGAGCTATTCAAACTATTATAGACTCAAATATTGATAGTAGAGGAATATACAATCTAGCATCATTTAATGAAACCGCGGAAAATATTGCTTATGGTGTTAGTAAAATAACAAACATCCCAGTTAAAGAATATGAGACTGATCCTACAAATATAACTAACGCTAAACTCCAAACAAAAAGTTATAATTTTTCTATAGATAGTTCTAAATTTATAAAAACATTTAATTTTGAATTTAAAGAAACTATAGAAAGTATCACAGATAGTTTGGTAATAGATTTTAAAAATATTATATTTGTTGATCGTAATCAACCTAAAGAATATGAATAATGAATTTCAACTAACTCATATAGCTAATACTGATTGTTTAGCTTGCGGTAATACTGATTTAAGAACTATTTTAGATTTAAGTGATCAACCATTAGCAAATAATTATCATAATGGTCAAAAACAAGAAACTTACCCTTTAAAACTTAATCTTTGTTCTAATTGTCAGCATCTTCAATTAAGTCATACTGTTAATCCTGATATTATGTTTAAGAATTACTTATATGTTAGTGGTACTTCTCAGACATTAAAAGATTATTTTGATGAATTCGCTTCTAAAACTTTAGAATATGTCCCTAAAGCATCAACTGTTTTAGATATAGCATGTAATGATGGTACCCAATTGGATTCATATAGTAAATTAGGATTAAATACATTTGGTATAGACCCAGCTGAAAATTTATATATTGATGCTTTAGCTAAAGGTCATAATATTATATGTGATTATTTTAATAAAGAAACAATAAAAGTATTTAATGATCAACAATTTGATATTATTACAGCGCAAAATGTTTTTGCCCATAATCGTTACACAACTGATTTTTTACAAGCATGTAAGGAAATAATGCATGATAATTCTGTTTTATTTATACAAACATCACAAGCTAATATGGTGATCAATAATGAATTTGACACTATTTACCATGAACATTTATCCTTCTTTAATACTAAATCAATGAAAACTTTAGTTGAAAGATGTGGATTAATATTAAGTGATGTATTTAAAACAGATATACATGGTACTAGTTATGTTTTTGTTATTACTAAAACTAATTTTTTAAATAAAACAGGTACTCAAGAAATGTTAAAATTTGAAGAAGAAAATGGATTATACGATATTTTAACATATCCTAAATATGCTTCAAATTGTTATCAAACAACTTTTGATTTAAAGAAACTCCTTGAGAAATACAAATATGATGGGTATAAATTAATAGGGTATGGAGCCGCAGCTAAAGGTAATACTTTATTAAATTTTGGTAAAATTAATTTAGATTATATTATAGATGATAATCCATTAAAACAAAATCTACTAACTCCAGGTATGGATATTCCTATTTATAGTTCTGAAAAATTACTAGAATTATCAAATAATGATAAAGTTATTTTTGTTCCATTAGCTTGGAATTTTTTTAAAGAGATTAAAACAAGAATTGAAGTTAAAAGAAAAAATAATAATGATTTATTTATTAAATATTTTCCAATTTTACAAGTTATATGAAAGTAAAAATTTCTTACCATATTATGCCATATGAAATAGACTATGCTCTATTATCATATACCCAATTAAAAAAATCAAGATATTATTTACCTGATGATATTGATATTGAGATAGACACGGTGATGAATATGTCTGACTATTTAATAGATTGGGATAAAACAATATTACCTAAAGAATTTTTTAAAACAAAGTTTAATGATTTAAATGTATTATTGAAAGATTATACAGTTAATTCTAAAATATATGAAGGTAATGAATGTTATGGTCTCTTAGACATGCAAAGAGATTCATATTGCGGAGCAGACTATTATATAAATATCACTCCAGATATGTACTTTAGTGAACATTTATTATCTTTAATGTTAGAATCAACTAAATTAATTAATAATAAATATTTTGTAATTACTCCTGAGATACATAAGATGTGGGATTTTACTTGGGATGAAATTACAAATCAAAAATATATAGATATACCTTATGCTGAGTGGAATAATACAGATGTGTTTGATATTAGGCATAATATGAAAATAGATAATATAGAACCTTATTTAGAACCAACAATCCGCAGTAAATGGGCATGGTGGTTAGATTTATATAATAGAGAATTCTATGAAGAATTTGCACCTGTCCAGGAGGATTGGTATGGTTATGGACCTTGGGATTGGTGGTCATTAATGTTAACAGAATATGCTAAATCCAAAGGAGCGGATTTTCAAGAATATGTTTTAAGAGGTCAAACTATTTTTGAATATCCTGTGGGTCCACTAAAAGGTAAAGGATTTGTTTCTTATTATAAAGATTTTATGACTATGAAAGGAAACGCTCCCCAACAAAGAGAAAGATTTGAGGCTAATATGAATTTATATTTGGAACGAGGTATTAAACATTTAGAAAAAAACGGAATTATATGATAAAAACAATAACTATAAAAGATATTGAAAAAGCTGTTGGGTTTGAAGTTAGTGATCATTGTAAAAAGTTAATTGATAGTTTTAATTTACAATATGAAGAACCCACTAAAAATGAAAGAGATACTATTATCTTAGATATCTTAAATACATTAAACACTCCTTTAGAAACCGCGGGGAAACATAAGCTTGAAAAATGGGAAAAAGGGTGGTTTGAGAATCTTGAATTATTAAAACAACATAAAAATGCTTCTAGTTTAATCCCTAAATATTTTGGAAAACATAAAATTGCTAGGTGGAATGGAGATTTTGTAAAATGTGTGACTGATTATTTTGATTATAAATTACATATAATTATAGTTGATGCTATTTTAAATAAGTATGTTGGAACACAATTTGATAATTTATATGAGTTCGGATGTGGACCCGCTTATCATTTGTTACGTTTTAGAGAATTTAATAAAAATATTAATTTGATAGGACTAGATTGGGCGACATCTTCTCAGGATATTATTAATGAGTTATCTAAATTAAACATTACAAATATTACAGGGTATAATTTTGATTATTTTAACCCAGATTATTCAATAAATATTAATCCTAAATCAGCGATATTCACTTGTGCTTCTTTAGAACAAATTGGTGAAAATTATAAAGATTTTATTGATTATATAATTGATAAGAAACCTGACTTATGTATCAATTTTGAACCTATGTTTGAAATGTTAGATGAAAATAGTTTAGTAGATAAACTTTCTATATTATATTTTGAGAAGAGAAATTATCTAAAAAATTATTTAAATTATTTACGAAAATTAGAGAAAAAAGATATGATTGAAATAATTAAAGAGCAAAGACTATTTGGTGGCTCTTATTTTATTGAAGGATATCCAATTGTAATATGGAGACCAAAAAAATAAAAATATGAATAATATTATTGAAAACCGAAAAAAAGTTTATCAAAATTTTCCAAAAGAAAATCTAAGTGACAATCTATCTGATATGGTATTATTTTACAATATTAGTGATAATGATTATAATGAATTAATAGAAGCAACTAAAAATTTTTTATTAAAAACAATGACTTTAGTTTATAATAAAGAATTTATATGGTCTGATACTTTTTTAGAAGATCATGATGAGTTAATAAACAATTTACCTAACAAAACACCTAATGGTATTCTAAATCCTAAAAAAGAAACAACTATTGAATTTGAAAAAATACAAATTATTATTAATAACATATTTAATAATTTAGGTATTTACAAATATATCAAAAAGTCAGCTGTACCTAATTTAAGATACAAAAGCAACTCAGAACCAGAAATAATTAAAAATCGTCCATATTATACTAGTAAATATCATTCTGACGCTTGGGTTGGTCATGTTGGTGATTCAATTTTTTTAATAGGTATTTTAGGTGATATAGATAATAATACTGTAGAATTTAATGAACCTATTAATGTTCATGATAATTATTTAGATAAAGCTGAAAGTTTTGATGAAGGCAATACTCGTTATGATCAACTTGAATATTTAGGTACTTTATCTAAAGGTAAATTAGGTGTTATGGATCATGCTTGTTTACATAGAACTTTAGTTAAAGAAAATAGTAAACCAAGATTATCTATGGATATCGCGATTATGATTGATAGTGAATATTCTCATTCCAATGAGCAAGGATTTGATCCTAAAGCTTATAATTATTATGAACCATCTTATCTTCAAATGATTGGTAATGGAAAATCATATGAAGTGAAAGAATCAATTCATGATTCATCTCAAATTACAACATTGACTATATGTTAAAAATTTTTTCTGATTTTAGAAATTCTGATAATGATCCTTTATTTAAACATATAAGAAAATATTTTAACGATAAACCATTCACTATATTTTATGAACGTTTTCCTCGTTCATTTGAAGAATTATCATTAAATCCTTATAATTTCTTAATATTGTTTGAACCTAATGAATTTTTTGGATTCCACAATATAGCAATCAACAATAATAACTTCACAGCTATATTGACTTGGAGTGATATTATATTAAATAATTGTGATAATGGTGTGCGTTTCACATTTAATGGAAGAGTATTGGATGAGGAATTTTGTACTTCACTAGAAACTAAAACCAAAAAATTTGAAGTCTCATTTTTATGTGGTGATAAAAATTTAGTTGAAGGACATAAATTAAGACATGATGTATATTATTTAGAGAATAATATTAATATACCTAAGAAATGGTATTATGTTTTAGAAGATTATGATGTTAAAAATCAATCTCGCCCAGGTTATGGAAATTATGGAAAAGATTTATCACATATTCCTCAAAATATAGATCCTATAGGATATGGTAAAAGAATATTATACGAAGATTCTATGTTTAATATTGTGATTGAAAATGTAAAACATACTAACTGGTATAACAAGATTGGAGATAATTTTTTATCTAAAACTATACCAATTTATTGGGGTTGTGAAAATATATCTGATTTTGGATATGATGAACGAGGTATTCTTAGATTTGAAACACCAGAACAATTAGTACATATAGTGAACAATTTAACCCCAGATTTATATGAACATATGAAACCTTTTGTTGAGTATAATTATAATATAGCTAAGTTAGATAATCTTGAAGATAATATAAGTCACTTCTTTAAAGAATTTATTAAATTAAATAACATATGATATTTCCAGAAGTAAAAATTTTTCAACCGGATTCATTTGAAGATTATAGAGGTGAATTATATACTCTATATAAGCAAGAAGAACATGATCTATTCTTTAATCATGATAAAGTATCAATATCCAGAAAACACACATTAAGAGGTTTACATGGTGACCATAAATCATGGAAATTAGTTACTTGTTTAGCTGGTGAAATTTATTTAGTTGTTGTTGATAATAGGCCTCAATCGCCTAATTATTTAAAATGGGATTCAATTATGCTGACATCAAAAAATAGAAAATCAGTATTAATACCACCAATGTTCGCTAACGGTCATTTAATATTAAGTGATGAAGCTACATTCTTTTATAAATGGTCATACTCAGGTAAATATCCTGATGTTAAAGACCAATTCACTTTACTATGGAATGACCATAGAATAGGAATTGATTGGCCTGTTTCAAATCCAATCATGTCTAAACGAGATAAGTTTGGATATATAAAATAAATTAATTATATTAAAATAAAAAACATTATGAAAAAAGCAATTATAATCACATGGGAACGATTTCAAGACCATGAATTAATTTATCCATATTATTCTTTAAAAGAACATGGATATGAAGTTACATTAGTAGCTAATCAACTTGGTAGAATTTATGGTGATATGGGATGTCACATGCCATGTAATATGTTAACATCTCAATTTGAATTAAAACACACTCGTGATCAAGTTTTAAATGATCATGAAATTTTATTGATTCCTGGTGGTGTTAAAGCACTTGAAAAATTAAGACAAGAACAAGGAGTATTAGAATTTGTTAGAGAATGGAATACAGCTAATAAAACTATTTTCTCAATATGTAATGGAGCACAACTTCTAATATCAGCAGATGTAATTAAAGGTAGAACAATATCTGGTTATTATTCTATTAATACTGATATTGAGAATGCAGGTGCTACATATAGTCGGGGACCAGTGGTTGTAGATGGTAATATTATATCAACACCACATTATGATTTTATGGGTGAATGGTTAAACACTGCTTTTAAAGTACATGAAAACCGATAATTATAACATAAACATAGTGAAAAAACCATGGGGTTATGAATATTTAGCTTATGAAAATGAGCATGTAGCCCTTTGGTTTTTACATATTAAATATACTCATTCAACCTCATTACATTGTCATCCTAAAAAAACAACAGGTTTAATTTTATTAGATGGTAAAGCTGAAGTATCATTTTTTAACCACACTAATAAATTAAATCCTGGAGATAAAGTGATGATACGAAAAGGATTATTTCATAGTACTAAAGCTACAGATAATAAAGGAGCATTTGTTTTTGAGATAGAAACCCCAGTTGATAAACAAGATTTAGTTAGATTTAGAGATAATTATGGTAGAGAAGGTAAACCATATGAGGATAGTACTCATGAGATACCTAAAGTAGAAGACTGCTTATGGATAACAAATCCAGAGTTAAACGAATCAAAAGATTATGTTTTTTCTAACTGTACGTTAACTGTTAAAAATATTACTGATTTATCATATTTTAAAAATTTAGATGAATCATTAAATATAATGTTTTTAAAAGGAGGTTTGCTAGCTGATTATGGACAAAATGTAGCTGGCCCTGGGGACATTGTATCTGTTGGTACTATTAATCAATTAACAGAGGTATTTAATAAAATAGATCCACAAACAATTATAATGATAATTAAAAATAATGGCTAATTTTTACCCACCGGGTTTTGAAAACGAAAATAAGAATATAGCTATCGATTTTGATGGTGTTATTCATAACGCAGATAAAGGTTGGGGTGATGGCACTTGCTATGGTGAACCATTACCCGGCGCTATAGACGCTATTAAACAGTTATCTAATAATTATAATATTATTATATTCACAGCTAAAGCTAAACAGGATCGCCCATTAGTTAATGGAAAAACAGGTACTGAATTAGTTAAAGAATGGTTTGAAAAATATAACATTTATCAATATATCTCATATATTACTTCTGATAAACCAAGAGCTGAGCTGTATATAGATGATAATGGATATAGGTTTGAAAATTGGAATGATACTTTAAAATTTGTAACAAAGTTATGATAAATTATAGATTAGATGTGTTTAATAAAGCATCATTTTGTAGACATTTTGAAAATCAAGTTTATAAAAATGTTGAAAACAAAAACATAAAATTCCCAGTATATTTATCTGCTGGCCAAGAATACATCCCAGCTAGTATATATACTATAATGGAACGTAAAAAAATTGAGCCTAATATTTTTATTCAACATAGAGGCCATTCTCACTATTTAAGTGCGGGTGCTGATCCTATTGAATTAATAGATGAATTATTAGGTAGAAAATCAGGTTGTGCTAAAGGAATGGGAGGTTCAGCTTCAATTCAATCTATAGCTAAAAATATTTTTGGTCATGATGGATTAATGGGTAGTCAAGTACCTATAGCTGTAGGACATTGTTATCAAACACAAAAACCAACAGTAGTAGTTATAGGAGATGCATCAGCTGAAGAAGATTATGTTTTGGGAGCTTTAGGTTGGGCGTCAACTAAAAATTTACCTATTTTATTTATTGTTGAAGATAACAATTTATCTATTTTAACTGAAAAGAAAGTAAGAAGAAATTGGGAAATGGTTGATGTAGCTAAAGCGTTTAAAATGGATGCTTTTGATATAAATGATGATCCATCTTTATTATATGTGACTTTAGATGATTATTTCTTTAAAAAACCAATGTTATTAAATATTAGAACAAATAGAAAATATTGGCATTCTGGAGCTGGTCAAGATGGAGATAATTTTGATAGATATGAACATGAATTAAATAATTTGGGTGAAAAAGCATCTAAAATAGATTTAGCTAATAAATTAATTGTAGAAGAGTTATGGGAAAAACAGTTAGAAATACTATAAAAGAAATAACCAAAAAACATTTAACTGAAGGAAAAGGTAAATGTTATGGCCAATGTTTAACAGCAGTTGGTTGGGTTGGTGGTACATTACCTGAAATGTATGAAGAAGAAGGAATGGTAGAATTATCTATGGCTGATGTGGCTGGAGGTGCTATTGTCACTGGAGCAGCGTTAGCAGGAGATAGACCAATTTATGTAGTTCGTTATCAGGGATTCCAGTGGTATAATTTAGTATCTATTGTTAATTATGCCGCTAAGTCTAAAGAAATTTGGGGTCGTCCATGTCCTGTGTTTGTTAGAAGTATAGCAATGGAAGGAGGAGTAGGCCCAGTAGCGGGGTCATCACATCATTCTTTAGCTCATAGGATGCCAGGTATAAAAATATTATCACCTATGACTCCTAATGAATATCAATTAGCTTACGATTCATATATGATAGATGATGAACCGTATTATATATCAGAACATAGAAAAAGTTATGATAATACTGAGGAATTAGAAGATATTATAAATAAAGGTGAGGTGGATTTTACTATATTTCCTATTTCTATTACTCGTTTAGAAATGAAAAAATTAGTAGAGTTAGCTAAACAAGAGAATATTAAATTAAACATAATTCATCAATTATGGATTAAACCATTTAATATTTTACCTTCATGGAGAATATCATTAGTTAATTCCAAATATGGTGGATTAGTAACAGATGATGATTATGCTGAAGGAACAGCTAGTAGTATAGCTAATGAATTAAGTTTGTCTACTAATAAAAAAGTTCATATATTAGGTTTAAAACCAATAACTGCTGGTTTTCATCCGGATGTTGATAATTTACCACCATCAGCTGAAGATATAATTAATAAATTAAAACAAATAATAAATTATGGAATTTAATTGGCCTTTAATTAATGATAATATTACTCAAGAAGATAAAGAGGTGTTAGCCTCTTTTATTTTGAATAGTAATAAATTTACAAATGGTCCCAAAGTAAAAGAATTTGAACAAGTTTGGTCAGATTGGTTAGGAGTAAAACATAGTGTGATGGTTAATTCTGGAGCATCAGCTAATTATATATCAATAGCTATTGTTAAAGAATTAATGGGTATTGGAGAAGTAATTGTCCCACCTTTAGGATGGGTATCAGATATTTCATCTGTAGCCCAATTAGGTATGACACCAGTATTTGTAGATGTTGATATGAATAATTTAGCTATATCTGTTGAGAATATTAAACAAGCTATAACACCTAATACTAAAGCTGTTGTGTTAGTACATTGTTTAGGTTTTAATGGTGTTAGTGATGAATTAATTAAATTATGTAGAGAGAAAAATATACTGTTAATTGAGGATTGTTGTGAATCACATGGTGCCAAATATAATGATAAACGAGTAGGTTCATTTGGAGATATATCATTATTCTCATTTTATTTTGGGCACCACATTACTACTATTGAAGGTGGTATGGTTTGTACAAATAGTGATATTATATATGACTTAAGTAAATTATTTAGGTCTCATGGTATGACTAGAGAAGCTTCACCTTCTATTCAAGACCAATTCAAACAACATTATCCTAATTTGAATCCATTATTTACATTTGCTGTAGCTGGATTCAATATGAGAAGTACAGAATTAAATGCTGTTTTAGGTTTAGAACAAATGAAAAAATTAGATTATAATATTGAGCAACGAATATTTAATTTAGAGACATGGTTAAATAATTTGGACAGTAATAAATTCTTTATTAATTTTAATAGTGAGGGTAACAGTAATTTTGCTTTACCTTTAATACTTAATAATCCTGATAAAGAATTACTAAATAAAATATGTAATATTTTAAATGAAGAAAAAGTAGAATATAGATTAGGTACCGCTGGTGGTGGTAATCAAGCTGAACAACCTTATTTGAAAAGAATTAATCATAGAATTGAAGGAGAATTAAATGTTGTCAATCATATACATAATTATTCATTATATATTGGTAACCATCCAGAATTAAATAAAGAACAAATTATTAACCTTTGTAATAAATTAAATAATGTTTAAAAATCAAAAAGTTTTAGTGACTGGTGGAAGTGGAATGATTGGTCGTCAGTTAGTGAATCTATTATTAGAAAAAGAAGCTAATGTAATTGTAGCTGATCTTAATGAACCAATCAATATGCCTACAAATATAACTTTTAAAAAAGTTGATTTAAGAAATTTTGATAGTTGTAAACACATTTGTGATGGTGTAGATTATGTTTTTAATTTAGTTGGTATTAAATGCTCACCTAAAGTGACAATGGAACAACCCGCTGATATTATGGGTCCAATGATGCAGTTTAATACCAATATGTTAGAAGCAGCAATGTATGCTAATGTTAAATGGTACTTATACACAAGTACAGTAGGTGTTTATACTCCAGCTGAAATATTTTATGAAGATGATGTTTGGAAAGGGTACCCATCACCTAATGATTGGTATGGGGGTTGGGCTAAACGAATGGGGGAGTTACAATGTGAGGCTTATGAGAAGCAATATGGTGAAGGAAAATGTTCAATTGTAAGACCAGCTAATGTTTATGGTCCTTATGATAATTTTGATTTAAAAAATGCTATGGTTGTTCCTTCACTTATTAGAAAAGCATATGAAAATGATATTTTAGAAGTATGGGGTGATGGTTCTCCAATTAGGGATTTCATTCATGCTAAAGATGTTGCTCGAGGAATGATCTTTGCTGTTGAAAATAAAATCACAAAACCTATTAATTTAGGTTCAGGAAAAGAAATTACTATTGGGCAAGTAGCGGAAATTGTAGCCAAATATTTTAATAAACCAATTCAATTCTCACCAGAAAAACCATCAGGTGACGCTAAAAGATTATTTAGTATGGAACGAGCTAATTCATATGGTTTCTATCCTGAATTTTCTATTGAGGAAGGCTTGGAAGACGCAATAAATTGGTTTATATTGAATAAAGATTTAATTGATAAAAGAGTAAATGTATTAAATAAATAATATGAATTTTTATAAAGGAAAAAATGTTTTAGTTACTGGCGCGGCAGGAATTACAGGTCATGCCGCTGTTAAAAGATTATTATCTGATGGGGCTAAAGTTAGAGCAACTGTTTTTAGTAATAGAGGGTTAAAAATTGATCCTCATCCTAACCTTGAAGTAGTTAAATGTGATCTTATGAAACATGAAGATTGTATGATGGTGTTACAAGATATTGATGTTGTATTTAATTTTGTAGCTTTTATTAGAGGTGCTAAAGGACAAACTGAATATAGTAATGCTCTTGATTTAGTTAGAAATAATTTATTTACTTCTATTAATATGATTGATGCTGCTGTTAGAAGTAAAACTCCATTATTTGGATTTATTGGTAG
>Ga0214923_10007607_pt1 | contig 11775 bp, 15 predicted proteins | sample LL1510_MetaG_FD_177993 | JGI IMG/M metagenome (GOLD analysis project Ga0214923, IMG submission 177993) | Freshwater microbial communities from Lake Lanier, Atlanta, Georgia, United States - LL-1510 | ecosystem: Environmental > Aquatic > Freshwater > Lake | place: USA: Georgia | collected... | reverse complement strand
ACGAATCAACGCCTCCATGATATCCAAAAACTATTCCATCATCAGGTATACCTAATACACCCCTTAAATTTTCAACAGAAGACGATGGCTCCATAACCATATGAGGAACAAATAATTTCCGGTTAAACTTGTTCATGATTTGTTCCGACACGCCGGCATATACATCGCCATGTTTATCACTCATATCAAAAACGCAATGCACACACGTTTTAGTTTTTCTAGAATAAACACCGTCATTCGTTCCGTACTTAATAATATAAAGGAGGTCGCATTGTTCCTTCTCAAGAATCTCATCTAAATTCTGCATGTCATCATAATAAAAAATCGTGAATCGTTTTTTGAATTTATCTAGCGCGATTTCTACATTTTTGTTTTCAGTTATGCTTGATTTTGGAGCTACGATAATGCTTTCATTTCCCAATAACTTCTCTGAATAATTAGCGTAATCATATATAGCGGTGCTTGTTCCTCTTATGCAGAAAAAGTATATGTGAAAGGCGATTTTGGTGATGTTTGTATTTCTAAAGACGAGTTCATCATAACCTTCATCAGTTTTACATTCTTTCACTAACTTGAATTTATTTCTGTGTAAGAAGAGGATTGCCAAAGGTGAAAGGTAAGAAGAATCAACATCTGAAGAAATAATCACATTTACATACTTGATTTGATCTAGATTTGCTTTTGATAAGACATGAAGATCGTGATTTTTTTTGACGTATAGATGCAATATATCAATCAAATTAGGGAACTGTTCTGCGTTGTTACAGTAGAAAATAGAATCATTGTTATCAGTAGACGATATTGAATAATATCTGTCGGAAACTCCATATTTTACAATATTAGGCATTTTTAATATTGTAAAATTATATTCTTTAATATTGTATTCTTTCATATATCTCATTCTTTATTTCATATATCGTATTCTTCCATATATCGCATTTATTGCTTCGGAGGTTCAGGCACTTGAGCCTGATCATCATCTGAAGTCGTCTTTGTCGTCTCCGGTGACGATGAAGGTTCTTCATTCTCTAAATCTATATTACTATAAATATAATATCCAAGTGATAAGTATTTAATTATATTTTCATCTTCCATAGGTTTAATTTTGTAACTGAGTAAGAACATTAACCTCACATAAAATTCACTTAGTTCTTTGTAGACGATGGGATCCATCTCATCATTTTCCATCTCCCTAACTAATTCTTTCAAAAATTCTATTAACTTTTGGGTCATTTTTTATTGTAATTTATCACTTCTTTATCTTTAAATTACACATGTCCCATTTCAAAAAAATAAATATAAACATTTAGTAATAATAAAAAATGAACATATTATTGATCGTGATATTTTTCATTCTCTTAGTCTTTATATTTTACAGTTTCAATTTTTATCGTTACTTTAACTTTTATTTCAATGGCGAAAAGAATAAGAATGAATACATCAAAAATTTTGCAAAAAAACCAAGAATAAAAACAAAAAGCAAAATCATTGTCTCCATTACGTGCAAACCGTGTGACATCAACAATTTAATGCCAATGCTGATTTCAATACTGGATCAAAATACAAGAATTGATGGGATAGCACTGAATATACCATATAAAACACGTCATGGAGAAACTTATGACAATATACCTGATTGTTTGAAAGACATCGTCTCAATATACAGATGTCATGATTACGGAAAGCAAAACAATATTATACCAACTCTATTACGTGAAAGCGAATATGGAACGATTATAATTTCATTGGATGAGAAAGTCGTATACGGAAAAACCTTCATCAAGAAATTACTGAAGCAGTCTCTTATGAATAATAACCGTGCCATTTTCTTTAATGAAGGAATGCTGGTTAAACCTGAATTTTTCTCCACTGATATATTATATGAGGAGAAGGAAATCCCGAATATCAAAAGATACATCAAAGCTCAAAGTATGTTATTTGAGTATTATGAAAACTACAGAGTAGACACTTTTCCGTCATTGAATACGCTTCTGCCTTGATGGAAACCTAATAAAGAACAAATTATTCCGATAATATATATTTAATGTATTAAAAATATATATTATAAAATAAAAAAAAATATGAATAGTGAAAAGATTTATATGGGTGCTGATACATCTATATTGCTTTCAAATTACGATTTTAAGAAGGTCTCGGAGTTGACGGAAAGCGATCAGACATATGGTAATAAATTAATAAAAAGTGAACGCGTCAAATCACCTGGGGATATGTATAGAATTATTACTAAGTACGGAAACAGTTTTGTTATTAATGGAGATAGTTCAATTTTGATATACAAGAATAGTATAAAATGTATAATTAGAAGAAAAGTAAAAGAGATCCCTCACAACGACATTGACTTATCAATTTATAAAGCGAATATAGAATTCCCTCGTTTAAATTTACCGATTCAACCTTATTTATTTGGATTTTTGTTAAGAATAAGAAGCAAAAACAGACGGTTTATAAGGTTTAGCAATTTCTCAAAGATATTTATAATCTCATCAATTAGGAAACTGAAATTGAAATATTTCACATTGAAGGATTATATACTAGTTGTTATTTCAAGACGAATATTAAAAAGTCTCATTCAAAATGATTCCATACCAAACATTTACAAGAAAAATTCAATTTCAAACAGACTTGAACTAGTTGCTGGTATTATAGATTCGGAATCCAGCTGCGATCCATTGAATAAATTCATTGAAATAAAAGGATTAAAGAAAAATTTGTGTAGAGATATCTATAGCGTCCTGACATCTTTGGGATTCAATATAACATATAGATACAATTTTATGGATCAGTGGATAATCAATTTGTATGGTTCTGATAAATTATCAAATATACCTATGCTTGTGAAAAAGTACAATATTGAACCATCAACTCCAAATCATTTTAGAATTATAAAAATCAATTCAAGCGAAGCTGTGTTACTTGAAATTGAAAAAACGAACCAATTCAGTATAATAACAAATGATTTCTTTTACATATAACTTCTTTCTATATTTAATTTTTCAAATATTTTATTTAATTTTCAAATATTTTATAAAAATCAATCAGCCAATCGGGCTCGCCTCTATTCTTCCACGAAAACAGTTTGTACTTTTCAAAAATATAGTAGCTTCTGTAGGCATCAATCGTGTCTTTTTCCTTGTGGGTGTCTGGCATCGCTTGCGCGGGAGGTGTAAATCCAATATCCTCTATCTCAGGTAAGTGTTTTTCTAGTTCTTCGGTGACATACTGTCCTTTGTGAATTTTGCCATATCTGTGAGTGTACTCGGCACATAATTCTTTATTTAGCATTATCAAATACTTGTAATTTGATAATGATTCTCGTGCCCACTTGTTGCAGGGGTGATTTTTATGACAAAGTTTGTAAGGCGGGATGTATTTGTAATCCGGATCGGTTTGCTTGCAAATATGATGAACGGAGCACAAAATCTGGTTATGTTCGGTTATCATTTTGACGACATGTTTGTCAACATGCATTTGAGCACATTGTTTAGGGTCAAAATGAAGAAAAAAGATGTTCATAATTCAATTCGGTTCGTTTGTGTCTTTTACACACATTTTCAACTGAAAAATCATTTTTTTCTTAGATACGTAAAAACGTAATCTAAAAATAATAAAAACTTCTAAATAAATATAAAATAAAGGATGAACAATATCATACCAGATAATTTAAAGATCAGTGACGATATTAAAATCAAAATAGTAGATGAATTGATAGAACCATATTATATTGAAGATATTGATTATATAATTAAAAGCAAAAAATGCTGGAAGATATCAGGTCAGATTTTTGAGACGACGTCTAAAGTATTGGTCGCCATCGGAAGTATATTGAGCTTCTCAACCGCGTACTTTGATGAACCATTACTGAGTTTCTTCGCTGGTAGTATATCAACTCTTAGTCTAGCGATGTTACAATTTTCTTCGTTTTCTTACAATGAAAACAAAAAACAAGGTAAGGAATTGAATGTGTTATTGGAAAAACTAAATCTAGACACTGTTCCAATTACAAGAGCTTACAATATTGCACCAAGAGAACGAGATCAAGAAGAACGCGAAGAAGATGATGCAGGAACATTAAACTAATGATGTTGAAAAAGCAGAGTTCGACACTTGTTTTCTAAAATTATCGCCCTCAAAAACAAATAGATATTTTGGATACTCGTTTCCTAGATTCTTTTCTTTGATTATATAGTTCGGGATGAGTCCGAAGGGTTTCTTAGTTATATTGAAACTAAAATAATCCCCGTCTTTAATATCAACGTTATCTCCCTTTTCTAGATAACCTCCGATTATATAGAACTTCACATTCTCGTATTTCGCGAAATTATTCAGGACTTTGAAAATGACATTGAAGGATAAATGCTGTAAAGTATCTCTTGACAGCAATAAGTCCACGTCATCAGGAATTGTCATTTCCGAAATATCTTTTTGTTTAATTTTCAAATTATGGAAATTGCTTAGATAAGACATAGATTTTGCGCAATTTGTAACTGCTTCGTCAGCAATATCAAATCCATAATATGTAATTTTAATATTTCTTCTCTTCAAATCATTTAACCATTCAGATGTCCATAAACAAGAACCACAAGAAGCGTCTGCGACAGTTTTTATTCCATTTTTGAGAATGAAATTTGTTAAGATCATACGCAAATTCGTGGTATTTCTTATTGATGACCCGGAACCACTCCCATTACCTTCCCGAGTCCATTTTCTTTGTGAATAGATATCATCAAATATATGTTTAATCTTGTCTATTTTAACGCTTCTGGATGTAATCATTTTCGGATTGATGAAAAGTCTTCCATTGTTTTTGAGACGAATTCCATTATTGAAATTGACATGTTCACAGACTTCTTTATTTTTCTCACCACCGTAATAACGAGAATCTTTGATGTATTTAGTTTTATATATCATTATTCCACCGAAACACGATTCCACTTCAATCATTTCATCATCTGGATTGATTTCTCTATGTCTGCTAATACAACAATGATTATAATCTTTTAGTTTTGAATAGCATTCCATCCAATCAAATTTCAACCAGTCATCTTTCGTGCGAAGTGCCCATATATCATAATACACATTCTGATTACCTCCGATTCCAGCCCAATCCACTTCATTATTTAACTCAAACGATGAAAGAATTCCCTTCTCATCTAAATCAGTTATTACATCGTCCAAATCCACAACAATGAAATATTCATAATCATACTTTAATGCCTCTTTCAATAATAAGTTTCTGGCGTAAGATAGAACATGTGTTCGTTTTCCTTTGATATTTGTTTCAGATATGATTTTGATGTCGTATTTATCTTCACGGGATGATTTCCATTCTTTCAAAATACTCAATGTTTTATCATTACTGTCATTTTCGTATATGATAATCTGGTGTTGATAGAACAAGTTTGCAATCATTTCTAATTTTTTTATCGTATTCGGTAGATATTTCTCTATATTTTTTGCAGTGCCAACAATTGTTGCGCTTGATAGTAATTTATGATTGTAAGACTCTTTTACATCGGCATCTTCTTCATCAAGGATGACATAATAATTATTACATTGGTTATTTGTTTGAAGATCTTTTCTTTTAGTAAATACAAGTATTGATATAATTGTCAGGACTAAGATTAATAAAGATAATGCTACAATTAAAATTTCCATTATAAAATAAATTGTTTATTTTATAATTTACAATATATTTTTTTATTTTAAACAACTTTTCAATCCCAAAACTTGTTTGTAAGAATCATCTAGTGCATTATGAGAATTGGATCCGTCAACCTTGATGGATTTCAGATCAACGTTAAAGACATCAAACATAGTACGGGAATCACGTAGTTGCCAATATTTCCACGGAAGAGGCATATTGCATACTTTATATGCGTTCTCCAATATATTGTAATCAAATGAGCCTTGTGACCAGAAAAAATTGACCCCGATCAAAAACTCCGATAGCTGTCTTAATGCTTGTTTTATTTCCATTCTGTTTTCTTTATTATAAATAGCCTCGTATCTAACTTCTTCGGGTAATGTATTCCACCATTCTATCGTCTTCACGTCAATATCCATTCCTAAAAGAAGACATGACTTACGAAAGATCCTCACGTAAAAGGTCTTCTTTTCATTCGTCAATTCCTCTAGAGACTTCGTCGTTCCATTTCGTCTGTTAAACTTGATTGCGCCTATAGTTAGAATACAGGCGTTGTTTTTCGTGCTTAATGTTTCAATGTCAATCATGACTTCATTATCATCTTTGTTTGATGGATTCATATATATTTGTCTGATTTGATTTCTTAAATCTTTTTTTATAACTAATTGCAGTTATAAAAATATAAACAAACTCTCATGGAATTTCGTTTAAGACTTCAAGACAGTGGCACTGTAGTCGTCATAACTGCTGTAAGAGCAAGTTCTAGGGGTCACAACGCTTTCCAATTGAATGGTAGAAGCTCCAGTTAGTTTAGAATATAGTTTAGCGGGAGTTTCAAAATCAATCATTTCAGGCTGCACAAAGCCTTCAACTCCTACACTGGAACCAGGAACAGCCGGGACCAAACTATTGTGGTTATAATTATTACCAGATGCAAAATCGCTAATGTATTGCATATACTGAGGGCGCTGAATATTTTCAACACCAACCCGATCCAGGGCGCTATTACATCCTTCTCTTTTTGTATAGAAGGAGTCTGCGCAAGACACTCTACCGGCAGCATCTAAACCATTCCAAACAGGGCAAACCAAGTTTTTCGGATTTAAAAATCTATCTGATTGTATTCTTTGTTGATAAGCTGTATCAACTTTACAAGTTCTTAATGCACTTTCCAAATTTACTATTCCGGACATTTTTTATTAATATCAAGAGAAAAGATTTTAAAAATTAAAAAAAAAAGTTTAGAAAAATTAATTTTGAATAAAAATACCCTTTATAATTTATATACAAAAAATGTTTCAAATCTATTTAACGATCACATGACAGAAATATAAAAATTGATTTATTTGATTTTTGTGAAAATAAAAGTATGTTTACAAATATAAATACTAATTATGATACAAAAACCTGTTATAATCTAATATCAACACCACGATCTTCCTCCATTAAAATCAAGGATGATATCCTTTTTGCCCCGAAAAAGAAAAGGAGAAACGCAAGAAATTATTTATTGTCATTTCGCCTCATTCAAGGGATAAAGAAAAAACTAAACTTCTAAAACTCACTTCATTTTTTTCTTAACACTTACACTGTTAAGAAAAATATAAACACGCAATAACCTAACAAACTACACACATGCATTTTTTAACGTCATCCTCATGATCCTCTATGTCTATCAATCTATGATAATCCGTATTCGTAGACGATGTAGAAACCTCAGAATTTCTAACTGTATTTATTCTAGTTAGTAATTCCACATTCTGTTCATTCAGGACTCTATTATCATGTCTAGAATTATTATATGCAACTTCATACTCTTTCTTTTCATTTTGAAGCAAATCATACGCATTCTTATCGGCTTTGTGTTTCTCTTCCATATCAGAAATTCTATTCTCTAATTCCGCGATGGTTGTATTTTTTTTGAATAGATGTTTATCCTTCTTGTCTAGAATATTAACGAGCTCTTCATTTTTTGAAATGGTTTCATTTAAGTAGTCCTGTAGCTTTGAGTAATCAAGCAATGATTTGTTTAATGATGATATACAAACATCATATTTTCTCTTCTCAAAGATCAATTCGGATTTTAGATTTTGAATGACATTATCATATTCTGATATGTTATTGATAACAGTCGTTTCTTCTTGCTTTTCTTCTTCTTCCATCGGATATTTTTTATAATAAAGCGGATGAAATAATTAAATCATTTTTTTTTCATGTTTATTATAAATAAAAAAATATGAATAGAAATGATTATAAGCAACTGAACAATGCATATAAAAACAATACTAATTTAGTTTCTTTAGAAGGTTTTACTAGAAAATCCATCACACCGTTTGGATGTCCTGCATCAACATACTGTCCGGATTCAGAAGAGAAAAAAAGAGCGGAGAGCATATCATGTCCAGCCGGATTTTATTGTCCCCCATCGGCTTCCGATGGTCTTCCATCGGAATTATTACCTATAAAATGTCTTCCTGGATTTTACTGTCCAGCAGACAAGAAAAGACCATTTGCGTGCCCTTCAAAATTTCCATTCAGCAATGGAATGTCAGAAAAATGCGAGGACTGTTATAAAATTGAGAACGATGAAAAAATTTACTATGTAGATAGGGAAGGAACATGCTATCGCTAAAAAAAGGTTATAAAATACCTCTGCAAATAGGACATGGTTTATATTCATAATCACAAATGATATATTCATCGTTGCATTCATCGCATTTTTTTCTTTCTATATTCAAATAACATTTTCTACACAAACAGTGATTGCATTTGGTTAATAAAAAGTTGGGTTCAAGACAAACACAACAGAAAAATGTGGTTTTAATGTTTTCAAAAGAGATATTTTTCATGAGCATTAGATAAGACATCTCTTTCTTTTCTTGATGAAGCAGATCTGTTTTTTTTTCAATCCGGTCTGTTATTTTTGAATAAGTGTATTCTTTTCTAAATGTTGTATACAAGAATGAAATGATTTCTTTAATGCTCTGAAATTTTTGCTTGAAAAAATACTCGGAATAGTGCTCGTAATTGTAAGGTTTGTTGTTTATTTTTGAAAATATTTTATCCTTGCGATCAATTCTAATTAGGATTCTATCATCATCTGTGGATTTGAAATTCACAACCATGCTAAATCCTTCAAATATATAAGGTTCTATCAAAACTTGTGTGTATGATTTTATTTCCCGACCTCTTTCAATATCAGATGAAATGATATCCACAACATCCTGTTCTGAAATTTCCATTTCAAATAAGGATGGTTCCTCAGTTTCTTTATCATTCATTATTATAATATATGTTTATGTTATATATATTATAAGTTGTTTTTTTAAATTCAGAATTTCGGATCGGAAAAAAGAGATTAAAAAAATATATTTCCTAATAATAATAAAAAATGAACGAAGACACAAATTTCCAAAACATTAGAAGACGACTTATTTATAAAAGTAAAAAAGATAACTTGTTGTCACCTTCTACTGTCATATCAACCGAGACAGTTTTTGGATCGGCAGGTCCGACGGGACCAACCGGACCGGAAGGTTTGAGCATAATTGGACCGACTGGACCCGAAGGTCCTAAGGGATTGAAGGGAGATGCTGGTCCAAAAGGACCACCTGGAGGCCCAATCGGACCTAAAGGTCCACAAGGTGAATTAGGTCCAACTGGTCCACAAGGTCCTATTGGACCTGCAGGTGAGAGAGGAGAGATGGGACCTGTTGGACCATCCTCTAGAAATCCAAGCTGCATTTTCAGTAAAAAAGATGTGCAGCAAATCAATAACAGCAATGCCGCAAATGTATCATCAATAAAGAACTGGGAGAAAATACAATCATTGTTGGATGATGATTTATTTCAAACGGCAGATGACTTGATTACAATAAAGAAATCCGGGACATATTTCTTCAATGCTACAATCACAGTTAGTAATCTTTTTTCAAATATTCTGACATTCAATTGCATTAACAACAATAACGAGCCCATTAAATCAATTTCAACTGCTATAGTTGATGGTCCATTGATGGGAACCAAATCTACATATCTTCATGGAATTATAAATGTTGATGGCGAATTTAGTTTCAAAGTCGCGTCTTCTACTCAAGGTTCATTTAATGTAAATAAAGAGACTCAAATTACAATATTTCGAATAAGTCAGAATCTATAAAAAATGATTCATAAAAAATGATTTATAGACATAATTTTCCAAAAATAACTTAAAGAATAAAAAAATGTCTGACTTTTCACTTTTTGAACAAGCTTTAGGGGAATATGATACCATGAAAAAAAATGAAATCATTACAGTTGAAAGTGATGTAGAAGAAGAATCATCTTGTTCACATTCAAATGTGATTGAGGAAAATGGTATAGTCTGCTGTGTAGACTGCGGAATTGAAATGGAAAAAAGTATTTACCAGGAAAAAGAATGGAGATATTATGGACAGGCTGATAATAAACGAATGTCAGATCCGAATAGAGTTCATTTGCGCAAAATGGAAGAAAGGAATATTTTCAAAGATGTAGAGAGCATGGGATTCAGCGACAAAATAGTTTCACTCGCTAACCAGATTTACATCCAAGTTACAAAAGGTAAGATTTTCAGAGGAAACTCGCGAAAAGCAATCATTTTCGCATCCATTTATCATTCATTTAAAGTTCAGGATAAACCTCAACCTCACGAAAACCTTATAAAAATTTTCAAACTTGACCGCAAAAATGCCCTCAAGGGTTTGAAACATGTTAATCTCAATATACCGAGAGATTCCATCATACATACTACTTATATAACGCCAATTAATCTTGTCGAGGATATCATGGACAAATTTTACGCGACTCCTGAACATAAAAAGGAAGTTAGACAATTGTATGACAGGATCGCAAACAAGTCTTCTAAAATTAACCGCTCCCGTCCACAATCCATTGCTGCTGGTCTGGTTTTTTTCTGGATATGTTATAAAGGTCTTGACATTTCCATTAAGGATTTCGCATCAAAGACAGACTTATCAGAATTGACGATAAACAAGATTTCAAGAGAGATATCTGATATATTGGAAATACCTATACTGTTTTAATCTATCTTATCTAGTTTTTCTTAACCTTGTAAAATAGGTTAAGAAAAAAAAATACAACTCGTTCCCTTATTATTTAAGTATTTCTATCTGTTCTTCTTCCGTTAATTTCTTTTTGCCGTCATAAAAATACGCAAGCTTTTCTTCCATGAGAATTTCAGAGAATGATTTATCATCCTCATCGGTTTTATAAACATCCCCAAGCAATCTTCCGTATTTATCAAAGTCTTTGCATTTTATATAGACAAGATTGACATTATCAGATAGAAAACTATCACTTAGATCAGAAGTTTGTTTTGTGACAAGTTCAAATAGTCTTTTTCTTGCATTAGTCGCAATCATTTTACAAGTTGGATTATTACTTTTTATTTCACATGTATCTATATTAACTAATCTAACGGAGAATCTATAAAAAGAATTAAATACTGGAAGAATAATTGTAAACGTATCACCGTCATGTATTTTAACGACTCTACAGTAGCATTCTAAATTTTGCAACGAAAAAGATGGAGTGTTATTGTATGTGTGCTCTTTCCAATTAATTGTCATTTATTAATCTTTTCATCATGTTTTTATATTTATTTTTTTCTTATTCTGTTTATTATTTTAAAAATAATCCAGCATAATGAGAAAAAAGCAATGCTTATTCCGAAAGCGATTAAACCTGAAATAATATTGGAGTTATTTCCGCAATCTGTTGGACACTGTAAACTAGATTCGCCTTTATCACCTTTTTCACCTTTTTCACCTTTGTCACCTTTGTCGCCTTTGTCTCCTTGAACTCCTTGTTCTCCTTGTTCTCCTTTTCCAGGTTGACCTCTATCACCTTTATCACCTTTATCACCTTTATCACCTTTGTCACCTTTGTCACCTTTATCACCTTTATCACCTTTGTCTCCTTGAACTCCTTGTTCTCCTTGCACTCCTTGTCTTCCGTTTTTTCCTATTTCTCCTATTTCTCCTCTTGGTCCAGCAGGTCCAGAAGGTCCAGCAGGTCCAGCAGGTCCAGCAGGTCCAGAAGGTCCAGCAGGTCCGGAAGGTCCAGCAGGT
>Ga0214923_10007605_pt1 | contig 11780 bp, 11 predicted proteins | sample LL1510_MetaG_FD_177993 | JGI IMG/M metagenome (GOLD analysis project Ga0214923, IMG submission 177993) | Freshwater microbial communities from Lake Lanier, Atlanta, Georgia, United States - LL-1510 | ecosystem: Environmental > Aquatic > Freshwater > Lake | place: USA: Georgia | collected... | reverse complement strand
TATTCTCTTACTGCCTGAGTTGACACGAGGTTTTCCTCCGGTAAATCAATGTATTTTTTGGCGAAAATATGATTTCCCAACTCAGGCATCCTTTTCAACTCCACTCTTTGAATCATCTTGAGAATTTGAATACTTACGAAGTCTTGGGTAACACTTCTAATGAAGTGACTCGCAATTGACGCCTACAACACACTGAAACAATTGATTTATTTAGTCAAAACTATAGCCGCAAGGTCAATTTGCCGATCAGTACCCTTGGAGGGCAGTCTTTGGGAGCTAATTCTTGTCGAGTCCATATATTGCTATTGCTGAGCATTACGGCCGCTCTGTTTGGTTGTCGACCAACAGAGATGGAGAGCCGCCTCAAGTGGGGCGTGCATCGCAGTGCACGCAATGCAAATATATTAAATCTACTTCCCAAACAGTCGGTAGAAGTTTGTGCTGATCAGCAGGAGTGGATGACAGCTGGTCAAGAAGCCATTCAAAAATGGTCCTCGGCTATTGGACGTGCGGGGCATCTTAAAGTCGTGGCGTGCGGACAGTCAGCAGACTTGACAATCAATATGAGCGGGTTCGATAGTTCGGGCCTCAATTACTTCACAGAGCGACCAGGACGAATTTTGATAAGATCTTCTGCTACGGGCAATCTGTTGCGGGCTCTAGCTCTTCATGAGTACGGCCATAGCTTTGGCCTGTGTGATCAGTATAAAGATGCCGGAAGTGCAAATTGTTCTGATGACAAAAGTGAACGTCAGCAAAATGACGAGGTCATGGGCGCAACCAATCCAAGCAAGCTGAATCTGACACAGGGAGATATCGAAGGAGTACGGAAAGCCGCGTCAGACACTACGATCAAAGCTAATAACCAATGGAAAAACTACCTTTTGAATTTCTCGAGTAATCAGGATGAGAGGCCGTTTTATGCTAGTCTTGCGGCATCCTCGGCTGCAGAGAGACCAAAAATCGCGGTAAGTGTGGTTCAAGGCGCTTCTTTTGCTCTATGTAGATTTAACGGCAGTCTTGCTCAGTGTGAATCCAATAGTCCGTCCGCCATTCAAATGCAAAAAATTAACTCGGCAAATGGTCGGGACTTCTACCTTAGTACTGAAGAGATTAGTGGATTGTCACTTAATTCAAAAAATATTTTCATAGTAACCGTGAAAGATAATAGCGGCGTCCGCACGCAAAAATTTGCTATCAACAAGAAATAAACAATTAATTTCGATACAATTCGGGTCTTTGATTGTTAAGAGACGGCAGCTGACTTCGGCAGCTAGCGATGGTGTCTTTGGAGATGGTGGCTATTGCGGTGGACGGCCTGTTTGCGGTGTCGGCGATAATGGTGCCCCAAGGGTCTACAATCAAGGCGTGTCCGTAGGATGCTTTTCCGGGACTATGTTGGCCCACTTGGTTGGGCGCGATAACATAGCATAAATGTTCAATAGCTCGTGCTCTTAGAAGAACAGACCAGTGATACATTCCTGTTTGTAGTGTGAATGCGGAGGGAATCATCAGACAGTCCAGTTTTGGGCCCTGATTCAACTTAGAAAAAAAATCGGGGAAACGGAGGTCATAACATGTGGCTAAACCTATTTGCCAACCATCGACGGCTAGGGTCACGGTTCGATCGCCTGCAAGGTAGCCATCACTTTCGCAATAAAGTTTTTGCCCCCCAGCGTCTAGAAGATTAAAAAGATGAGTTTTTCGGTATTTAGCTATTAGGCTGCCATCACGACCAAAAACATATTGGGTGTTAAAAATTTTGCCGTCATTTGATCCCTGAGGACGCTCACCGGCACTGCCTGCAAATAAGATGACATTATTTTTGCGAGCAAATTGAGCTAACTTTTGATTGAGGGGGCCGTCTTCAAATTCAGCATTTTCCCAGAGGTTCTCGTAGGGGCCATGGTAGGCAAACATTTCGGGCAGGCAGACCCAATCGGCACCTTTTCCGCAGGCCTCTTGGGCACCAGCAAGTGCTTTTGCTATGTTATCACCTTTATTAGACGTAGCCGTGGTGCTAACGACGGCGACAAGTAGATTTTCAGTGTTAGTTTTCATCTAAAGCTCCGGCAGTAAAATCTGGTGGTCCACGCCCATCAAAGATGTGATCAGGGCAACCCGTGTCCACATACCATTACGCTCTTGACGCCAATATTTCGCACGTGAGTCATTATCAATGGCAGGATCTAACTCCAGCCTTCTTGGGAGTGGATGCATAATCACAGCCGTTTTTTTCATAATCTTCAGATGCTCGGCGGTTAAGCAGAATGACGACGTGTCTATTTTTGCAGACTCTCCTTGCTGGTCGTCATACTCATCCTGAATTCTTGTCATATAAACAGCATCACTTTGGCCGACGGCATCTCTAAAATTCATGGTTTCCATAAACTCTACACAACCTGATTTTAGGAAAGATCGCAAGTCGTCTTCGATTCGAAACGCTTGTGGTGAGGCAAAAATCAACTTCGCCCCGGGATAAAGAGCCACAAGCCTTGATAAACTTCGCACTGTTCGACCACGTTTCAAGTCGCCGACCATGCAGATCGTCTTGCCTTCAATACCGCCTAAATCCTTAAAACTCCGCTCCAACGTGTAAATGTCAAGGAGTGCCTGTGTGGGGTGTTCATCAGGACCGCTTCCGGCATTAATGATCGGAATAGGTCTATCGCTATTATCGAGGAGCTTTGCGATGCGATCACAAAGACCTCGAACAGGTGAGCGCATGACTATTAGGTCCACGTAAGAGCTAAAAGTTCGAAGAGAATCCTCGATGGACTCACCTTTACGTTCGGAACTGGTCGAAGCATCGCGGATCTCGGAATTTTTCATGCCTAGTATGTGGCAAGCACTTTGGAAAGAAAGAAACGTTCGGGTTGAAGGCTGGGTGAAATAAAGCATCGCCCTTTTGTGAGGTAGCAAGCTCTGAAGATAGAGAAGGCCTTCTTTACTTTTATCAAAGCGGCGGATTTTGTTTGTTAGTTTGTACATTCGATCGAGAAAATTGCGATCAAACTGAGATGCGCTGAGCACGTGCCGAATTTGACTCACGAATTTATCTCCTTTAAATTCATTTTTATCAATCGTATGTAACTAACGGCTGGCTCGTTCCGGCGACAAGCTCACCAATGAGATGGGGCTCTAAGCCAAGCTCAGCGGCATCTCTTATGAAGTCATCCAGGCTTTTTGCGTCCGTGATAGCAATCATGCCGACTCCTAAATTGAAGACCTCTTCAACGTCGTGAAGGCTTACATCGTTTGATTTTATAAAATCTTTCATCCATTCAGGTGTTGGAAGTTTCTTAAAATCTATTTGTGCGTTGAGGCCCTGCTTCAGGACACGCGGCAGATTACCTGAAATACCTCCACCAGTGATATTGGCAAGCGCGTGCAACGAATGGCCCCTACGAGCAAACAATTCTGGGATGGCATTGTACAGTCGCGTCGGAGTCATTAACTTTTCAATAAGATCTGGGCGAGGTTTGTCAGCAAGCCATTTACGGATTAAAGAAAAGCCATTGGAATGAAACCCACTTGAGCCGAAAGCCACAACTTTATCGCCAAGCTGTGTTCTGTGGGGTCCGAGCCGGTCTTCTTCATCAACAACGCCCACAACGAAACCTGCAAGATCAAAATGACCTTTCGCGTAGAGACCCGGCATTTCGGCCGTCTCGCCCCCAAGTAATGCCATCTGACAGAGGTCGCATGATAATTTAATTGAGCTCAGAATTGATTTGAACTGTTCTGGCATCAGGTGCCCAGTCGCATAGTAATCTAAGAAAAATAGGGGAATTGCTCCCACGGTGTATAGATCGTTTACACACATCGCGACGAGATCTTGACCAATATTTTCGATTCGTTCGGTGCTTAGTCCAAGCAGGAGTTTAGTACCGACACCGTCAGTTGATGCAACCAATGCAGGTTTTTTGAACTTGGTTATAGCAAGGGAGAAAATCCCAGCAAACCCACCGATACCGTCAATTACCTTGCCAAATCTGTTGGGTGTTGAAAGTAATTTTCCGTTGTTTTGCATCCATTCAACAAGTTCGTCTCCCCGAGCTGCGTCTACTCCGGATTCTCTATAATGATTTTTTTGCTGATCCATGATCTCTTCGCCCCAGAACTTTGGCTTAAAGGAAGAACTATCAGGTGCTTGGATAGAAATAGGCGAACTTATCGTCTGTGAACCCTAGTCGCTTCTTGTATAACCGAGAAAATATCTTGCACTCAAGGCTATAACTCCGGGGAAATACCCATGAATTGGGTGCTAGGCAAATTTTGCCTAAACACGAATTATCATATGAATATTTGTAATTACAGAGGGTTGCGCCTTCAGATTCAATCGATTCGAATAGCGGTCGATGAGTAATCAGTGACCATAAAAGTTTGATGAAGATCGATTTGCGAGTGATCCATGGGATCTAGGAATGAACCAGCGGTCAAGGGCAATTCAATGGGTTCCGGGACTATCTTAGGAGGAGCGTTATGACAAAAACAAATAAAACTAGGCTGGCTATTTTTTTAGGAGCTTTTTGGGCCTGTTCTGCTTTTGCGACGGATGAAGGCGGATTTGTCATAAAGAATTTCTTGAAAAGCGGTATTGACGCAAATCTTGTGTCCATTGAAGCTGGGTATCATTCAGGGGTTAAATCAGGGGAGGTACTTCACGCAGTGCGGCCGGCACGAGCAGGAGTTAAGTTCCCTGTTGAGACCGGGGTGCTCAAGGTTGTGGCTGTACATGAGTTTGATTCAATTGCCGAGGTAGTGAGTCAAGGTACTCGCGATAGTCAGACTCTTTATGGTGAATTTGGTGGAATTATGGCAGGTGATCTGGCTGTCGCTAAAAAACTAAGTATCGCTCCGTCAAAAGTCCTCGCTCCGGAAATTGCATTGACGTTTAATAGCTTATTTGATGATCCTAAATCAGATCCCGCGACTTACGAACTGACTCCAGGCGGAAAAAATGCGCTTCGCCGCGTGGCTGAGCGGCTGGCGGAAATTAGAGCCGGTATGTTAATCGTCGAAGGGCACACAGACATTAAAGGGTCAAGTGAACGAAACCAGGTTGAGAGTTATCAAAGAGCATTAACCATAAGACAAGTTCTAATTGATGAGTTCGGGTTTGATGAAAGCCGGATCACGGCATTTGGTCTCGGTGAGTCGCAACCGCTGTCGGCTGTTCTGGAGCCCGGAAATAGCGAGCGATCTAGACGTATAGTATTTAAGGTGGTACCAATGTCCAACGCCATGTAGGCGTTGGAGGATCTTAGGGTTGCCCGAACTACCTGAAGTTGAATCATTAGTCCGCGGTTTGAGAGATGAGCTTATTGGGAAAAGCTTTATCTCGGTCAGGTTTTTTCGAAAAGATATTCGTGAAAAGATTCCCCAAGCAAGGCTTAAGTCGATCCTCTTGAATCAATCAGTTGAGGAAGTACTTCGACGCGGCAAATACATCCTGATTGGTACGGATGAAGGATTTCTCGGGATACATCTGGGCATGAGTGGGCGGTTTGTTAGATCGGCTCGTCAAGATGAGCGGGTTATACACACGCACGCGGTTTTTACGACCAACGATGAGCATGAGTATAGATTTATAGACCCGAGGCGTTTCGGCCGGCTTTTTGATGTTAAGCGTGGTCAGTTGGACGTTCATCCGTTTTTGGCTTCCCTTGGCGTCGAACCACTGGATGACAACGTCGATCTCGCTCGACATCTTTATGAACGATCAAGAAGAAAAAAACTGCCCATTAAAAATTTTTTGATGGATAGCAGAGTTGTGGTTGGCGTTGGCAATATTTATGCAAGTGAAGCGCTGTGGCGAGCGCAGATACATCCCGAGTCTAGTGCTTGCAAGATCGATCAGCAGGAATTTGTAAGTTTGGCGCGGGAAGTACAGCAAGTATTGATCGAGGCAATCTCAGCCGGTGGAACGACGTTTAGAGATTACCGAGATAAAGATGGTAACCCCGGATATTTTCAAAAAAACCTCGCTGTTTATGGCAAAGAGTCCAAAGCCTGTAAGCGTTGTGGACACAGCATTTCAAGAAATGTGCAATCAGGCCGATCGACATTTTTTTGCCGGTTTTGTCAAAAAGCAAAAAAATCGAAATTATCGAAATAATACATTGAAGTGAAAATTGTCTTAAAAAATTTTTTAATATTTTTTAAAATAAATATTAAAGATTAAAATACATGCTCCGAAGACCCCCAATGTTAATAGTTTGTATTAATTTGTTAATAATTGGGGGGCGACATGGGATTAAGAGTGAAAACTAATATCAGTTCGATCAATGCGCAGCGAAACCTATCTACGACCAACAATGCGGTTCGGGAAAACATGCAGCAACTTTCGAGTGGCTACCGCATCAACAAGGCCGGAGATGACGCAGCCGGGCTAGCAATCTCTAACAACATTACCGCAAAAACTAGGTCCTTAGAGCAAGCTGCCAGAAACGCTAATGACGGTGTATCCTTGGTGTCCATCGCTGAATCTGGAATGAATGAGATTACAAACATTCTAACTCGTTTACGCGAGCTTGCCACACAGGCCGCTTCCGACACGATCTCGAATGTTGAGCGCGGATACACAAACCGAGAATACACAAAACTTGTAGATGAAATTGAGCGTATTGCTAATACCACTGAGTGGAACGGACTTAAGGTGTTGCAGGGCGCTTCAAATAATACGGAATTTGGCGACGATTTAATCACCATCCACGTGGGTGCTGGAGATGGAACAGTGGCAAACCGCGACACCATCAAACTAGACATCAATGAGATGAGTTTAATTCCAAGTGAAGATCTTGGTCTTGGTGCCTCGGGAAGCCAGATTGGACCGGACAATCCAGGCGATGATTTTACGCGTGAGATGGCAGCTGAAAAACTGCAAACCATTGATAAAGCACTTGGTCGGGTTGCTTCCACAAGAGCTACATTGGGCGCGCAACAAAGCCGCTTGACGTCTGCGATCAACAGTCTCGGCATTCAAGTAGAAAACTACAAATCCGCTAACAGCCGAATCCGTGACGTTGACTTCGCATCCGCAACAGCAGCGTTTACTCAGAACAGAATCTTGTCTCAGGCAGGTGCATCGGTGCTTGCGCAGGCGAACACGGAGCCAGAGATCGTTATGCAGCTTCTTCGCGGGTAGTACCTCGACGTTATCCATTATTGAACGTCTCTCAATTCTCCCCACTACGGGATATCCCGTGGTGGGGAATTTTTTTTAGGATAAACAGGTCTCGGTATAGTTTTGTCACCGAGGGCATTGGTTTTTCCTGGTATCTCTTTGTAACTAGTCGTGGATATTTTAGTGCTCTTCAAAAGGCATCAAAATGTAACCGTCTGAATTCAATAGGGATGAGGAGGGTTTTGAAGTTTGGCATTCTATTTGCTTTTATTATTTCATTGAGACGCGTTTTTACTGCGGCGGAGATGCCCAAAAAACAACCTTCGGTTGCAAAAGGAGAACATGAGATGGAACCGATTCGAATCATCGACACTCAGGATAGCCCGGTACTAGTCGTGCAGCCTGGCCGAGCCCGCCTTGAGGATGTGGAGAGGCATCTGATTATGGCTACCTTACGCCGCAGCCGCTATAACAGGACAAAAACAGCCCGCCTATTGGGCATCGGAATTCGAACTTTGCAGCGCAAACTAAAACAGTACGCTGAAGAGAAAATCGACACGTTTGATCTCTCAACAGCGGTGATCGGCGCCGACGGGGCGGCCCCTACTATTGCAGCGGTTGTCTAAGTTTGTGGGGGGTATTTCTGGTAGGCCTGGGCAGACTCGAACTGCCGACCTTTGCCTTATCAGGGCAACGCTCTAACCACCTGAGCTACAGGCCTAAACATGGAACCTGAGCTTATAGTGAAGAACGCCCCCTACGGTCAAGGGGAATCTGCGGATTGCGTTAATCGTTGAAAATGCCTTTAAGAACGTCATCTTGGGCGTTGCGAACGTCTTGCAGACCTGGTTGCGCTTTTCCTTCGCGCCCGTTGCTGATCATGACAAAAGAGATCCAACCCTCCCGAGGGTGCCTAAAATAGCCGGCAAGGGCTGCAACAGTTATAGGCTCTGTGAGGGTGCCCGATTTTGCCCGAATTTGTCCTGCTAGGGCATCATCGCGTTGCATTCTTTTTCGCATGGTACCATCCCAGCCATTTGCAGGAAGGCTAGCTAAAAAATCTGGGTACAATTCCCCTTTCGACTCCATGTAATTGAGCACCGAAGCCAATTGTTTGGCAGACAAGCGGTTTTCTGTTGATAGGCCTGATCCATTTGAGATTTTGAAGTCGGACTTGATTCCAATTTCATCTCGAAGAAATGCAGATAAAACGCGTGTACCTGCTTCCATACTGCCAGAACTCGGAGCATCAACCACTGATGGATTGCCTAATGCTGCACCGAGCCTCTTTGTCAGCATGTCCGCAATAAAATTATTCGAAAAAGTATTGAGGCCTTGAACGATTCTTCTCATTTCTGGGCCAACAATTTCATAAACCAACTTGGCATTCTCGGGTACTTTGCCTTGCTTTGCTTTGCCCGAAACCTTGATACCAGCCTTTTCAAGAAAACCTAAAATGTAATCAGCAGATGCCACAGTGGGGTCGCCGGCACTACGGTATAATTTTTTAAGACCTCCCTTGATACCAATAGTCCCACCCACTCGAAGCGTTATACCTCCGTCTTTTGAAGCGTTCCTCGACAAGCTTACCTGCCCGGAATCCTCAGAATTAGTCGTTAAAGTGCGGCCAGAAAGTTTTACGTGTCTTAGGGGAAAGGGCGTGACTTCAGAAATAGCCGCCCTTCCCGCTGCGGTTGGCGCAGTCGCAACGGCGATGGTGTTAAAATTTATCGCCAACGCTGATACGGGCGCATCATATGCGTGGGTCGACTTTTGAGTGCTGTTTACTCGACTTTCGTCTCTTGTCTCGTTATCAAACAAAGAATTATCGACAATTACAGAGCCTTGAATTTCATGGATACCAAGGTGGCGGAGATCGACAGCAGCCTGCCAGAGCACTTCTGAAATTATGAATGGGTCACCATTGCCTTTAATGTACAGGTCGCCGTGGAGCTTGTTTTTTTCGATTTTCCCAGTGTAGAAAACGGGTGTTTTAAATGTGAAAGAGGGTCCAAAATAGTTGAGAGCCAGAGCACTCGTAAGAATTTTTGTCGCCGATGCTGGAGAGAGCAGCATATCGGGATTGGTTTCCATTAAAACTTTGCCGTCGCGGAGTCTTGTGAAAATTGCGGAATGATCAGCTAATTTAATGCCGGAAAATCTTTTGCCGAGGTTTGCGCTATTGAATTCAGCTAAAACACCTGAACTAAATCCGAAGGTAGCGATCACTGCAGCAATTTTAGAAACCTTGGTCGTCCAATTCATCTGGGAACTCCGCAAATAAGTGCTTTTGCAGACTATCGTACATGGTTCCATCCCTGGCGACAAATGTAACGCGGGCTAATTTTGGAAGATTTCTCACATCTAAGTAGTTTCTTAGAGCAAACATTGCAGCGCGAATAGAGAGCTTGTTATTTTCTATCTCAGCCGCTGCAAATGGATGGCCGGGAATAGAAATGTGTCGCAATTGCGAGGATTCGGCGCACTCGAAAATCTGGCGGTAGATATTTTCCATTGTTTTATTAGCGACACTGGGGCTTTCCAACTGGTTTGGAATAAAAGCGCAAATATGGTTCGTTCGCTCTTTGTCGTCTCCTGGAAAAAAACGAACAGACTTATGATCGGAAAAATCAAACCTTACGCTTGCGTCGACAAAAAATTCCGAAATGTCGCCTTGCCAGATGTCGATTTGCAGTTTTTTATAGCGCCGAAGGCCGAGCAATTCAGTTCGACTCCCAAAAAATTTTCAAAGTCGCTTTCGATTAAGTGCAGCGGCAATCGCCTTTCCGATATCACTTGGGGATTCTGCAACTGTGATCCCAGCCGCGCGCATAGCCTCCATTTTTTCAACGGCTGTTCCATGGCTACCCGAAATTATGGCGCCAGCATGTCCCATCCGTTTACCTTTTGGAGCAGTTTGGCCGGCGATAAATCCAGCGACAGGTTTCTTAATGTTAGATTTAACGAATTCAGCGGCTCGAATTTCGAGGTCGCCACCGATTTCACCGATCATGATAATCCCCTCAGTCTCGGGGTCTTCTTCAAACATTTGCAGCAATTCAATGTAGCTTAATCCACCAATGGGGTCGCCACCGATGCCTATACAAGTGGTCTGCCCAAGTCCAAGGGCCGTAGTTTGCCCAACGGATTCGTAGGTCAATGTTCCTGATTTTGAAATAATGCCTATTTTGCCGCGCTTATGAATGTGGCCAGGCATAATACCGATTTTACATTCACCAGGAGTTATAATTCCGGGGCAGTTCGGGCCTATCAATTTAGATTTCTTGCTACGATCCAGGGCTTTTTTAACTGGGATCATATCCAGGACAGGGATGCCTTCGGTAATGCAAACGATGGTTTCGATTTCAGCATCGATTGCTTCCAAAATCGCGTCGGCAGCAAAAGGTGGTGGTACGAAAATCATCGATGCATTTGCCCCGGTTTTCCCCCGGGCTTCTTTCACAGTGTCGAAAACTGGGAGTCCAATATGTGTGGTTCCGCCCTTACCAGGTGTGACGCCTCCAACAAATCTTGGTGCGTATTCGTGCGACAATCGCGTGTGAAATTCTCCAGATTTTCCAGTTATACCTTGGGTTATGACTTTTGTGTTTTTTCCAACGATAATACTCACGACTATAATGCTCCTAGCGATTGTGATTATTTGGCGGCGGCCACGACTTTTTTTGCGCCATCTTCCATGTTGTCTGCAGGTGTGATTTTTAGGCCCGAATTTTTAAGAATTTCTTTACCAAGTTCAACGTTAGTGCCTTCAAGACGGACCACCAGAGGTAGTTTGAGTCCCAGGGCTTTTGCGGCGTTAACAACAGCATTTGCAATGACATCGCAGCGCATAATGCCGCCAAATATGTTTACGAAGACCGCTTTTACACGGCTATCTGAGAAAAGAATTCTAAAGGCGTTTGTCACCATTTCCTCAGTTGCTCCACCACCCACATCGAGGAAGTTAGCTGGTGATCCACCGCAGTGTTTGATAATGTCCATCGTGGCCATGGCAAGACCGGCACCATTGACCAAGCATCCGATATTTCCATCAAGGCCAATATAATTTAGCCCGTACTTAGCCGCCTCCACTTCCCTGCCGTCTTCCTCCTCGTAGTCTCGCATGGCTGCGATGTCCTTATGGCGGAAAAGAGCGTTTTCATCAAAATTCATCTTTCCGTCGAGAGCGATAAACTTGCCCTCTTTTGTCCATACTAACGGATTGATTTCAAGTAGCGAGAAATCATACTTAAGAAACATGTTGTAGAGCTTAGGAATCAGACCGTGGAGCTCCTTCGTTTGTTCCTTTGATAGTTTCATGGCGAACGAAAGATTTCTTAAATGATAGCCTTGGAGACCAGCAGTGGGATCTACGTTAACAGTTACAATTTTCTCCGGTGTTTTTGCTGCTACTTCTTCGATGTCCATGCCACCCTCTGTGGAGAACATGATAGCTATGGTAGCCGTATCCCTATCCACTAACATCGCCAGGTAGAATTCCTTGTCGATATTTGACCCAGCCTCAATGTAGAGTTTGCGTACCAATTTGCCTTCTGGCCCGGTTTGTGGCGTTACAAGTGTCATCCCCAGCATATTTTTGGAAACGTTGAAACAATCTTCAGGACTTTTCACGAGTTTTACCCCGCCACCT
>Ga0214923_10007604_pt1 | contig 11782 bp, 13 predicted proteins | sample LL1510_MetaG_FD_177993 | JGI IMG/M metagenome (GOLD analysis project Ga0214923, IMG submission 177993) | Freshwater microbial communities from Lake Lanier, Atlanta, Georgia, United States - LL-1510 | ecosystem: Environmental > Aquatic > Freshwater > Lake | place: USA: Georgia | collected... | reverse complement strand
GCAACAGGATCAGCAGCAACAGGATCAGCAGCAACAGGATCAGCAGCAAGAACACGAAGAAAACCAATAAGAAGACGAAAAGAAGAAGCAGTGGCAGCGGCAGCGGCAGCGGCAGCAGCAAAGCAAAGAGAATATAAAAAAGTAACGAGACAAATGGGACAGGGACAAATGGGACAGGGACAAATGGGGCAAATGGGACAAATGGGACAAATGGGGCAAATGGGATCAATGGGTGGAATGGGAATGATGGGTGTTCCGATGACCACAATGTCTACAAATAATGTGGACTTACCTTTTTTAAAAAATAAATTAATACAAGAGTTGAAAGCATATAACATTGTAGATGATAAGGATATGATTATAAGTATAATAAAAAGCTCTGACTATATAAAAGAATTAAGAAGAAGTCTTCATCAACCAACTATATTCCAGAGTGGTATTCAGGATTTTATAGATGGTATTCAAGATAAAATATTAAGATTTCCTGAAAAATGGCAAAGTGAATTTACCCAAACAGAGAATACTGCTGATTTAAATGAACTTTTTCACGATATGTTAAAAAAATATAAAGATTCAGTCAATCAAGGTGGGGAAATGAGTGCTACCGATTTATATAGTTTATATCAAATAAGCAATAATGCGCAAAATTGCGGTTCTTCACAACCACCACCACCACCTTCAAGTCACGGTAGTAATAAACCAAAAGGACCATCGATGATTAGTAAATTACAAAATGCTGCTGCTACACATAAAGCTGCTGCTACACGTAATACACGTAAAAAGAAATCAGGAGCAACAGGAGCGAAAGGAGCACCAGGAGCGAAAGGAGCAGCAGGAGCAGCAGGAGCAGCACCAGGGGGGCAACCTAAGAAAAGTCTTCTTGATAAGGCGACAGAAACACTTAATAATTTAACACGTAAACCAACACCTGCAGAACAAGATGAGGCAGCAAAGAATAAAGCAGCTGAGGAAGCGGCAAAACAGAAAAAACGGGAAGATAAGGAAGCGGCAGAACAGAAAAAACGGGAAGATAAGGCAACGAGAAAAAAACAAAAACGGGATGATGAAGCAGCGGCAAAGGCGGAATTAGCAGAGAAAGTAAATACTGGAAATGCATCAAAATTAGAAGTGGCACAACATAAAGCAAATGTAGCAAACGCAGCTTTAGGACAAAAGGTTTCATCAGCAAAAAACACTGTAACAACAGGCCTTTCAGACGCAAAAAAAGCTGTAGGAGCCAAAGTTTCGGCCTTAGGATCCGCTGTAGGAGCCAGCGTTGATGCTACAAAAGCCGCTGCTTTAAATACTTATGCTAATGCGGTTAGTAAATTTGCAAGTGGCGGTTCTCAAGGAGATATTAATCAAAATCAAGTAGGTGGCAGTAGCGGTGGCGCATCACACCGTCGAACAAGATATATAAGTGATATTAAAAATAATCGTAGAAGATTATATGAGAGAGAAAGAGAAATCATACAAAGCATTCGCAATTTCGAACATAATAACAGGAAAGAATCTAGGCACCATAAAACGAGAAAATTACGAAATATACTGATGAGTCAATGAATATATTAGAACACATATAGCCATTATTCGAAATCAATATAAAAACTATAACATATAATATATATATATATAATTAAACCAGTATATATTATATACCAACTAACCACCAACTAACCACCGACCAAATGTTGACGTGGAAAAAAAACAACGACGAACGTGTAAGACGCAAAATCGTAAAAATACATAATAAATATTATGACGTCACAAATTTCAATCATCCTGGTGGACCGATGGCGATTATGGCCGCGAATCGACGTGATGCCACTGCATTATTCGAATCGCATCACCCATTTAGTGATCGCACGGCGATGGATAACATTCTTAAAAAATACGAGATACACGAAGAACGGGAGAAATGCGAAAAATACCTGCTCCCTGGCGAAAATGAAAACGGCGCAATTTTCGATTGGGACGAAACACTTAACAGCGAGTTTACACTTGAATTGCGCGACAAAGTAAAGAAACATTTTAAATACCAGGCAGAAGAACGTGGTGTATCATTAATCGAAGCGACAAAAGCGACGCCACAGCGATGGTGCGAATGGGGGGCAATGGCGAGCGCAACAATGTGGTCATTTTATACAATGTTATATTCGCAAAGTATATTCTGGAGCTGGTTAAACGTGTTTCTATACCCAGCAGTATACTGGATGGCGGCCGGTATGCTTCACGATGGAAGCCATTTCGCTGTTTCACAAGACTGGCGTATAAATTGGGGTATACAATATATGTATCGTGTTATATCTAGCCCATATGAATGGCTACATCAACATATAGTAGGACATCATACATATACAAATATACAAGATAAAGACCCGGACATGAATCATACGAACGAAGAATTAAGATATACTGAACATACAAAATGGAATACAGGACATATAAAACAAGAAAATAAATATGTCATCTTATCTGTATTTATACTAATTGCTTTTAATATAAAAAATTCAGTCTCACTTATTATTACACAAAAATATAACAATATCCTATGTAAGATTCCTATCAATACGAAATATAGTATATTACACCTTTGTGATACTATTTTATATATGTATTTATTTTTAGTATTACCTTTTCAAATATGGACACCATTTTACGCAATAAAGCACGCAATAATTCCATTTTTATTATTTTCATGTATATTTAATACTAACGCTTCTGTAAATCATACACACAAAGACAGCATAACAGGTCAGAATAAAAATTGGTATATTCATCAGGTGACAACGGCAAATAATTTTGGAACTCATTGGCCGCACTATTATACATCGATTGGATTGAATTATCAAATCGAGCACCATTTATTCCCCACTGTAAATCACTGCCATTTGCGCGATATTCAGCCGATAGTAAAAAAGTTGTGCGTGAAGCACGGCATCCCATACCATCATACTAGTGGATATAAAGAAGCGATTATGGGAGTATATGAACATCTTCGCGAAATGGGACGCGAACCACAGGAAACACCAGAGACACCAAAGACACCGCTGGAGAATCAGGAGAATGACTCAAATTAGGAAGCCTAACGTCTAGCATCCATCCAGCGAACAAAACCAGAACTTCGTTTCATATCAAAAGACGGCCCTAGATGATCCTTGGCAATTGCGAGACCTTGTTGCTCAAATGGGGTCAACGTTTCAATATATTCTTTTATTAAGACGGGTAGGGAAGGTATTGTAGAAGAAGAGGAACCAGACATACAAGTGGAATAAAGAATGGTAACAGGAGAGGCATTGGGCATAAAGATTTCGTTTATAAGATGGTAGGCGTTAATATAATAATATAACACATATTATTATATCAATTTTATGACTTTATAAATAAAATATAAATAATATACTAATATTTTATATACAAAGTATAACAATATAACGGTATAACAATGTCCTCGTTAATAATGAAGACAAAGTGGTATAAAAATTTTACAAAAGGATTTATAGATACATCGTCGTCACCAGCTGTTCCTAAAAAAAAGATGCCACTAAAACAGGATATTCTAATTCGAGCTAATAAAATAATAGATATCGGATATATAACATCAATTTATTTTATTGTTGGGGCAATTATCGCGAATACATTAACAAATTTACAGACGACATTTAATAGCGAAGAAGAAGATAAAAAAATGTTGATTAGTTGTTCTTTATCTTTAATATTTATGGTATGGGTAAATGGTGTTTTAATTTATGTTGCTAGAAATTTAATAGAAATGATACCATATCCATTTAATAATTTATTTGGATTTAAACACGAAAGATTAAAAGAGATTGGAAAAGCTACGGCTTTTACTTTCGTATTATTGTATTTTCAACCCAATTTAATAAATAAAATGAGATATTTAGTTACAAGATGGGAAAACACGTTCTCAGGTCGTCCATTTTTAGAAGGAGTTAAATTGTTGATAAAACCGGCACCTGTGCCTACGATTACAGGGACACCAACGCCAGTAAGTAATAAAAACAGTAAAAATACAAATAATAATAATAATAAAGTAGCTAATAATAAGCGCGCGAATAGTAAAAAAACTATTTAAGAGCGGATTGGTTCATAATGGCCGCCATTCCAATAAATTTGTATAGTCTTATCATAAACGGAAGACACGGGCAAAAATTCAATATCAGGTGAGCCTGGATTGCGATGATTATTAACGAGTATACGAATTTTCCATATATTACAAGCGGCTTGTATCTCAATACCACCACCCCACGTAGACATTAAACGCATATTCTCTATATATTTTGAAGGCACGGGATTTTCAAAAGATAAGATAGTTTGTGTATCTAAACCGTCCATAATAGGTTTATTTTCTTGTAAGTAATCACATATTTTCTGACGGATTTCAAAACTGCCTTCGCCTATAAAATAGTTCAAACTATTAAATAAGCAACTCATCTTTGATATTATAATAATAATATTATTATAATAATAATATCAAAATATTAATATTGTAATATTATATAATTAATATTGTAATATTATATATTTAAAATGGTTAAAAGTAATAGACTTAAACAAACAAAACATAAAAGGCAAACAAAACGTAAAAGGCAAACAAAACGTAAAATGCAAACAAACCGTAAAATGCGTAGACAGATAGGCGGTAATGGAAGTGAAATAAAAACATATGTTCAATATGTTGGTATACTTAAACAAGGAACTAGTAAAACAAATGTTTTCATACCTGGTTATGTAGAAATTTGTGATATGATTAAAACATTTTCTAATAGTAGTGAAAGTATACAAAAACTTAATGATGGTATAAGAGTAAGTAATGTCTATTTATACACTACATGTAACAACCCGGATGTTAATGCACACAATAATATTATAATATTGAGAAAAGAAGACTCTATATTTACTAAAAATACAAGCATATCTTGTAAGGATGAAGTATTTTGGAATTTAGCATCACATAATTTTAAAATATTTATAGAAATTTTAAAGTGGAATCCATTTTTAAATATTCCGACACATATAAAATCGCCTGAGCAAGTAAGGTCTAGCAATCAGACCCCTATGTATGTTACACCTTCATATAGAATGGACCAAAAGTTTGTTGATTCAAACTGGTGGGCTAGCCAAAACTGGTGGCCTGAAGTTGAATCAAGATTACAAACATTACAAGCGCAACAACCTGAACAACCGGATAGTTCCCTTGCAGCTTCTGCTGCTACAGGACCATTAGAATCTGCTCCTCAAGCACAGGTTGAAAGTGCGGAAATGAAGGTTCACAGATTAGAAGCAGAGGTCCAAAGATTAGAAGCAGAGGTCCAAAGATTACTATCAGAGGTTACAAAATTAAAAGAAACTAACCAAAAGTTTGTAGAAAAAGTCAGTAGTCATAGTGCAAAAATATATAATCTACAGACTCAATTAGATCAATCAAGACAATTAGGTCAATCAAGCCAATTAGGTCAATCAAGCCAATTAGGTCAATCTAGCCAATTAGGTCAATAAAGCCAATTAGGCCAATTAAACCAATAATAAAATAAAATACAATACAATACAATACGTATCGATCTATGAAAAAGCATATAGATCATTTCATTGGATGGTCAATTTATTAGAGTTATTTATCTTCTTTATCTTTTTTATGAAAGTCGCAGGCAATAACAAGTTTTTTCCCCTTTTTTACCCATTGCCACATCATATAAAATCCTAATTTTTTAGAAGCGGTTTCCATTTTTTTTGCGGTATACTCATTATCGACATAGATTGTGAATAAGAACATATTATATATTATATATTATACATAATATCAAGAAAAAAAACAAATAAGGTCATTACTCAATTTAACATTAGAGTCCTGCATCATTTTGGTTATTGTTGTGTCTATTGTAAAACCATTTGTTACTAAAAATGAAAACAGATTTGGAATATCATCAATACACATAAGATGGTTCTTATCTTGAATGCTTGTAATAAGTATATTACAGCATTGTGCTACATTCCCACAACCGCTACCACAGCCGCCACCTCCACCACCGCATCCCGAAAAGGCACTATTTACTTGAAATGGTGAAAGGCGTATAGGACCAACGCGTTTAATAATCTGGTTAAGAGGTGAACCGGGAGGTGGTGCGCGGTTTAATTTAATGACCTTTTTATAACATTGGGTTTTATGATCATAAAATGGAACAGAAACTAGGGAATACATTTTAACCCAATTTACAATAAGGAGATATATAATATTTCCTATATTTTTATAATATTTTTATAATATTTTTATAATATTTTTCTTATTATAAAAATATCTGGTTTAATTTTATAATTTCTAATTTATAATTTATAATTTATAATTTTGATTATTACATTCGGTGCATTTTATTCATTTGGTTTTTGAGCTGTTTGCGGTCTCCAGGATACATACCTTCTTGAGTTCCCATATTCGCGCTCCCACTTCCGCCGCAAGTTCCAGTCGAGCATCCACCGGCACCATTTGGTCTGGAGGGAACGTTGGGCATAGCCGATGAACGCATATTCATAAAATACATTATCACTCTGTAAAGCACATAAGCTATAGCTACATAGACAACAAGTATAAACAAGCTAGACAAGAAACTAGAGCCTGAACCCATATTACACTTCGCAAGCTTACTTGACATTCTAGACATTTTAGCCATTTTTGTTATTTATATAAATATACAAATATTTATTTTTTATTTTATTTTATGATTTTTCTAAATGTGACAATAAAATAGTAATTAAACATAAACAATATTATTTCAATATTATTTCAAGAATAAAAAAACAATGATAACATATATAAGTAAATAATAACAATAATAGTAATAATAAAAAAGTAAATGAGTATTCAAACGAAATTAATAAATCAAGGAGGATTTGGGTGCGTGTTTTATCCAGCAATAGAATGTAATGGAACCATAAACAAGTCTACAAAATATGCTTCAAAACTATTAAAGAAAGATAATAGAACTGAACACGAATATAATATAGGCAAGATGGTGAAAAAAATAGACTTATATGAGTATTATTACGCACCGGTTATTAGTATGTGCGATGTGGATTTGGCCAAAATAGACAAACGCGAAAAGGATATGTGTCGCATAATAAAGAAGAATCGATACGGTGAAGATGCTGATTTTGCTATTATGAAAATACCCTTTATTAAGAATGTAGATATTTCTACATTCCTTGCTAGACCTGGCGTTGACAAAAAAGAAGTGTTAACATATATTCTCGACTCCTATACATTTTTGTTAAACAATCTAAGAATTTTAAATATAAACGGCATAATCCATTATGATCTAAAAACCCCGAATATATTAATAGAGGAAAAAACGAAGACGCCCATAATTATTGATTTTGGTTTGTCTATACCTATAGCCAAGATTCTCCCTGAAAATTATGAAACTTATTTTTATGCATATAGTCCTAGCTACTATATATGGCCAATCGACGTTCACGTCATATGTTATCTAGTCAACATTAACCCCATTTTAACATCAGCTGCGATAGAAGAATTAATTAATGAATATATAAGAAGTAACTCTGCGCTGAGAATATTTTCTGAAAATTTTATAATTAAATTTAAAAATATGACAATACGGACCTATAATAAATATATCGGAATGCCTAAAGATAAAATTATTAAAGAACTAGTGAATAACTGTAACACTTGGGATAACTATGCGATAAGTGTAATGTTTTTGAATATTATAGGGTTTATGTCAGGGGACGGATTCACGGATAACAAACTATTAATAGAATTTTCGAAGCTACTACTCACGAATTTTCATCCGGATGGGAAGAAGCGCCTAAGCTTTGAAGAAACGAAGAAACGATATGATCAGATGTTTTCAGTAAATGAAACATTAGGAGGGTATAAGAGACTATTGTTTAATTTCAATGATAAGAAATTCCAAGATAAAACAATAAAGGAGACAAAACAACAGGATAAAATGACGCCTGTTGTTATGAAAGTTAAAAAATAAAAATGAATTTACATACCGTTGCCACCGACAGCGGAGGCATTAGAACCTACGCCTTTACCACCGTGAGATAAAATGTTAGCGGCAGCAGGGGCAGCTCCAGCGCCAGCACCTCCTCTGCGTCCTCTGCGATGGGATTTCTTGTGCTTACGAGTATGCTTGCGACCCTTAGTTCCTTTGCGGCCGCGCTTATGGTGGTGATGATGAGCGCGCTTCGTCTTGCCGACAACGTCTCCAACTACATTGGAAGTATCTTTCTTAACTGTCTTCCAAGTCTTAGAAGCCTCCTTCAAAACATCCTTGAGATGGGTGCCCTTTTCCATACGAGCCATAGTGTGCTTGATGTGCTGTCTCCAGGTAATAGCCATTTGTTATATATATTTATAAGAAGAAAAAAATATATAACTATTTCTAAAGAGTATATTACTATCTATATTATATATATTATCTATACTATCCGAAAATATATCCGAAATATAATAAAATGAAACAATATAAAACTTACAACATATAATTAATAAGTTCATAGTTTATTTGTTAACGCAGGGTGTTATTTATATAACAACACAATGGTAAAAAACGAAGCAGGAGGTTGTAAAGGTAAAAAGGTCGCAAGAAAGCATACTACAAAGGGCAAAAATGAGCTAAGATTGTCTTCATCAAGCGATGAGAAATACGCGATCGTGAAAAAAGTTCTAGGCAATACGTGCGATGTAATTTGCGATGATGGTAAGGAACGTAGATGTATTATTCGTGGAAAATTCACGGGTAGAAATAAGAGGGATAATATGTTAGACAATGGTGTTTACGTATTAGTGGGGTTGAGAGAATGGGTTGTTGAAGATTTGACTAGTGACGGCAGCGGAGGTGGAAATAATAAAGGAGTTAGATATTGTGATTTGTTAGAGGTATATAATTCTATGGAAAGAGATATATTGCGAAGGACACATAATGTGTTTAGCACACTAAAGGATGAGAGTGGAAATAATTATGATGAAGGTGATAGTTCGGTAATGTTTGTAGATGACAATACACTAAAGTATCAAAATATGATTAAAAAGATGGAGAAAAAGAGTGGAAATGTCGGAAGCGGAAGCGGAAGCGGAAGCGGTGAAAGTGGTGAGAGCGAGGAAAGCGACGACTGTCGGGAACAAACTGTAGTTATTACTACAAGTGTAAAGCACATAGGTAAAGGTGTTATTGAACAATCTTTCGATGTAAGCGATGATGATAATGATGATAATGATAATGATGATAATGATGATAATGATGATAATGATGATAATGATGATGACAGTGTGCGTGATAATATTAAATCATCAGAAATTAGATCAGAAATTAAAATTGACACACCAGTGTCATATAATAAGAAAAAAGTGTCATATCATCAAGAGTCCGAAATTAATGTAGATGATATTTAGTAAATACCACTTGTGTTCATCGATTACTGCTCCTCTAAGCTGCGACGGATTGCCTCTTGGATATCATCGCGTTCACGGTTTGAAATGTGGTCGTTGTTGTAGTTATTGTTGTTATTGTTGTTAATGTTGTTGTTGATGTAGTAGTCATTATTGTAACGATTATCGTAGTCTTCAGCTGGATTCACTGGTTCAGCATTGATAATATTACCGATATTACCAATGTAGTAGTTATTGATGTATTGATGGTGAGCTACAGGTTCGGCGGCAGCGGCAGCAGCTACGGGAGCAGCGGCAGCGGCAGCGGCAGCAGGCCATCTTGCTGCCATACGCGCCCCACCCGAAGCACGCGCAATATTGTCGATCATATTCCTGCGACTTTGAATGAGATGGTTGATCGGCATCGAAATAGATTGACGTGAAGCGTAAGCGCTGGCATATACAGCACGAACTGGATCTTCGCGATGTGAACGGTTATGAATATTATCTGACAAACGAGCAGCGATATGGTTTTCGTTGATTTGTGGGATATGGTCGTCGTCTTGCGCATCATCAACAACCATTGCTTCACCGTCTCCATCATCATTTGCGACATCCGAAGAAAGTGGTGGGCGACAAATGACCTCCTTTGACGAAAGCGAAAACCGACACATTGGACACTCGGCTTTTTCGGTAGTAAGCCATCTTTCAATTGCGTCGGCTTTGAATGCGTGATTACACGGCAAGATTTTGATAGGTTCGCCTTCATCGAATTCAACTTGCCATATTCCACAAACAGTGTTTATTTTCAACTCGTCGGCCAACTGCGCAGTAAATGTTTTTTCAGATATATCGGCCATTCCTTTCTCATCAACGACGGTTTTGACAGGGCGAAGATCATAAAGAGAATTCGCCAGGATTGACGCAATTCCATCTATGTCCAGATCGGCACCGGCACCACCACCACCTCCACCAGCGACAGCACCGACAGCACCGACACCAGCCCCACCAAGCTGGATCGGTCTTAAAGGAAGACCAGAAGCATACAAGTAATCCAATAGGTTGGCACGTGCCAGTGGAAGGAGCACTGAAGCCATTGCCACATCTTCGAGGTTTTCATCGTCACCGCCGCTGTGACGGTTGATATTGTCGTTGTTGTTATCGTTGTTGTTATGTTCTTGGCTCATTGCTAAAGTTCTGTATAATTTGGCGAGAAGATTTCCTTTTAAAGTCTACTATTCATTTACCGCATATTTCTACTTCAATTTTCTGAAGTGGAAATATAAATATAAATCTAATCTAATCTAAACCAAGTCTATAAATCTAAATCTAAATGAATATAATTATTTACGTGATTTTTTAAGTCCAGACTTAGCAACAATCTGTGTTCGTGGATTATAACTACTGCTCAATACAACGAATCCTACAATAATTAACACAATATTAATAGCATACAAAATAAGAATGAATGCAGAATAATAATATAGAAACGAACGCCTCCATTCACTAGTACACTGTCGACACTGTGAAATATTCATCTGACCGATAAAGCGGTAAAGAAATATGATATTCGCCACATTAATAACGACTAAAATAAAGATAGCCCACGGGTTTTCCATAAAGAATGTTCTTGCTGCATTAGGGAACAATGCCACAAACAAAACCTCTACCAATATAACAGTGGTTAAGACGGTAACATATTGTGTCTCGGGAATATTGGTGCAGTATCCGCACTTGACTTTCATAGCGGAAATATATGTCAAAATAATTGCTAAAATAGATACATTAACAATCGTTGTAACAGGATGTGCTATCATTTTACGCGATTTTCTTTATATACTACCCAAATATTTTAATTCATTTTTATATAAAATCTGTATATACTCGCATAATACTCGCGTAATACTCGCGTAATACTCACGAAACGACACTCTTAAAAGCCTCCTCAAATGCGCTATACCTACTATTATTCAATGTTTCCATAAATGACAACCAGGGTGTATACTGTCGTAGACCGTCAATACCCTTATCGCAAAATACATTTAATAGTGCAGGACTAAAACCCGACATCATCGATACATTTGCGTCTGTTGAAATAGCAGGCATTCCCGTCGTCTTACGCAAATTCCAGAAGATAATATGAGGTGGGTTAATCGGTTCTCCATATAGGCGTTCCCCCATTTTCGAAAACATCTGTTTAATATTCTGAAACATCGCATTCTTATTATATGCGCTGCCCATCTCGGAAGAGGCATTGTTTACCTGCATATCCGAAAAAATAACAATCGCCAAATCCTCAGCAACTTCGCGCGGCAATTTATTGTCCTCGATTCCTTTCCGTATCAAGTCAATCGCAGCATAAAAATTCGT
>Ga0214923_10007602_pt1 | contig 11783 bp, 10 predicted proteins | sample LL1510_MetaG_FD_177993 | JGI IMG/M metagenome (GOLD analysis project Ga0214923, IMG submission 177993) | Freshwater microbial communities from Lake Lanier, Atlanta, Georgia, United States - LL-1510 | ecosystem: Environmental > Aquatic > Freshwater > Lake | place: USA: Georgia | collected... | reverse complement strand
CTTGGAGCCAAATCCATGGCGCCCTCAAGACTCACTCGACCGTGTGTTGGCCGAATGCCGAATAAGCCACAATTATTGGCTGGTGCCCTTACCGACCCGCCCGTGTCGGTGCCAATCGAAAAATCGATCAGTCCCGCCGCGACCGCTGCCGCGGAGCCGGACGATGAACCGCCCGAATATCGATCAGGGTTGACCGAATTTAACGGCGCGCCGAAGTGAATGTTGTCGCCGATAAGAGAAAATGCAAACTCCTCAGTGATCGTTTTTCCAATGAGCTCAGCGCCGCTATCAAGAAGTTTTTGAATACTTGGTGCTGTTGTTTCTTTAATCCCAGACTTGGCAAGCACAAGTGGCTGACCCCAACTGGTTGGATATCCGCGAATGTCGAATAAGTCTTTTACTGCAAAGCTCGATCCTGACAAGGGGCCTGACGATGCGTGTGCAGATGGCACTGTGGGGTAGGGCATAAATCCGTAACAGGAACTTAAGTTAGACATTTTTTTCCTGATTATTTATGGGTTAAGACAATCTCAAAGACCCTCGACCAAAAGGGTTCCGTCGCGATACGTGGCGCCACAGTTCCCTTAAATTTTTAGCTAGAGAGTTCATCCCAATGTAGTTTTTGCAATTCAAATACAAGGTCCAATAGACCCACAAAAGTGGCTGTTGGATAGAGTTGTAGACGCCAAATTACGAATCCTCAAGAACAGCCCTTTGATCGAATGAAGTTGCACACCACAGGGTCCAAGCAGCACCAACGACGGGTGAATTGTTAAATAGACTGTAAGGGCCGAGCGTCTGAAAGCAGTAAGCGCGTGTCCATCTGTGCATCCTAAGCAAGCCACGCAAAACTTTATCCGCAACCGATCACGTTAGAGTCTAATTACGAGGCTACGCCATCCTCGCTGGAACTGCATCGATTACGCCAAAGGTCTCACAGATGAGCGAGCAATCACCATTGCTTCAGTTGCAGTGTGCTGTTTATCCGCCAGGAATTGCTCCATGGCGATTCCCAGCTTTTTCAGTGGACACCACTTCAACGCATACCGTCGGTAGTGCTCGGAACCACTCGGGAAAAGTACCATGGTTAGTTCCATCCCCTCGACCCCTAGCAATACGGAGTTCGGTCCATTAATAGAAAAAGGCAACATAAATGGCTTCCAAAAATCAAAGGCAGCCGAAACGGGTTTCAGACGGAGCCCTGAGTTTTTAATTTGTGTAGGAGGTCGTCGTAGGCCTGCGCCAGTTCTTGCACCCCGGTTTCGATAAGGTTTCCGGGTATGGCTGCATAACCCAAGCGCAGATAACACTGACTTGCCGCGGATGAATTCCTAAAGAAAATCTCACCAGGCTCGATTAGCACACTGCGTGCCGCGCAGCTTTCTGCCAGTGCCTGCCCGTTCAGTCCAAGCGGTCCCTTTATCCACGCGCCAGATCCACCCTGGGAGGGCATAATATGAAACTCGGGTAGATATCTTAGGAATGCTCGAGTCAGCAATTCGCGCCTTTCTCTGTAGGTCACGTTCAGCTTGCGAATGAACGCGTCGTGATGCCCTTGTGCAATAAACAGGCTAGCCGCAAAAGCGTTGTTCGCGGGTGTGTGACGGATGATCAGTCGTCGCAAAGCGCGTAGTTCGCGGATTAGTTCGGAGGGTGCCAAGATATAACCAATGCGTAGGCCGTGAGCTAGGGTTTTGGAGAGGCTGCCCAGATAGATGACCCTTCCGTCAGTATCGAGACTCTTCAAGGCCGGTAACGGTCGACCGAAGAAATTAAGCTCACTCTCGTGATCGTCTTCAAAAAGGACAACGTCATGCTTTCTGGCCAACGCCAGAATTTCATGCCGGCGCCCTAGGGGCATTGTTACAGTGGTCGGGCATTGATGGCTTGGTGTGACATAGACGTATGAGCACTGCGCCATTGCAGGTGAGGCGGTGAGGCCATCTGCATCGATGGGTAGCGACTTAACATGATCTGAGCGCAGCATAAAATTATTGCGCGCATCCGGATAACCCGGGTCTTCAACACCGACAATAGTTTTTCGACCGAGCAGAACGTTTGCCAGCAGATAGCAGGCCATCTGTGCACCAGCAGTAACAAGGATCTCATCCCGTTTGGCCAAGATACCGCGCGCGGGCAGTAGCCTATGCTGGATTTGGTCAAGGAGTGCTTCAGAGTCGCGGTTGATGTGATCTTGCGCCCATCTGCGCACGGCCGGTGCGGACAAGGATTGGTTGACGCAAGAACGCCAGTCTCGCAGGGGAACTAGGCTCTGATCAAACTGACCATAGACGAAAGGGTACTTGAACTCTTGCCAATTTGAGGGTTTGACTATGTTTCGTTGATTACGGGCGACCGAGCGTAGCCGCGCGTTCCAGCGTAACACTGTGGACGTCGGGGCCTGGATCGTTGACTGGACCGCTTGGCCAAGAAGGATGTCCCCATTAACCACCAGACCGCTTCGCGCCGCAGCAATCAAGAAGCCTTTGTCGACCAGTACCTGCAACGCCAACGACACGGTGTTTCGTGATAGTCCTAACGCGGCTGCTAAGGCCCTGCTCGTGGGGACCTTTGCGCCGGCGGGAACTAAGCCAACGAGGATGGAGTGAACCATCATTTCTTTCACCTGGCCCTGGAGTGTTCCACTGCTACCAGAGAACTGCGGGAAAAGCTTTACCCAGATATCGGTAATCTCCTGCTTCTTTCTCATGAAGTAGTCCGTTGAGTAAGGCTGATTCGTACACCGTTTTCTGGCTCCATACGCAAGCTACGATGCCTTGCACCCGTCCGATTCACCGGATTTTGGGATCCAGAAACGCTCAAATCGCGATTGAACGGAGGATCTATTCTGGCACTAAAACTAACCGAATCTGGCTCTGTTTGGAAAAAGTTCTTGTGCTAGCATCCAGTCAAGCAGCCCGTAAAACCGTAGGTGAGCCGGCAACTATTACCTTAATCCTGATAGTATTTTTTGTGGATAAACACCATGAATCGATTCTTTAAATTATTGATTATTGGCGCGACATTTACGGTCTCAGTGGTGTCGCAGGCCGTTGCGCAAACTAAGGTGGTGATCGGCCATTTTGGCGACCCCCTCCCTTACAAGGCACTCATCGCAGATGGAAGCCTGGAGAAGGCAACCGGCTGGAAGATTGAGTGGCGACAGTTTGCTTCTGGAGCGGAGGTCAACGCGGCGATGGCATCAGGCGGCATTCAAATTTCTGAAATCGGATCTTCTCCGCTGGCAGCGGGCTTAAGCTCCGGTTTGGACTATCAGATGATCTCTGCGGGTAAGGTCATTGACAGCTCGGAGGCATTAGTCACGCGCAATGGCTCTGGCATTGACAAACCAGCCGACCTCAAAGGCAAGCGCGTGGCAGTGCCGATAGGCTCAACTGCCCATTACTCATTGATGGGCGCGCTAAAGATGTACGGCATGACCGAAAAGGACATTACGCTTCTTGGGATGGCACCTGCCGAAATTGCTGCCGCCTGGGCGCAAAACGCCATTGATGCAGCTTTTGTCTGGGTTCCGGTTCAGACAAAGTTGCGCGAAAATGGAAAGGTAATGATTACCGCAGGTGGGGTTGCCAAGACGGGTTTTCATACCTTTAATGCTTGGGTCGCACACAACAAGTTCGCAGAAGCAAATCATGACGGCTTGGTCAAGTTCTTGAAGGCTATGTTCGAGATCAATGCGGATTACCATAAGAACAAAGCTGCGTGGAACGCCGATTCACCTAAAGTCAAAGCGGTCGCTGCTAGCGTGGGCGTATCACCCGCTGCGGTCGTTCCCATGCTAGATGGAACCATTTACCCTGATGCTGAGTTGACAATGTCAGCAAACTGGATGGGCGGCGGAGCAGCCAACACTATCAAGTCCACCGCTGAGTTTCTCAAGAGTGCGGGGCGAATCAACAAGACGGCTGACGACTACGGCAAGTTCGTCAACCCTGAATTCGCCAGAGCCGCTGCACGTAAGTAATCCTACTGCGGCATTCCAAGGTGCTGACCAGCCTCGGCTCGGTCAGTGTCTTAGTTGTTCACTGTGGGTTCATTAATGGCTGCTCTTGCCATAAGAAACGTTTCAGTGTTGTATCCAGTAAAGGGTAAACAGCCCGTCCATGCACTTGAAAACATTGATCTTGAAATTCGAGACAAGGATTTCGTGGTCGCTTTGGGAGCATCGGGCTGTGGGAAATCAACTCTGCTGAACTTGATTGCTGGGTTCATGGCGCCCAGCGAAGGTGAGATTACTCTCAAAGGGCGTGCCATTGTAGGTCCCGGTGCAGACCGATCAGTGGTGTTCCAGAAGCATGCCCTTTTACCTTGGCTTAATGTCCTTGATAACGTTGCCTTCGGCCTTAAGATTCAAGGGTACGACAGGGCCAAACGCGAAGGAATGGCGCGCCAGTTCATAGAGTTGCTGGGGTTGGAGCAATTCGAGCAATCGGCAACCTATGAGTTGTCCGGCGGGATGCAGCAACGCGTGGGCATCGCACGCGCACTAACCAGTGACCCTGACATCTTGTTGATGGACGAACCGCTCGGCGCGTTGGATGCGCTGACCCGAGAGCGGGCGCAGGAGTTGATACTGAAGGTGTGGCGTGACACTGGAAAGATGGTGTTCTTTATCACGCACAGCGTGGAAGAGGCGCTTTTTATGGGGACTCGGCTTGTTGTGATGTCGCCGCGGCCAGGGCGGATTTCTCACACATTTGAGCTGCCCTTTAGCCGGCGCTATTTCGAGACGGGCAATGCACGAGAGATCAAGGCCTCTCCAGACTTCATCGCACTCCGGGAAACCATCTTGCGAATCATTTTTTCCGACGAAGCGGGAGCCCATGATGAGCGATGACAGTTCTACTGCAGGCCAGGGTTTTCTTGCTGACCTGACAAAGGCCAAACCCGCTAAACCCGGCGAGATCTACGGTGTCCCAGGACAGGGCGAAAGCTTCCGAATCAGTGCTGTTGTGATTGTCTTGCTAATCGCCTGCTGGGGCTATGTCACGTATGCGGGCCACATCAAGCCGCTATTTCTGCCATCACCCACGGGCGTCGCATACGCCTTTTTTGAAGTGATGAGGGAGGGTTTCACCGGGGTTAGCTTTTGGGAGCATATCTGGGTAAGCACACTACGCGTGTTTGGGGCATTTCTGTTGGCGTGTGTGGTCGGAATTCCGCTGGGCATCGCGATGGGTATGAGCCCTGTCGCCCGCGGTATCTTTGACCCACCCATTGAGTTCTACCGCCCGATTCCGCCGCTGGCATATCTACCGCTTATGATCATCTGGTTCGGCATCGACGAACTATCCAAGGTTCTGCTGATTTTCTCCTCAGTGCTTGCGCCCATGGTCCTGGGTGCCCGTGCTGGAGTGAAGTCGGCGGCCATTGAGCAAATCCATGCCGCCTATTCGTTTGGGGCTACGCGTTGGCAGGTGATTCGGATGGTCATCCTGCCTTCAGCCATGCCGGAGATCTTCACCGCAATGCGCGTAGGCATAGGTTTTGGCTGGACTACTTTGGTTGCAGCCGAGATGGTGGCAGCTACTTCCGGCCTGGGCTACATGGTGCTTTCTGCATCCCGATTCCTTCAGACTCCTATCGTAATCATGGGTATCGTTGTGATCGCCGCGATCGCTTATGCCTTTGACCATTTGGTGCGCTTTGTGGAAAGGCGCGTAGTTCCCTGGAAGGGACGTGGGTGAATCGGCGCCCTTATACGCTTTTATTGAAAGCGATTTTTTATGACGATTGAGTACTTAAAAAAGGCGCCCTCGAGGCAAGAATCGATCGACGAAGAAACCGCCGAGACCGTAGCACGCATCCTCGGCGATATTCAGCGCAATGGCCGTAGTGCAATCGAGAGATATGCACGTGACATCGACGGATGGCATGGCCCAATCGTGCTCGCCGAAGACGATTTCGCGCGGGCTACCAAGTCGCTTTCCCAAGGTGTCAAGGACGATATTGCGTTTGCGTATGCTCGCGTTCGGGATTTTGCACAGCGCCAGCGGGAGTCTTTGCAGGAGTTTGAGGTCGAATTAATTGATGGCCTGGTGGCTGGGCAAAAACTTATTCCGGTTAATTCTGCTGGATGTTATGTGCCAGGCGGGCGCTACGCTCATGCGGCATCCGCGATTATGAGCGTCTGTACAGCCAAAGTGGCAGGTGTGCCTGACATCGTTGCTACTTCACCCGCCCACAAAGTTGCAGGCGTTAACCCAGCCATCCTGCACACCATGAATCTTTGTGGTGCAGATACCGTGCTGACCCTTGGCGGCGTACAAGGTATTGCAGCAATGGCCTTTGGCCTTTATTCGGCTAAGCCGGCGGACGTAATCGTTGGTCCAGGTAACCGCTTTGTAGCAGAGGCCAAGCGGATGCTATTTGGCCGGATCGGTATTGACGTTGTGGCTGGCCCGACTGAGACAGCGATCATTGCGGATGAGACCGCTGATGCCAATGTGGTCGCAGCCGACCTAGCCGGTCAGGCAGAGCATGGTCCAGATTCTCCGGTGTGGCTCTTCACGTCGTCCCGCGAAATGGGTATGAAGGTCATAGAGTTAATGCCCGCGGTTATTGCTGCACTACCCGAACAGGCCCGCAGCGCGGCAGCGACAGCGTGGCGTGACTATGGCGAAGTGGTGCTTGCTAGCAGCCATGAGGAGATACTCCAAATCAGTGACGAGTATGCACCTGAGCATCTGCAGGTCCTCACAAAGAATCCGGATTGGTGGCTGACACGCTTGACTAACTATGGTTCGCTTTTCCTGGGTGAGGAGACGACCGTGGCCTATGGGGACAAATGCGCCGGCCCCAATCACATCTTGCCTACGCGCGGAGCGTCACGGTACTCTGGTGGTCTCAGCGTGGGTAAGTTCATTAAGACGGTAACTTATCAACGGTTGACTCGTGGAGCGAGTCGTGAAGTTGGACAGGTGGCTGCCCGAATCTCACGCCTTGAGGGCATGGAAGGACATGCACGGACCGGAGACATCCGGCTGCGCAAGTATTTCCCTCACGAGTCGTTTGAACTGGGCACACTCGTAGGCCATAAAGATTGACCGCGTGATGACAACTTCTCTTACGCCGCCGACTGATAACGAGTCGCCCGATGGTCTGTGGTTCGGCAAGGATCTAAGTACCCCCGAGCCGATCCCTGAAGAGGCAATCGAGAGAGCGGTTGCGTTGATGCGCTCTGGACGACTTCACCGTTACGGAGAACAAGGCACGGGCTATCCTGAACCATCTCTGCTCGAGAAGGAGTACGCCGACTATGTGGGCAGCAGATATTGCGTAGCGGTCAGCTCATGCGGAGCCGCTATGTTTATTGCACTAAAGGCGCTGGGCGTGCAGGCTGGAGACAAGGTGCTAACCAGCACCTTCACCTTGGCGCCAGTGCCCGGCGCCATTGCACATGCGGGGGCACACGCGGTGCTGGTGGAGACCGCCTCAGACTACCTGACTGATCTAGCTGATCTCGAATTCAAAGCTGCCAGCAGCGGCGCGAAGGTATTTCTCCTTTCTCACATGCGTGGCCATATTTCAGATCTTCAGGCGGTTCGTACGATCTGCGACCGGTATCGCATAGCACTGATTGAGGACTGCGCACACACCATGGGGGCTAGGTGGGACGGAAGATACACTGGCACTTGGGGTAAGGTGGGCTGCTACAGTGCTCAAACGTACAAGCACATCAATTCGGGCGAAGGTGGTCTGCTCGTGACCGATGACGACGATGTGGCAGCCCAGGCGATCCTCATGTCTGGCTGTTACATGATGTATGACCAGCACCTTCTAAGACCAGGGCCTGAAGTGTTCGAGCGCTGGAAGTACCTAACGCCTAATTTCAGTATGCGCATGTCCAACCTCCAGGCCAGTTTGCTTCGGCCACAGATCGGACAACTGCAAGATCGGGGGCGGCGTTGGAACCATGTGTACTCCACACTGGAGAAGGAACTGGGGAAAGTAGCCCTCCTCTCGGTACCTCCGCGCGCGCCAAAGGAAGACTTTATTGCCAGCTCAATCCAGTTTACCCTTGATCTCACACCGGTACAGAGCCAACGATTTTTGCATGAATGCTCCGTACGCGGCCTTTATATCAAGTGGTTTGGTACTTCAGCGCCGGTGGCTTTTACGAGCAATTTTGAGCACTGGCATTACATCCAAGAAAAGGCTGATCTGCCAAAGTCAAAGGCCGTGCTTAACCAACTGTTCGACCTGCGCACCCCCGTGTCACTGACTAACGAGGACTGTATGCTAATTGGCCGCATCGTGGCCACCGCCTGCTCGCTGGCCGCCCGGCATTGAAACGGCTTTCTCCATTCCGCTGCAACAACAAACCGAAGGCGACCATGAAGCTGACCAACTTTCCTCGCTTGCGTATTACCCATGGCCCTACACCGCTGGAGTTTATGCCGCGGTTAACTGAAGTCTTGGGCGGCCCCAATCTGTACATCAAACGTGACGACTGCACCGGCTTGGGATCTGGGGGAAACAAGACCCGCAAGCTCGAGTTTTTGATGGCCGACGCACTTAGGCAAGATGCAGACACCGTCATCACGCAGGGTGCCACCCAGTCAAATCATGCACGCCAAACCGCAGCGATCGCAGTGAAGTTAGGCATGAGGTGCGAGATTCTTTTGGAAGATCGTACGGGGTTTCAGGAGGATAACTACAAAAAATCTGGCAACGTATTTCTTGACCACCTTTATGGCGCAAGCGTTCAGGAGTTACCAGGTGGAACAGACATGAATGCTGCCATGACCGCGCTCGCCGACAAACTGCGAGCTAGCGGACGCAAGCCATACATCATTCCCGGTGGTGGTTCAAACCCCATCGGCGCATTGGGCTACGTAACCTGCGCTTTAGAGTTGGTCAACCAGTTCAACACACAGGACTTGCGCGTGGATTGCCTAGTGCATGCCACAGGTAGCGCGGGAACCCAGGCCGGCCTTGTGGTGGGCCTTGAAGGTACACGGAGTCAGATCCCTGTCCTGGGCATAGGTGTGCGTGCACCAAAAGAGGCCCAGGAGACTAACGTTTTCAACCTGGCGATGAAGACCGCGGATCTGTTGGGCGTACCCGGTTGTGTCAAGCGCGAAAGCGTAGTGGCCAATTGCGATTATGTAGGCGATGGCTATGGCATTCCAACCCCTGGCATGATCGAGGCCGTCACGATGGCAGCGCGTTTAGAAGGTATCTTGCTTGACCCAGTTTACTCAGGTAAAGGCATGGCCGGTCTTATCGACCTTTGTCGCAACGGGCATTTTAAGAAGGGGGATAATGTTGTCTTCCTACACACGGGTGGTGCCGTAGCGCTTTATGGCTATATGGACTCGTTTAGCGGCTTACAGCCACTCTGAAGTCCTGAAGCTGATAGCGAGGTTGGGGCCTGGCGTGGTGTTTGGACACATCAAAAAACTCATTCCTGGCTTGCTTGTGACGATCCTAGTTGCCATGGCTGCCGCCTTTCTAGGAAGTCATTACAAAGGTTCAATACTCTTGTTTGCGCTTTTACTCGGATTGGCGCTGCATTTCATCAGTGAGGACAAACGCTGTCAGGCAGGCATTCAGTTTGCATCAACGACCCTGCTTCGACTCGGTGTTGCCTTTCTCGGACTGCGGTTGTCGATCGATCACCTTGTGTCCCTGGGCTGGCAGACAGCATCGGCACTATTCGTCGCAGTTAGCCTCACAATTGTCTTGGGTGTTCTGCTTGCGCGGATGTTCAAGGTCGATGTAAGCCTTGGAGTACTGATCGGCGGCGCTACGGCCATTTGCGGTGCATCAGCAGCATTAGCCATCTCCAGTGTGCTACCCAAAAGCGTCACCCTCGAGCGCGACACTACCTTGACCGTGATTGGCGTAACTACGCTCTCGACGGTCGCGATGGTCGTGTATCCGCTCATAACAGAATGGCTCGGCTTCGACGCCTTAACTGCAGGACTATTCATAGGTGCGACGATTCACGATGTAGCCCAGGTGGTCGGCGCAGGTTATGGTCTCTCGCCAGCAGCAGGCGATGCAGCGACGATCACCAAGTTAATGCGAGTTGCCCTGCTGGTGCCTGTGTTGTTTGTAATTTCGATGTTTATGGGCGGCAACCGTTTGGCCGAAGGAGACGCTGCTGTCAAAACGCCGCTACTTCCATGGTTCGCAGTGGCCTTCATCGTACTGATGCTCATAAATAGCACGGGTTGGGTGCCTGGTGATATTAGATCCGGGGCATCGAGCACGTCGCAGGCTTTTTTAGTGCTTGCGATCGCCGCTGTTGGCCTGAAGACGTCGCTTAAAGAGGTGACCCAGCTAGGTTGGCGACCAGTAGCCATGATCTTCATGGTGACCCTAGGCTTAGCTACTATCTGCGGCGGGTATCTAGTGGTGACCTGTTAATCGCGACGGTACAGAGGTGAGACATGATTGGTATCTTGGGCGGTATGGGGCCGTTGGCCACGCTTGATTTCTTTAGCAAGGTTCTGGCGGCTACGCCTGCATCCGAGGATGCTGACCATGTACCTTTACTTATACAGTCTGACCCACGGATACCGTCCCGCCCTGCTGCAATCGTTGGCAATGGGGTATCACCGCTGCCTGAACTGATTGTTGCGCGAGACCGCTTGGTGGCCGCTGGGTCAAAGGCCTTGGCGATGCCCTGCAATACGGCGCACTTTTGGTTCTCGGATTTGGTAGAAGCTTGTCCCGTACCGTTCATCAGCATCGTTGATGCGTGCACATCTGAACTTTCCTCGATGCTTCGCACTGGGGGCACTGTTGGGCTAATCGCGACGCGAGCCACCCTGACGGGAAAAATTTTTGATGCTCCGATCAGAAAGGCTGGCTACCACTTACAGTCGCCAGATGACGAGTCGATGAGCCAACTGGTCTTGCCCGGCATTGAGTTGGTCAAAGCTGGTCAGATCTCGGAGGCGGGCCCTCTGATTGAGCAAGCTGTCCAGAGATTGCTTGAGAATGGCGCAGACACTGTGGTGCTAGCCTGTACAGAAACCCCAGTCGCTTTGGACGCCGTCGCTTCACCGCTGCGATTTAAATGTGTGGACAGCACGGCGGCGCTCGCGCGAGCTTGTGTGGCTTGGTGGACGGCCAATTGGGGTGTTGAATTAAAAGGGTGGCGACAATTACCCTTAGCCAAATATTCGGGCGAAGACGGGCTCAGTCCAGATGTTTCCTGCGGGAACCTGAATTAAATCGATGGGTGCACTGTGCCCCTTACGACTTTTGTAGTCTCGCTACGCCAATCTGGGTACCTTTCACACAGGCGTTTGCCCACTCGTTGATCGATCGCACAGTGGGTAGACAAATCTGACACTCTCTGCGCCTAGCCAGTTAGACGCCCTAAATCTGACCATTGTGTCGAGATACCGGCTGATCAAACACCGATTTTCAACCCCACATGAAAACGGACTTCGAGTTGAAAAAGTAGAATTGGCAATTACACACTTTATTACACAAATGGTCTAAAACGCTATAACTTATTGATTGTAATAAATAAATTTAGAGTTGGAATCGATCATAATCCGCAGGTCCGGGGTTCGAGTCCCTGATTCGCCACCACAATAATTCGTTTAAATTCAACGACTTAAGTAGCTTCAAAACCAAGCGTCGTTGCAAAAACTAGTGCGAACTGGCTAAGGGCATTCTACTGGTTTCCCATGTGGGTGACCACCAGTGACTTCCTGCCTACGCATGGACAAAGCCCTACCTGTAGTTTGGGCGCGTAGTGCTCAGACCCTCTGGTCAAGCCACCAAAAAGCTTTGGC
>Ga0214923_10007601_pt1 | contig 11784 bp, 4 predicted proteins | sample LL1510_MetaG_FD_177993 | JGI IMG/M metagenome (GOLD analysis project Ga0214923, IMG submission 177993) | Freshwater microbial communities from Lake Lanier, Atlanta, Georgia, United States - LL-1510 | ecosystem: Environmental > Aquatic > Freshwater > Lake | place: USA: Georgia | collected 2015-10-15 | reverse complement strand
CGCGCTGATCTCCGCAGCGGTTGCGGTGCGGGCGACGCCAAGCAGGGTGTAGGGGTTGAGCTCGGTCATCTCGGTTTCCTCCTCATCAGTCGTGGATCCCCCGCGGCAGCCCGGTGTGGTCGCGCTTGAGGCGACGCTCGAGTGCGCTGGCAAGGCGTTCCTGCTTCGGGATTTCGAAATCCCAATCGACGGTCAGGAGTTCGCCCTCGCGGAAAATCATTGGGGCGAACAGCGAAGACCACGGAAACATGAAGTCCCACTCGTCACCGTCTTCGGCCGTGAGGTCGGCGGCAAGTAGCGGGGTTCCCGCGTAATCGACCGGGCGTGGGGAGCTGATCCGGCTTGCAGCCAGCAGCTCGGCTGCGGCCGCAAGCGAGGATCCGACATGGTGGATGCGCAGCCGCGTCGGCTTGATCGTCACCCCGCTGTGGGCACGGAGCCTGGCCGTGAACGAACTGACCATGTCACCGTCGGGCGACCCGAGTTCTTCCCGTGAGTTCAGAAGATCAAGCTCGCTCGACTTGAAAACACACTCAGCTCGAAGCGTGATGCTCGGAATCAGGTAGCGCGGCAGATGCGGGCTGGCCGCGAGCGCGCCGTCAGCTGCCTGCCAGTCCAGAGCGGGCGGCCGATTGAGGCTGCCGCGATGCGAATGGGCGATTCCCTTGAGCTCAACACTCTCTGACGTTTCGAGTTCGTTCACCATGAAAACGAGCTCGTCAGATGACGTGTAGCTGGTGGCGCAGGCATCCGCGTAGTGGTCGGGCACGAAGTGGCTGATCGCGTTGATTGAGCGCGGTCCGAGCAGCGCGCCGCCGCTTGCCGGCTCGTGGTCTGCGAAGAAAGTAGCGAGCTCGCCGCTCGCCGTGTCGAGGATCAGTGTCTCAGTCGTCATTCGGATGTCACGCTCCTTCGAGCAGCAGGAACAGAAGGGCAACGAAGGCGAGTCCGCCCAGGATCGCGAGCGCCACCCAGGCGGCGACCGTCGTCACGATCAGCAGGCAGAAGAGAAGGGCTGGCAACATCAGCAGCGTGCTGATGCCAATCTGAGCGAGCAGTGCCCAGCGGCCCCACTCGCCGACAGCGCGACCGGTCCAGAGGCTGGCATCGAACGCAAGGCCGGCACATGCGACGATCAGCGACGGCCAGGCAACCGCTCCAGTGGAGTTGATGCTCCATTGGACTACTCCGGGAATGAGCTTGAAGAGGATCTGGCCGGTCGCCTCAGTGGAGCTGATGAAGAATCCGATCCCGGCCGCCAACAACAATGCGAGCGAGATCAACCCGCAGTTGCGGACGATCATGCGCTCCACCGGGGCCTCAGCAGCGTCGAGATCCTGGCTCTGAGCCACCAGCTGGGCGAGGGGGTCCGATGTCTGGACCTTGATCGAGTGTGCCGCGCCCTTTGCCCGCGACCGGACCCGGACGCTGATGCTGGGGTTGCTAGAAGACAACGTCCCACCTCGCAAGCTCAGCCCAGGCGACCAACTCGCCATCGCTGCTAAGGACGCCGCCGAAGATGATCGGGTCAACCGACAGCGGGGCGAGCAAGAGACCTACTGCGGCGAACGGCGCGAGAGCCGCTCCCAGTGCCGCGTACTTGCCGGCCTTACCGACTGAGGCGATCGTCTTGCCGAGACGGTCATCCATTTGCTTTACGCGCGACTTCTTCGGTGCAGGGACTTGGTCGAGTGTCTCGAGCGTGGTGCCGGCCGGGAGCTCGTGGGCGATCCATGTGAGGTCCGGCTTGACACCGGCCTGCATCAGGGCAATCAGCCGCTCGCGCTGGTCGGCGGGGATCAGCTGCCCTCCACCTGAGGACTTAGTCAGCGGGTCATTCAGTGCGTCGGCGAGCAGCCACGGGGTCTCGCCGATCGTGACTAGCTCGGGCCGCGTCGGCCTGCGTGAGACCCCGACGATCGGAAGCGTGAGTCCAGCCGAGCGCGCTGGCTGAAGCATGAATGTCTCTGAGCGTGAGGCGAGGTGGCGCTCGAGGAGCGGAGTCAGCTTCACCGGTTCGCGTGTGATGATGCTTGTTGCCATGAAGCCTCCAGTCCGAGTGGTTGCGGTCATGGCAAGTTCGCAGAGCGGCCGTCTCAGGTGGGCAAGATTTCTGGCCCTGCTCTGACGGGCCGTGTCTAGGCTCTGCTTGGTGAAAGTTCAGGTGGGTGTGGGGCCGCTACATAGCTGCGGGTTCGCGCTTAGCCGGCGCCACACGTTCATTCGGAGTAAGGCCTTTGCTTGGTGGCTGCCGCCGCCCTAGCGACGCTGAGCAGCACGAGATTGGTGCTTGTCCGACGACTTCCTGCCAGTCGACTCAGCCCCCGTTGCTGGCAGACCGATACGCGCGGGTGGGCTGGCCACGAAGTGCGGTCGGAGCTGGCAGTCGCCTGTCTGACGGAATGCGAGCTCCGTTGATGAGCGGCAGGTTGATCGAGGATGCCTTCGTTCCGCCCAGGGAAAGCGTGTTCGTCTCGCCGGCGCTGATTGTGTCGAGCAGCCATCCTGGCCTGTCTCCGCCCGGGGCAGTCACCGTCAGTCGAATTCGCGAACCGGTTCTGAACGCGTGAGCGAACGCCGGGATCGGAACCCGCACGATTGAGTAGTACTGGCCGGGCAATGGCGCCGCGTCTCGCTGCGAGAACGTCGGGAATGGGTCGAGAGGAGTCGATGTGAAGACACTCAGTTTGCGCGCCGATGCACGCAGCCAACCTGTCTGGATGTATGTCTCCGCTCCGTCTGGCCGAACCTCTGACAGGGTTACCTGCAGGTCAGTGTCGGCAGCACTCGAGCGCAGGAACAGGTCTGCGCTCGCCGGGCCGATCAGCACTCGGTCGGACTGCAACGGCGAAGTGATGAAGCCCAATCCCTTGCCGGCTGCAACCGGTGCCCAGTTATAGGCGGGCTGAGCCTTCCACGCATCGTTTGGCTTGTCGCCGAGGGTGTCGGCCGGGCGTGCCGATGGGTCAGCCACGTAGTCGGCTGCCGAAAACGCACTGGGTTTGGTGGGTGTCAGTGAGCCCCCGTCGGCCAGGTAGTAACGGGTGGCCGTGGTCTGCTTGATGGGCCATGCAGAGAACCCCAGATTCCATGCCGACCCGATCGCTCCCGGGGTACCGGGCATGGCTGCTCCGTTCTCCATCAACACTGTGACTCTTGGATCCTTCTCGAACTGGGTTCTTGCTGCCGCCAGCGTGCGCGTGGAGCTCACCATGCCAGCGAAGCGCGACTGGCCAACCGGCACCGCTGCCGCCTTCGCGATCTTCGAGTAGATCAGGTTCGCGTCGGTAAGCGCGGTACTGCTCAGTTGTGGAATTCGATCGGCGACATAGAGGTTCATGAACTCGACCCAGCGGGTGAGTACGCTCGGGCTGAGGGCGTCGACTGAAGGGCCGTTTTCGAGTGTTACCCAAACCTTTCGGTTGCTCTTGAGGCCATTAATCGAGGAGGTCCAGTGCGAGCCGGACTGTTCGTCGTTGTAGGTGCCCGACCAGAACACCGGCACATTGATTCGCGCGATCGTCGTTGCCGCCGAACGCTTGTCGTAGAAGCTCGCGAGGCGGCTCGAAGTTGCCCTGACGACACTGTCGGCTTCGAGCGACTGAAGTCGAAGCTTCTGGTTGTCGAGGCAGCGCTGGTCGCGCGCCTTGCCCGTTGCCGGGTCGGTCGACGCCAGTACTCGTGCCCATGGCTGGCCGCCTGTCGGCGCCGGATCGGCTGCATCCTGCCGATCGGTCAGCCACTTCATGGCCGAGCCTTCGTTGCGGATTCCGCCCGGGTAGGCGACCGACGAATAGAGGTCGTCGGCGGCCGCCAGAGGGGAGATCGCTGCAAGGTGGGGTGGCCGTGTTCCGGCTACGAGCAGCGCGCCGGTGCCCGAGCCGAACATGCCGACCATCCCGACCTTGCCGCCCTTGGCCCACCGCTGGGCCGCGACCGTCTCGATTGCGTCGTAGCCGTCGTAGATCGTCGGGTAGTCGAACAGGTCGTACGCGCCGCCCGAGCAACCCGACCCTCGTACCTGCACCGAAACGGTCACGAAGTCGGCCAACTGCCCGAGGATCGAACCGGCGAGTGTCGTCTTGCCCGGCAGGAGTGGGTCGCTTTCGCTGCCGCCGCGAAGCGCTGCAAGGAGGTCGCCAGGCGCGGCAGCCTGTTCGTCTGAGAACTCAACGAAGGTCGGGTACGTCGAGTTAGGGTCAAGTGGCTTGCCGTAGGGGGCGCGGACGGTCATTGCGAGCTCGGTTCCGTCGCGCATCTTCACGTAGTTGAGCCCAGCCTTGAGGGTTGTTTGCGAGTAGAAGCCCGCACTCGGGTTGCTGCCGGGCTTCGTGACCGTGAGCTTCGCGCTTTCGAACACCTTGCCGTCTTTTGTGAGCCTGACGGTGTAGCCGCTGTCGGGAGCGACGCCACGGAAGATGAGGCTGCCGAGGCGATCGGCCGATCCTTGCCTGATCACCTGGCCGCTCGGGTTGACGAGCAGGAGCGTGTCGTTGGCTGCGGCGTCGGTGACCCAGACGCTGTTGATCCCCGCACCGGCGTTGAACGCTGCCGGGTCGGTAACCCTGGGGCCGGGCGTCGGCGTCGGCTCTGCAGCGGGTGCGGCGACGTCGAGGGCGACTGTCACCGGCGCCGACTTTCCGTCGACGTCCTCGCCGGTGAACGTGAAGCTGTCGGCGCCCTTGTAGCCGTTGGCCGGGGTGTAGACGACTTCGCCCTGATCCTGCTTGATTCTGCCGAGGCCTCCGTGACCGGGCCTCGACGCGATTCGCAGGGTGATCGTGTCGCCGTCGGGCTCGGTGCACGCCAGACGAACCGTCGTCGGCGTGGAGTTAGAGATTGATTGCGTGACGCTCGAGCAGCTTGGGCTGACGCCGGTTGATGGAGTGACCGAGAGGTTGGAGATCGCGTCTTGGGTGGGCGACGCTGCGTAAACCTTGAGCCCGTCGGGAGTGAGGGTCAGTGAGCTTACGTTCGTGAGGAACCCAGTCGGAGCGCATGCGGATGAGCTTGAGAAACATCCGTCGGTGCCCGGCGGCTGCTGCAGGCGACCAGTGGTGCGGTTGCGCTTGAAGACCCCGATCGATCCCGAGTGGTACGAGGCCGCGTAAACGAACCGCCTGTCGGGGGCTACTGCCACATCGATTGGCCCTTTCATCGAAGTGCCCGTGGCGCAGCCGTACGCGCCGCCGTCGGCGACGCATCCGTCGGTTCCGCTGAGTTGGGTGATGCCGCCCGTGTCGGGATCGCGAGCGAAGGCAGACACCGCGTTGCTGCCGACGGCAGCGACATACACAGTTCGGTCGTCGGGGCTGAGGGTGATTCCGTGCGGGTAGCCGAGCGCGCGTGCCGAAGCGCACGTGGCAGCGCCGCCCGACGAGATGCAGCCCGCCTTGCCTGCGAGCTGCGACAGCGAGCCGGTGGCGGAGTCACGCGAGAAGATCGCTACCGCATCGCTGAACAGCGATGTGACGTAGGCGTTCTTTCCGTCGTTGCTTATGGTCACGCGGGTGGCTCCGTCAAGGGCGCGGTCGTCGCTGCATTCACCCCCGTTGCCGGTTTCAGAGACACAGCCGGCAGTTCCTTGCAGCTGAGTCAGGGCGCCGGTCGATGCATCACGCGAGAAGACGGCCACGCTGCCGTCAACGTCGGGGGTTCCGCCGTCGGCCGCGACGTACACGTTGCGCCCATCGGGACTCACGCTCACCGTTGATGCGCCGGCCAGGCCGCGGCCATCGGTGCATCCGTCGCCGCCTTTGTCGGTAACGCAGCCCGCCGCGCCGGCAAGTTGCGAGAGCGTGCCGGTAAGGCCATCACGCGAGAAGGCCGCAACGCCGTCGGAGCCGATTGATGCCACGTAGACGTTGCGACCGTCGGGTGATACGGCAACCGAGTAGGGGAGCGACAGCCCGCGGCCGTTGGTGCAGAACCCTCCGGTGCCGTCTTGCGAGACGCAGCCTGAGCCGCCAGGCAGCTGGTTCAGCGACCCGGTAAGCGGGTCGCGGGAGAACGCGGTTACCGCGTTGCTGGCTCCTGACACTGCGTACGCCGAGCTGCCGTCTGGCGAGAGCGCGACGTCATAGGGCGACCGCAGCGCCACGCCGTCGGAGCAGGTGCCGTCGGAGCCGGATTCGGAGATGCAGAAGGAGGGTGACGAGGAACCAGTGACGCTCGCCAGCGTAGTCGACGTGGTCCCGACCAGTGCCACCCCAACCGCGACCAGAAAGGTAGACAACCTTCGCTGTGAGGCGCTTGTGCGCTGCTTCAGACGGTCAGTTGCTTCTGGCTTGATACCTGCTTGAGTTCTCACTGGGTTCATCGGCCGGATGCGCGATTTTGTGTTCGGCTCGTTCTTCATAGGACGGCCCCACCTTTACCAGTTAAAGAATTTCTTGACTCGGTTCCAAACCCTTTGCGCTGCTCTTGTAACCGTGACATGGCGTTTCATGGGGCCGAGCAGACGGTAGTCAAGATGGGGTTGAAGCTTGTACGCTGCGTGCTTCCCTCCGACGTCAAGCCGGACGAAATACTTGCCGTTACTCGCTGGAGCTGATCCCGCGTGAAATACGAGTCGACCTCCTGACTTGTAGGGCGCCAGCATTCGAAGATGTCCGACAGGTTTGAGTCCCGCGTATTGAACCGCCTTGAAGAGTTTTCCCGCCTTGGTTTCTGGGACAAGGTAAAGGGCAGCCGAAACTAGAACCTGCGCGGCGTTTTGCTGCCATGCAGACCGCATGCATTTCCTGAAGGGTTGTGCGCCATAGGCTTGGGGACTTACGGTCACTGCTGAGAGTGCGCTCATCGGGTTCTTGGTTGCGCAGTCGAAGATAGGGTCGTCCAACAAAGACACAGATGTGCCGCTGAGATCGAAGTCGTTTACCGGGTCAGTCGGGTAGACATAGTTGTTGTCGACTCCTCCCTCAACCGGGTCGGTGGTGGCGAACCGGCCGAGTGTGGGGAGGTATACGCGGGCGCCCATCTGTATCGGTGTCAGCGCGAGCGAACGCTCGGTGAGCTTCTCGTGCCTGCCGACCCAGCCGTAGGTGCCGTTGTCGATCGCGTTTACCGGTCGCGACGACGTGGTCGAATTACCGAACGGGTCGTAGGTGAACTTCCCACTCAGGCTGCCGGTGCCATCAATGGTCGCAACTATGTCGCCGTGCGTGTTGGCCAGCGACAGCGTCTCCGGTGTCGGCGATGGGCCGTCGAGCGGGAAGGTTCCCGACGTCGCCACGTTCACCGGGCCCCATGGCTGCCGCGATGTCTCTGATCGAGCGGCAAGTGTGAGCAGGGTGCCACCGGGCAGCTCGAGGTAGCGCTCGCGGATCGTGCCCCGTGCACTGAATGCGATGTCGGGGGTGTCACCCGACGAGGTGAACCCGTAATACGCGACTGTGTGATCTGTGCCCTTTGTCTCGTCGCGGCGGGTGATGCGGTTCTGCACGTCGCGCGAGTACGAAACGACCCTGTCGCCTTCGGTCAGGCCGATGTTCCTGTCGGTCGAGTCGTAGCTGAACTTCAGCACCTGCGCGCCGCCCGCACCAATCTGGCGCGTGCTGCCGTGCGAGTCGTACGAGGGCGAATCCTCGCGCGGGTTGCTGCTCGACATCAGTCGGTCGGCGCCGTCGTAGCAGTAGTTGACCGCTGTTTGAGTGCTTCCGGTGGAGACGGTCATTCGGGTGCGGTTGCCGTCGCGCCCGGCCTGGGTGTTTGCCCCTTCGGCACAACCCGCCGCGGTGTCGAAGCTGTAGCCATAGGTCGTGTCGCCGATAACTGCAGATGTCAGCCTGCCGCCGCCGTCGTACTGATAGCGACGCTCAACGCCCATCTGATTGCCGCTGATTACCTGCCCCGACTGGCTCAACACCACGCTGTCGGCCACGTGGCTGCCGTCGGGCAGCAGGTAATCCGTGCCGACAGTGCGACCCAAGGAATCGCGCGAATACGTAAGCGTCACGCCCTGCGACGGATACGCAACCGACGACATTCGGCTGAACGAGTCGTAGCTGGGGGTCGCGACGACGGTTCCGTCAAGCTTCTGCGACGCGAGCCTGTTGTAGGCGTCGTAGCTGAATTCCTCGTGGCCGAGCGGGCCATCGCGATCTGTTACTAGGCCGAGTTTGTTGAACGTCGTGTTGGTCACGGTGCCACGGGTGTCGCGATACGACACGACGCGACCGAGGAGATCGCTGGTCGTATTGATCTGGCCGGAGTCGTCGCTCGTCATGACGACCAGCGGATTGCCGCCGACCGCCCAGTCGTTGACGATCGTGCGGCCCGGCTTGCTGCCCTTCGCCGGGATGCGTGTGCGGAGGATTCTGCCGCTCGCGTCGTAGGTCATGCAGGTCCAGTCGTCGTCGTTGAAGCGCGTCGCCACAGGCCTGCCGGCATCGTCATAGACAGCTTCGGTCGTGCGCGGCTGGCCGTCGGCCGCAAGGCCGGGCTCGGTCTTGAGCCGCTGCATGCCAGCCTGCCCATAGACCTGCGACGTGTCGCACGGGTTCGCCCTCGTCTCGTCGGCGCCGTAATACGAATAAGTGGTCTGGGCGCCACCGGGCAGCCGCTTGCCGGTCGGCCTGAGGTACGAGCCCTCGGCTCCGTAGGGCTCGTAATCCATGCTGGTCTTCAATGCGAGCCCACCGGGGTCGACCGTCGTCGTGCGTGCCAAACCGAGCTCGGGGTTGGCACCGTAATCGGTGACCGTCGACGCGTCACCCACCTGCGGGCTCGAATCAAACGTCTTCGAGCTCGTCTGCAGCCCGTAATGCGGCAGCAGCAGGCCACCGATCGAGCTGGTCTCACTACCCCCTGGGGGAGTCATGTAGAGCGTCAGCGTCGCGGGGTTAGAGGTCGGTGCGTTGTAGTAGTCGAGGCGAATCGGGTGGTAGCTGTTGGCGGTCGAGTTGTCGACGGTGACCCCGGCGATCATGTCGTGCGATCGCTTTGTGCCGTCAGCCCAGTCGTTGATCACAAGCCGGTTGTCGACCCACAGGCGAACGCCGTCATTGCTCGTGATCCGGAACCGGTAGGTGCCGGTCGCGGTGAGCTTGATGTCACCCGTCAGGCGAACTCCCCAACCGGTCGCCGAACCCGCCGCAGGCCTGAACGGCTGCGCCCCGCCCCACGTGTAGTCGACGTTACCATCGGCTCCACCGATGCCGGTGCCGACCAGCTTCGGGCTGCCGGTGAACCCCTTCGAGGCGGTACTGAACTCGTAGTAGCTGCTGGCGAGCCCGTTGATCCCTTCGTCGTAGCCGGAGCGAGAATGCGGCACCTTCGAGACCTTGTCGGCGACCGGAGTTCGATCGGTCGCGAACCACGATTCGGGCGCGGGCCCGTAGCTGTCGGTTGGGCGGTCGGCATAGTCGTAGAGAGTCGTCGACTTGAACCCGGCAGGGTCGGTAGTCGAGAGCACGAGATCCTTGCGCGGACTGCCCTGCTCGTCGACATCCCATTGGGTTCGCGCGGTAAGGCCAGCGACGTCGGTGTCCGACAGGGTGCGGAAGGTGTCGTCGTAGGTGATCCTCCGGATGAACCCGTTTGGCTCTGAAGCCCCGGCGATATGCAGAGTCGTCGTGTGGTCGCCGTACTCATAGCTGGTGGCAGGGCGGTCAGCTCCGGCTGAGGGTGCCGGCTGGGTGACCGAGGTGGCCCTGCCAAGCACGTCGTAGGTGATCTCGGTTCTGGTGGAGCTGTCGTCGGAGCGCAGGCCCGCACGAATCACGTCGTTTGCGAATGAATCCCTGACCTGGGTAAGCAGGCCCGTGCCCGACGAGTCGTACCCGTAGTCGACCGAATCGTTGCCCGGCCCGGTAATGCGGGCGAGGCGCGCCACCCCTGTGGCATCTTTGGCGTATGAGAACGCCGTGACCCGGCCGTCAGAGGTCTGGAGCGCGCAGAGCATGTGATCGGGGGCATCAACGAATCCGGTTGGCACGCTCGGGCAGTTACCGGTACTTGCCTCGCCTCTGTAAACGAGTTTCGCCCAGCGACTGCTCGCTACGCCGTCGGTGATCGACAGCAGGTGGGCTGGCGTGCCACCGTACGCGTAGCGCAGCGCTGCCGGATGGCGCGCGTCTACCGGAGTGGTTGCGCTGCGCAGGAATCCGTCGTTCCCGAACACATACGTGAGCCCGTCCTCATCTTGCAGAGTGATGGTGCCGTTGCCGTTGCGGGTCAGGGTTCCGGACTCGTTGATCGGAGGGGTGTACGAGCTGCGGCTCGTGTCGAACTTCCATTCGTGGGTCTCGCCGGTGCTGTCGCGAAGGATCACCGACGCTGGGCCGATCGCGGCATACGTGTAGTTCAGGTCGCCGTCTGGGTCGAGCCCCAGCCCCCAGCCATCGGGCAGCGGCTGCACGCCGGTCGAGAGGGTCTGCACCGGCAGCGGCTGGGTCGAGTTGATGCCCGGACCGTCGGCGCGCAGCTCCATCATTGCCGCGCCACCGTGCTCGTAGTACTCGATCGTGATCGGCACAGGCTGCCCGGCCGTGAGGGTTATCGGGGTACCGCTTACGTTCGTTGCTCCCTGGTCAACCCAGTTGTCGAGCACCTTGGTGCCGCCGATCCACACTCGTGAGCCGTCGTCTGCGATCGTGTGGAAGGTGTAATCGCCACTGCCGGGTGGAGTGAAGAACCCTGTCCAACGAACCATGAAGTTGTCTGTCGGGCCGCCGGCCACGGGGCCTGTCGAGCCCCACGAAAACGAACTCGTCGTGTCGATGCGCCGGAGGAACTGCGAGTCCGTTCCGTCGCTCGGGAACGAAGGCGAGGCAGTAGCGGCGTCGCTGTAGTAGTAGCGGCCGATCAGCCCGTTCGAGGAGGAGATCGGCGCCGGGGCAGTGCGGAGCCATGCATTCGGGACGAGTTGCTCGTCAACTGCTCCCTTGACGTAGAGCTGTGCTCTCGCGAGCCCGTAGCCTTCGTGGAGCTCGGCTGTGATCTCAACGGGCTTACCGGCCTTGAGGTCAACTCCCCCATCGTTGCCGTAACAGATGGGCGAGCCGCTGTGGCAGCCGGGGTTGTCGTAAACGGTCGAGCCGGCGATCTTGATGTTCATTCGATCGTCGTTGAGCGCTCCGAACCTGTAGGTGCCCGTTCTTGGCGGGACGAAGTAGCCGGACCAGCGCACCGCGAAGCGGTCCGGCTCAATCACGCCCGGAGCCGGTGAGCCGCTGCCCCAGTCGAAGTCGATCGCGCCATCAACGGTTGTCAGTTGCGGCGCCGATGAGGGGATCGGGCCGTCGTCGGGTTTGTTCCAGTACTGGGCCACGAGTCCGGGCCGTGAGCGCACCGGTGAATTGAACGACAGGCTGATGCCGACTGAGCCGCCGAGGGCGTTGATCGAGTGCGACGCCGATCCGGTAGTGACGTTGCCGGTGGCTTGGTCGACAGCTACAGGCCCGGCCGTGTCGAACGCCTGCGTCGCGTCTTTTCCGTTGCGGAGGTCAACCTTGAATGAGCGCACAGCGCTTTCGGTTGCTGAGCCCGGCACCCCGGCGGTCGGGTCGGCAGTCTGGCCGTCCCATGTCTGCACGCGCCAGTAGTAGGTCTTGCCGTCTTCGAGGGTGTTCGACGGCACGCTCCAGCGCGGCGTGTTCAACCAGCCCGAACGCACAAGGCCGCCGCTGCGGCCGTCGGAGTTGGTCGAGACGACGAACCGGTACTGAACCCCGTCACCGTCGGGGTCGGTTGCAGTGTCGGCTGCCAGGTACGGCTGGGTTGTTACGACCGACGCGCCATCACCCGGCGAACGCAGTGCCGCCGCCGCCGGCTTGCGCGTAT
>Ga0214923_10007600_pt1 | contig 11784 bp, 12 predicted proteins | sample LL1510_MetaG_FD_177993 | JGI IMG/M metagenome (GOLD analysis project Ga0214923, IMG submission 177993) | Freshwater microbial communities from Lake Lanier, Atlanta, Georgia, United States - LL-1510 | ecosystem: Environmental > Aquatic > Freshwater > Lake | place: USA: Georgia | collected... | reverse complement strand
TTAAAAAGTCCAAGTGTTGAACTGATCCATTCTCACGTTCAATGCTCTTCCATACTTCATCTGTGTTTTGTTTTTTTGCTTCAAGCAATGCAACCAAGGTACGGTTCTTTTGAATAATGGTTCCTTTTGCACTTTTTTGTACGAACACGTTTGCTGCCCAAGGTTCAATACTTGGAGAAACATTGCCACTTATAAGTGAATTAGAAACGGTTGGTGCAAGAGCAATAAGGTGGCTATTACGTCGTCCAGAACCAACACACCACTCTGGTTCACCATATTGTTTTGCGAGCTCTGTAGAGGCTTTAAAAGCCTTCTTGTGCATACCAGAAAACATTTGACCGTTAATACGAAACGCTTCAAATGAATCAACTGGAATCATATGTTCTTGAAGATATGTGTGAAATCCAAGAACTCCAAGACCAATTGCTCTTCCTTTTTCTGCTGAACGTACTGCTCGTTCAAAGCCGGGAATATTCTTTGCCTTGTCAATAAATTCAGAAAGAATCCCATCAAGGAACCATGTAGCAAGCTCTACTGCATCTGTGTCTTTCCATTCATTCCAACGAGCAAGGTTCATTGAAGAAAGGCAACAAACAAAGCTATGATCTTTATCTGTGTGAAGGAAAATCTCTGTGCAGATGTTTGAGCCATGCACATCTAGATTACGTTCCTTATAGCAATCTGGACGGTTACGTGCAACGTTATCAGTAAAGAAAAGATATGGCTCACCTGTTTCCATTCTGGCTTTTAGAATCTCTTGCCACTTTTCTCTTGCTTCTTTATCTCCAGCTTTTGCTCTTTCAATAAAATCATCTGTAATGCAAATGCCGTGATGCGTGTTTAAGCATTGACGATTTTGATCTCCTTCGGGCCTACGCATACGAATAAACTGCCAGAAATCCCCATGATCTACTGGGAGATATGCAGCAGAAGCTCCTCTGCGAACACCACCTTGAGATACACCAATGGTTGTTGAATCTTGAATCTTGATAAATGGAACAACACCTTCTGACTTTCCATTATCACGAATGTTAGCTCCTTGTGGACGTACACCATTCCAATGTACTCCAACACCACCACCATTCTTGGTCATTGATGCCAACTCATGCATAGAACTCATAATACCATCAATAGAATCTGGTACATAAACAGAAAAGCATGAAATGGGAAGTCCTCTTGTTGTGCCTGTATTGGCAGCAACTGGTGTAGCAAGACCTAACCAGTTCTTCCACATAAGATCAAAAAACTTTGGAGCTAAATCCATACGGTTAAGATATCTCGCAGATGAATCAGAAACACGTTGCCACATTTGACGAGGTGTTTCTCCTTTGAGAAGGTAAGTGCCACGAAGCATTCTATAACTTTCTTCTGTAAGCCATTCTGGTGCTTCGTTCTCGGTTTTTAGTTTTTGAAGTTCTTTAGCTGTAGACATTATCATTTCCCTTCCCAGATATTTGAAAAATCAACATGACCCTTGGAATAGCTTGTAACCTTTTGTGCAAAGAAATCAGTGTGTTCAACTCCAGCAGTCATAAGATCAAACCATGACATACGTTTTACTGCATCTTGATCAATATTCTTCCAATTCATTTTAAGACCAAGTTCACCAAGCTTAGTGTTGGCTCGATATCTAATAAATTGTTTTATGTCATGCGGATCAATGCCTTCAATATTACAGTTTTCAAAAACTTTGTCAATGAAATCATCTTCAAGTTCTATAGTATCTCTTGCAGCTTGATATACAGATTTCTTCACTTCATCTGTCCACACTTCTGGGTATTCTTTAATGAACTCACGGAACAACCAACACCCTGCTTCGCTGTGCAAAGATTCATCTCTGACAGACCAAGAGATGATCTGTCCCACTCCCTTAAGTTTGTTAAAGCGGGAGAAATTGAACAATATCGCAAAAGAGGAAAACAAAGATACTCCTTCTGTAAATGCAGAAAAGATAGCAAGCGAACGTGCGATATCATGTTTATCATCTCCTTTTACATCAACCAAGCGATCAAGTTTAGCTTTAGCTGTTGGTTCTTGAAGAAACGCATCATAGTTTGTTAATCCAAGAGAATCATTTAGATATGCATAACCAATGGTATGCACTGTTTCCATGTTTCCAAAAGCTGTGCCCATCATAACAATCTCTGGATGAGGAAACCATTTTGTAACTTTGGTGGTCCAATAATCATTTACAACAAGTTCAGTTTGAATAAATCCCTTTAATACACCACCAATTACTTGCTTTTCAGACTGAGTTAGGTTATCTGCCCAATCTTGAATATCTGAAGCCATTTGAACTTCAGAAGGAAGCCAATGCGCTTGTTGCTGCTTAAGCCAATAGTCATGGGATTTATCGTACAAAAATGGTTTGTATGTAGCTCTTGGATCTAAAATACTCATATAACTTCTCCAAACGTAGTGCGTATATCAATATATCATCAATGATTGTTTAATTTGGTAAGCTGAAACTGTTCTTTGCTTTTTTTAATAGCCTCCTTGAAACGGTTAATTGTTGTGTCTTGCAATCTTTCTTTTTCAGCTTCCATTTCAACTTGCAAACCTTCGATTTCATCAGCGGTAAGAACACGAAGTTTGCTTCTTGCTGTATCAACGTGAACCTTGAATTGTAAACCATCAATACCAAAGCGATTCTTAGCCACAAACAATGTTCCAAGACCTGTTGCCTTTTGTGTGCTCAATCGTTGAAGACCAAGAACAAAATCTGCTTCTGCTGCTTGACCATAAGATTCAGCCATGTTTGTGAGATCAACAATATCGCTCTTGGCTCCATCCTTGTTTGACTGCAAAGCTGTCCACACAGGACAATCAAGCTCTTTAGCCATTTTACGAATCTCTTGAATCACATATTGCATTTCCAATCGTGGCAAATCATAACGTTCTGTTGAACGAATAATACCAGCATAATCGATGATAATAAGATCTGGCTTAATACCCTTGTAACTCATTTTTTCAATGTGAGCTTTAATGGTATTGCAAGTAATAGACCTTGCTGGAAATTCTTTAATGATAAGTCTGCCGATATGATCTTTATTAGCTTCAAAGAAGTCTTTAATCAAATCTTTTGCATCAATACAATCGCTGCTGTTAATTTCTGTTAGGTGTGAATCATAACGAATGCCTACATAGCGTTCGTTAAGTTCCATTGTGTAGTGATAAACGTTCTTACCCTTAAGCAATGCTTGAGCACCAAAATGAGTAAGCAAATGGGATTTACCAACACCAGATGGAGCTACAACAATTCCGATTTCTCCAGCACCCAATCCTCCTGCCATAACTTTCTTTTCATCTAGTTCAGCAATCCCTGTAGCAATTGGATGACGATATGTGACACTATATCTAGCGTCAATATCATTGTTGTAATCATGACCGGGAGAAGAAGCCATACCAGCAGCAATAGCTGTTTTCATGATATCAACAACAGTTTCATATTTGTCTGTTAGGATGATATCAACAGATTCAGAAAGAGCTTTCTTTAGAAGTTGTTGACGACAAAAGGTGAATGCTTTGTCCTTAATCCAAGGAAGATCATTTAATTCTTCATTCTTGATTACTTTCTGAAGAAAGGAATGACATTGCTCACGCAACACAAGATCTTGTGCGTTAGACAACTCATCTTTAATGATTGTAATAAGAAGTTCCATTGTAGGAAATTCTTTATATTGGGTGTAATACCCAATGAATTTGTTTGCAATAAGCTTGAGATAAACAGGTTCTAGTGTTTCTTCTACGTTAAAGACTTCGATAAACTGTGTTGCCCACTGACGATCTGTTAGTAAGGCTTGCATTACTTTTTCTTGGAAAGATTTGCCAAGATTACCAAAGCCGGTTGTTTTTGACGACATATCAATTACTCCGTTATTCTTCTAAAGGTTGCTGCTAGTATACTTGGCTTATTTCTTGATATAAAGGTGAAAATTATTCTTATCACCAGTGATGGGAATCATAACTACTAGCTTGTTTCAATATTCCCTAATCAACGTTTTTGCCGCAGAAAACGTAAAATCTAAATCTTGAGTCAGCGGAATATCCGCTCCTGTAAAGGTTTTTATGAAACTTAATTTGTTGGCCGTTGGTTGAAAATTTTCAACCTTGAAGTCGATTTTTGAAATCTGGTTTGAAGCTAGGCAATTCGTATCCAAATACATCAATCTCCAGTTTCTATCAATGATATCTTTGTGACCGATAATGTCAGCAAAACATTTTAAAGGCTTTTTAGTGTTGCTCATTAATTGTTTAGCTTCTTCAATCAACCAATCTTGATTCAAGTCTGTATCATCACGAATAAAATCTGGGAAACGTTGTGCTAGTGTTTTAAATCCAATGCCGGGAACACCATTTAAGTTATCGCTGTTATCTCCTATAACACTTCTTGCCAAGGTAATGTTTCTAGGTGATACACCAAGATTTTCCATAACGTACTTTTGATCAATCAATATCTTTTTAGCTGGATCATATATTCTTACATTTGAATCTTCTAAAAGTTGATAAAAATCCTTATCATTGCTAACAACAATTTTTGTGTTGGTTAATGTTTGAAACTTACGTTTTACAAGATATGCAACAACATCATCTGCTTCTGTGTCTTGAACGTAAATCTGACAAACAGGTAAATGACCTAAAGCTTTTGTTAAAAGCTGTAATTGATAAATTTTATTTTTACTGTTGCTGCTAGGAATAACTTTACCATCATTTCGATATACTTCTTGCAAGCCTTTGCTTGTTGCACGGTTTGCTTTGTATTCAGAATATATATGCTTTCTTCTTGGCGAAGCACCACCTTGTTCCCATATCACAAAAACACGCTCAGGTTTTAATAAAGAAATAATATTCCCTAAAGCTTTAACAAAGCCAACCATACCACCAACAAGTTCTCCTCCAGCATTCACGGTTTCATTAACCATAAAATGCCGTAGAAAAACGTTAAACCCATCAATGAAAACATAGCTGTTACTTATCATATATTACCTATAGCAATTCTAATGGCTGATTTAACTTGGTTGTTGTTAAACCAAGCATACCAATCTCTCCAGAGCATAAAAGCATTTTAGTATAAACTGCATAAGATTTGTTTTTTGATATTTTAAATTCACCTAAATGAATACCAATTGGTTCATTTTCGTTAAAGCTTACAAAACCCATGTCTGCATAATCATCAAATAAATTAGATTGATAATTGTCCCATGCATAATTGTTTTTGGTTGCATTGATACAATCTTCGCCAGATAAAAGATTAGGTTGGGTAACAAACAAAACCGTGCGAACCTTAAAAAGCTTGTAATCGCTTTTATTCGTCCATCCTTCAGTAGATAACACAGCTCTTCTTCCTGACCAATTATCGCTAGGCAATATGTCAAATCCTTTAATAAAGGTTCCCGGTTTTAATGCAAATAATTCATTGGCAAGCATATCATGCCCCTGTTGAACCGAATCCACCAGTGCCACGATTTGAGTCCTTAACAGTATCTGTCTCTGTAAACGTTACTCTGTTGTGTGGCCCATTAGCTACAATCAATTGAACAACTAGTTGTGCAATACGATCCCCTTGTTTAATGCTATACGGCTCTTTGCCAAGATTGGCTAGAACAACACCAATCTCTCCCCTATAATTCCTGTCAACCGTACCAGTAACAGGAAACACAAGCTTTCTAGAAAGCCCAGAACGTGATCTAATATCTAGAAAATATTCGTGTCGAGTAACACCTAAATCCGCTCGGATTGATTGAATTCCCGCCAACTGCAATCCTGTACGTACAACTGTTACTGTTCCCGGTTCTAGTGTTTGATCTTCTACTGCATAAATGTCAAAACCAGCATCACCTTCTTCGTGTGCAGATTTTGGTAGTTCAGCATTAGGATGTGTTTTAACGAATTCGATGTCTACTTGTGTTGATATCTGCCAAGTCATTGGTAATAACTCCTTACACACAAAGTAACAATTCATAATTCTTAAATCAAAGAAATGAAAAAAGAAAAGGCCAGAAACTTTCGTTTCTGGCCTTTTGGTTGTTAAGGCAAGCTTTGCGCTTGCGGGCTCTCAACGCTTGCGAGTGCGAGCCTTAACAGCCTTAACGTTACCGGGATTAGCCGCAGTGGTTGCGGCGGTAGTTGAGGCAGCAGCAGCCGGGGTAGGCTGCGTGAAAACTCGCAGCAGTAGAGACTCAATGTAAGGATGAACCTTGAACGCATTGCTCTGCTGCATGTTTACAGCCTTCCAAGCTCCCATCATAACCTCGGCAGGGCAATCGTGCATATAAGCAGCCAACTCCTTAGCTTCGGCATCACTCATAACGTGATTCTTAAGCTTGTGGTCAATCTTACCCATGATATCGATGTACTTACCGTGACGAGCAACTTCGTCAGAAGGCAGACGAGACTTGGCATTCTTCCAATTTGCAAGAACCTCTTCGGCAGTGATTTCACTGCCACGATCCTTCACAAACTTCCAGAAGGAATTAGCAGCCTCGAAACCAACCATGCTCGCAGCCATGTGACAGAAGAGAACATTGCTGAAATCTTCGTACAGACCGGCCTGAGAAAGCTCGGCATCAAGGTTGCCCCATGCCCGACGATCAGGATACTTCTTGTTAGGCTCACAGGTATCCTTATACTCCAGATAACGCTCGTTGGAGCGAATAAACTCAACCATTGCTTGATTGCAGTAAATGGAAGCCCAATCAAGCCAATCCTGCACCGTAGGATCAAGATCAACCACTGCATAACGGCTCAGTGCCGCAGGGTCCATTGGAGTAACATCGTACTGATCACCGACGTTAACAGCGACCATCACACGGGTACCCTCGTGCAGAAGGTTACCATCGAAAGCCTTAGAATCTGCAAGCTGGAAGGTAGCTTGCTCAACACCCTTGATCGCACGGTTTAGCTCATCCAAGAAGAGCACACAGGGAAACTCGCAGGTAGCGAGAAGCCACTCGCACGCTCGGAACACCGTACCACCCCGGTTTCCCTCGAAAGGAATGCCGGTAATATCACCCTCGGTCATCTGCGACAGACGACGCTCCACACAAGGAATACCCATATCGTAATGCCACACATTACGAGGCATATCAGCATATGCCGGATTTGAGGCATTGTGCTTCCAGAAGGAAGCAAGCATCTTTACGAAGCCCGAATCCTTCGCAAGTGCAGCAGACGCACGCTCGCAGTTGCCACGATCCAGATAAAAATCGTGTCGAAGCTCGGATGCAATCTGGTAAACAACCTGCGACTTGCCGATACCATGACGACCTCGGAGCATGGTCGCACGGTTAGACGAAAACCGCTTGAAGAGATTCTTGGTGGACTTGATATCGAGAGAGAGAGCCGAGAGAGCCATTTGTTGTTCCTTAACCTTTCTGAAACTAGTATACCAGTGAAGAATGTTTTTCTAAAGCTTATTTTTATTTTTTTATCTGTTGGAATTTACAGAGAATTTTCTGTTTCTTCTGTTAGACGATGATCGTTGCGAGCAAAAATAAAGGTACATTTAACGGCATTGCGACGAGCAACAGGATTACAAACCTCACAAACGAAATAAACTGGTTCGTCGGAGATATACTGCATTGCTCCATTTCCAAGATTATTGCAATTATCGCAAACATCCTTTTGCGGCCAAAGATATTGAAACATGGTTATTATCAAGCCCGCTTGACGGACTTGTCCTCCTTTCCCATCTTAACCACAAGATCACCGGGACGAGGAGCAGAAGCATCACCATGCTCGGTGATAACCCACATAACCCTTGTACCCACAATTGCACCCATCTTAGGAGCATAACCATCCGTAAACATAATCACGGCACTATACTTGCCACGGTTCTTAGGGTTGTTAAGAAACCTTTGCACGCAATCAAAATCAGTACCACCACAACGGGTACGCTTCCACTGAAAATTCTGACCGTTCTTAATTGACTTGAAAGAATCCATATCAACTTCAGTGTCAAAATTGAGGATATCAATTTGTGCTTCCTTGCTGCAAGCAAAAGCTTCGGCAAGGCCACGCTGAACATCTTGATCGGTCACAGACCCAGATTGATCGATAGCCCACAAAACGTTAGCAACGGTGCTACGCTTTGCTCCCGGCATCATGTAAGGCAAACGCTTATTGATGCGCTTCATGGTAGACTGACGCTCAATGCTTCGGGCTCGTCCGATAAACATACGAAGGATAGCCTTCCAATCGAGTTCATTACGAAGCATTGCTTCAATTGCACCAATCATTTCATTGGGCATAGAACCCCATGAACCTCGACGCTGCGCTTCCTTTGCACCCTTTTCAATGAGTTCACGAACACGCTCACGCACGATATCACGCATTTCTTCGGGTACTTCTCCCCATTGACCATGCGAATCAAGGGTTTCACCATCGCTATTTCCGATTTCAAGGGTATATTCCCCTTCACCGTTCTTTTGTCCGTTTTCCTCGGCATATTGCTCAAGACGATTCATATACCAATCGGCACTCTCAAGCTTAGGAAAATTCTTAATAAGTTCCGCAAGCTTAGGATCGTCGGTCTTGGGAGATCTGCCGGGAAGAAGGCAAAACTCAGGCAAATTGTCACCACCAATAATGCTGTTAATGGCAAGATCGGTAGCAACATTCCACAAACGAGCACGCTTACGGTCAGCTACCGCACGCTCTGCAATGTGCATGAACATAACATGGCAAAGCTCATGCTTGAAAACACCCAAACGATGCTTGGAAACAAGGCTACGCATAAAATCAGGATTATAGCCAAGCTTGACATTACCTTGCTTGTCTGCACAAACATAGGCTGTGTCAACCTGCCAATCTGCAACCTTTGGAAGCAGCATGGAAATAGTTCCCCAAAAAGGCTCTTGCTGATGCAACGAAAGGAATTCCTGATCAAATCGATATTCATCGCTTGACACGTTAGGATCAGGCTCATGCCTGACGTTTAGAGAAGTTACCTTGTTAGTGGTATCGTTGTTTTCGTTTGTCATGCTCATAGAATATCATCTATAACTAGCAATCTAAAGATAATATTTTATGGCTTGTTTTACGGGGTTTTTTTAGATTCAGTCAATTTTAACCTTTATTTGTTCGGTTTCTTTAATTGGAAGAATTACATTTAAAATTCCGTCTTTGCAGGATGCGGCAATTTTGCTTGTATTAATTTTGCTATTAAGTTTATAAATGAAATTTTTGGTTGATTTACCTTCACGTTCAGCAGTTACATACAATTTTCCTTCTTTTACGGAAAGATTAATGTTTTCTTTAGAAAAACCGGGAACTTCAATTTCAAGATGATAATTGTTATCATCTTTTTTGGTAACCAAGGCTTGTTTGCTTGAAATGTCAAAGGTTGGATCAAAAAACACATTTGAAAAAACATATGGAAAATCAAACAATGTTGTCATAATGAAAAATCTCCTTGAAAAATCTGGATTGTTCCAGATTTTGTCAACATAAAAATAGAAGAAAATTATGTCAAGAGGTATTGTAATTATTTTTTAATTGGAGCAATAAAAATGAATTTACCATTAGACGTAGAAAGCTTTTTAAAAGAAGTAAGCAGCAATTACGGCGATCTAAAAATAATACCAAAAAGCTCTTCAAATTTAATGAAAGCTATTGGGTGGTTATTCACCATTACTAAAATCTCTCCAGAATTTATGACAAAATATATCACCATTATTGGTGATACGGTATATTACCCAGATGATATGTTAAAGAATCCAGATTCTGAATCAATGCTTAGAGTTATTGCTCATGAAACAATACATGTTGCTGACTCTAAACGCTTTTCTAATGCGTTGTTTAGTTTCTTGTATCTGTTTCCTCAATCGCTTGCTTTATTGTCAGTATTAAGCCTTTTAGCGTTTTGGAAATTAAGTTTTATTTGGTGTTTATTGTTTCTTTTATGTCTTGCACCAATACCTGCGCCTTTTCGTTATTGGTTTGAATTAAGAGCATATAGAGTAAATCTTTTGTTTGCTAGAAAAGCAGACAATTTAACAAATGAAGAAATAGTAAGTTACTATGAATGGATTGAAAAACAACTATGCACAAGTTTGTATTACTGGACTTGGCCGTTTCAAAGCATGGTTAGAAAACATTTAATGGATGAAAGAACTTTTGAAGTTGAAATATACAAAAAAATAAGCAATTGGATTATTATTCGTAGAGCTACAAAAAAGATTATGGATATCCATTCAGAAACATTGAAGAAATTAAATGATTAAATTGATTGTGGAACATAACCAATAGAAGAGAATAAAACTAGTTAATCAATATCATGAAGAATAAACTGTTGAGACTTATTGAAGAAGAAATAAACAAGGCATTAAATGATATAGAAAATGGTATGTTATTTGAACAAGTAGCCCCACCAGCGGACCCTGTGGGGACTCCACCTGCTGATCCAAACAGTTCACCGCCTAGCGATGCAGGTGGAGGAGAAGCAGCTCCAGATGCTTCTGGTGGAGAAGAAAAAGATGAAGTTGCAGAAAAGATAAAAGCTTTGGCTAAGAAAACAACAACTTACATAAGAAAAACTTTGCTTTCTGATATGCAAGGTGGAGATCGTGAAAACGCAGAAAAAATAATTGCTACTGTAGAAGAAAATGGTGACAACGAAGAAGTTACTTCTGATTTAAAGAATGCTGTTAAGCAAATAAGAAAAGTTTTTAAATTCAAAGTTTCAGATGAAGTCAAAGCTGAAATAAAAAAGAAAGCAGAAGAAAAAAAGAAAAAAAAAGAAGAGGAAAAACAGGCTGAAGCTTCAACAGCAGGAGCATCACCAACTCCTCCAACCACACCAACTCCTCCAACAACTCCTGCTCAACCAGTTACAGAATCTAAATTGCAAACGCTTTTAAGAGAATATTTAATATATAAGCAACTATACGAAAAAGAGGCTAGAAAATGAAATATACAAAGCAAGAAAAGCTTAAAGCAATTCTAAGAGAATGTGCTTGTGAAGCAATGAAGGGAATGGGAGATATGCCTCCGCTTGGCATGGCTCCAAAAATAAAAGTTATACGTCTTGGCGAACCAGAAATCAAAAATGGATTATTTCCAAGTTTGGATAAGATGAAACATCATGATCATGATTCGCACTGGGATGATCATGACCAAGGAGAAAAAAGCATGATTCTTTCTAATCTTGCTAAACTCAGTGACAAAGCTAATGAACTTCGTAGTTTAGCTGCTGATGTAGATGATAATGAAGAATGGGTACAAGAAAAGATTGCAGTTGCGTCAGCGATGATTGATTCAATCTACAACTACTTAAAATATCGTGGTGAGGAATAAAACATGATTACAGAAGCAAAGTTAAAAAAACTTGTGTCTCTTATGGTTGAACGAAAGATTGAAATGCTTAAAGAAGGTAAGAAATTTCAAGCTATTCGCTCATTAACCATTCAAGCGCAACAAACAGCGATGAAATTTGAAGAAGACATTGTTGACGCTTTGGAATTAAAAGAGCCAGATGAACTATGTGATGATGAACAAAAGATTTATGCACAAGCTATGGCAGATATGCATAGCAAAATGATTGAAGCTGTTGTTCATGCTGCTGAAGTTGTTAAGAACCTTTCTGAACGTCCACAAAACGAAGACAAAAAAGGTAAAAGTAAAGTTGCATCAGGTAACACTGTAGAAAAACCTTTACCAACATTATAAACAATACATCAAGAATATCTTAGTCTACTATAGTTTATGCATCCATCTACAATTTGGAGTATAAATTATGGCAATGACAGAAGAAGAAGCTAGAGAACTTAAAAACAGTATTTTTGC
>Ga0214923_10007599_pt1 | contig 11785 bp, 8 predicted proteins | sample LL1510_MetaG_FD_177993 | JGI IMG/M metagenome (GOLD analysis project Ga0214923, IMG submission 177993) | Freshwater microbial communities from Lake Lanier, Atlanta, Georgia, United States - LL-1510 | ecosystem: Environmental > Aquatic > Freshwater > Lake | place: USA: Georgia | collected 2015-10-15 | reverse complement strand
GTTTCTTTATCTTCATCAGGACAATATCAATCTGCTGTTGTGCAAAATGGTCAAATTTATATTTCAAATGATTATGGAAATTCTTGGACTGCTAAAGAATCAAATAGACTATGGAATTCTGTGTCATTATCTTCATCAGGACAATATCAAGTTGCTGTTGTTATTAATGGAAAAATTTATGTTTCGTCTGATTATGGAAATACTTGGAATTCTAAAAATGAAAATAGAAATTGGAGATCTGTGTCAATATCTTCATCAGGTGAATATATTACTGCAACTGGAATTTCAATACCAATTTTCATATCAAAATGTGGACCACAAACATCAGATATAATATCATTATCGAGTGGTCTTTCAACGGAAATAAGTAATAGAATTTCTGGTGATACATCTTTATCTACAGTAATTCAAAATTTAATTGGTGATTTAACACCTGAAACTTTAAATACATTATCTGAATTGGCTGCGGCATTGTCAAATGATCCATCAATTATATTTGAATTAAGTTCATCTATTTCAACAGAAGTAAGTAATCGAATTTCTGGTGATTCTTCACTATCAAGTGATTTATCAACAGAAGTAAGTAATCGAATTTCAGGTGATTCTTCCCTATCAAGTGATTTATCAACAGAAGTAAGTAATCGAATTTCAGGTGATTCTTCCCTATCAAGTGATTTATCAACAGAAGTAAGTAATCGAATTTCTGGTGATTCTTCCCTATCAAGTGATTTATCAACAGAAGTAAGTAATCGAATTTCTGGTGATTCTTCCCTATCAAGTGATTTATCAACAGAAGTAAGTAATCGAATTTCTGGTGATTATTCACTATCAAGTGTCTTGTCTGTAGAAATAAGTAATAGAATTTTAACAAATTTATCTTCTGGAATTTCTATTTTAAATATAAATGGACCAGGTTATTTAAAAATATTATCTACACCAACAGAAGTATACATTGGAAATGTTGATATAGGTGAATTACAAGAAAATAGTGTAATATTTATTCCATCTAGTTTATCAGTTAATGTTAATGTTAGTGCAGCATTTTTTATAGCAAATTAATTATATAAAGAATAATATAAAAAGATTATTATACAAAAAATGTTTAATTTGTTAAATATTAATTATAACTGCATATGATAATTAATTTTACTAAATATTATTGTTTGTTTACAATAATATTAAATAAATAAAATGCTCATGGACGGGTTTGAACCGTCGACCTTCGTGTTATAAGCACGACGTGCTAACCTACTGCACCACACAAGCATGATGACAACAATGTGTAAATTTTCATATTCATAAAACATATTTTTAACATATTTTGTAGTCCATTAAGGACATATAAATATATATAATGTCTTTAAGTATTTTATAATAAAAATTAAAATATTTTCTAACATCTAAATCCAAAAGCCAAAATACCAACTGCGATAATACCTAATACTAATCCTATATGATAATTATATTGCATTTCTCTATACATTAAAAGCCAAGCACGAATATCTTCACTATTTTGCAAATGATTTAACAACCAATCTGTTTTTGGTGATAAAATATAATAAAAATAATTTACTAAAAAAGAAATAGATAATACAATGCAAATTAATGATGATGTATTTATTTTAACGTGTTTAATATATTTATTATAATAAATAATAAAGAATGAAATTATAAATCCAAGTATATAGCCTTTATAACTTATCATTTTTCTCTCAAAACTAATTTTATCATATATTTTTTGTAAATTACTTGATAGAGAATATTTATAATGTTTAATTATTTTACTTTCATTTGTTCTATTATAAAAATAAAACATTCCAATAATAAATATAGTTGATATCATACAACTAATCAAACAAGGCATATATTAAGTTGTTATTTTATTTAAGATATTGAAAAATAAAACAAATAAAAAACTAAATATAATATATGAATAAATATGATATTTATATAACTTTTATAATAATTATAAAAGTGTTGTTTTTGATTTTAACAATAGTTCATGCATTTTTAAAAGCAAAAAATAAAGAAAATAGTATATTAAATAAAAAAATTGTTTATTGGAAAGAAAGATTAGAATTTGTGTTTATTTTATCAATGTCTCTTTTATTAATTTTTATATTTAATCCAAGAAAAGATAGAAGTAAATATTTAGATTATGAAACAAAAATATTATTTTATTTGTTTGGTTTCATATTAATTATAACTGCAAAATGGGAAATAATTTTACCCAATATATAAACCAATATTATCACAAATCAATAATATTATATGTTCCCATTGAATGATTACAAGCAAAACAAATTAATTTCATGAATGCCAATTATTTTTTTTAAATTTTTATAATATAATTTATAAAATTATACACTAGGAAAACTTGGATTAACTGCAATACCACAAACACCAGGATCATTTGTCGATTTTGTACGCAAAATTTTTACATATCCATTTTCACCCCAAGAAGTTCCCCAGCTATTTTTTACTAACCAATAATCTAATCCATTTTCAGAACCATATCCGACGATTAATACACCATGGTCTAAATTTGTTCCACAATTTGAAGATGTTAATACACCACCTGAATATGATTGAAAATATCTTGTATCTGCTTCTATTGCTATTGCAACAGGTTGCATAGATACTGCACCTAATAAAGAAATTTGATCGTTTGGTTTAACGTCAAAACAAGACTTAATATAAACTATTGAAGAACATGTTTGACACTTACCATCTTTTGCTGTGTATGGATAGGATGACATATCACATTGTCCATTCTCCATTACAAATTTAAAAGCACCTTCCATTTCTCCACCATTACAACCATGAGACCCGTAAGATATTCCATTTGCACAATCAACTAATTCTTGTTCTGAAAGATTTAGTAATTCGCCAGTTGAAATAGACCATGCACCTTCAATTGCACCAGTTGATGAAAATGCCCAACAAGATCCACAATGTTCTTGGTCTTTAACAGATGTTACAGCATTATTTTTTCTCCAATCGAGAGAAATAGGAATATTGTCAGCTAAAGATGTAAATAATTTACAATTGTTGTAAGATGAAGATAATGAAATATTTGAAGATTTTTTACACCCTTGAAGATTTAAAATAGCACCTTCGTGGCCAAATCAACAAGGTTTATTCATTTCAGAAATATGTAAATTTTGGTTATGGAATTTCTTCTGAAATTCTTGAAGTTTTAGAATTTTAAGAGTTAGAAAAATGTTGAAAAGCAATTAATAACGTTAAACCAGAAAATTATAAAAACTATTATGCTTACAATTTGAAAGAATATTATGAATTAAAAAGGAAATGTTCAACAAGGCGAGGAAAATTAAAAAATTACAAGGAATAATTAATTATTTGATTTTGTGATTTTTATATTATTACCAGTTAATACTTTGTAACTTGATGTTATTAAATCATAATTAATATCTAAAGAAATTGCAATATTAGCATAAGTAGATGATGTATTCATAAAATATAATAGATTAGCGATGCTATCAATAATTACTGGATTTGTTGGTGTTGATTGATTTACTTGAAATATCGCAGTTATTGTTCCTGAAGTATAATTTGTTGTTTCTGCTTGAGTTGCTGTGATTATTGAAGTTCCAGCACCAACAATGGTTATTGTGGTTCCAGAAATAGTTGCTACTGATGTATTAGAAGAAGTGTAACTAAACGAACCTAAACTATTTGAAGTTGGTGGTGTAATTATAAAGGAACTATTTCCATATGTTTTTGTTGGAACTGAAAAATTTGTTATGGTTGGATTTGATTGATTTACTTGAAATATCGCAGTTATTGTTCCTGAAGTATAATTTGTTGTTTCTGCTTGAGTTGTTGTGATTATTGAAGTTCCAGCACCAACAATTGTAATTGTATTTCCTTGTATGGTTGCTACTGATAAATTAGAAGAAGTGTAACTAAATGAACCTGAACTATTTGAAGTTGGTTGTGTAATTGTAAAAGGAGAATCCCCATATGTTTTTGTTGGAATGGAAAAGTTTGTTATTGTTGGTGTTGCTTGATTTACTTGAAATGTTGTTGTTGTTGCTCCTGAAGTGTAATTTGTTGTTGCTGCTTGTAAAGCTGTAATTGTTGAAGTTCCAGCACCAACAATTGTAATAACGTTTCCTTGTATAGTTGCTACTGATAAATTAGAAGAAGTGTAACTAAATGAACCTGAACTATTTGAAGTTGGTTGTGTAATTGTAAAGGGAGAATCCCCATATGTTTTTGTTGGAATGGAAAAGTTTGTTATTGTTGGTGATGCTTGATTTACTTGAAATGTTGTTGTTGTTGTTCCTGAAGTATAATTTGTTGTTTCTGCTTGAGTTGCTGTGATTATTGAAGTTCCAGCACCAACAATGGTTATTGTGGTTCCAGAAATAGTTGCTACTGATGTATTAGAAGAAGTGTAACTAAACGAACCTAAACTATTTGAAGTTGGTGGTGTAATTATAAAGGAACTATTTCCATATGTTTTTGTTGGAACTGAAAAATTTGTTATGGTTGGATTTGATTGAAGAAGTACTACAGAAATATCATCTATATAGCAATAAGAAGGGTGATAATAACTTATTTTAGCAAAAAAAGATATATTAGTTAGTGTTGTAGATGCAACAAAACTAAATGTATATGTTTTCCAATCAAAACTGTTAGAAGAATTTATATTAGAATTAGTAACAACATAATTGTTAATGCTGGCATTAAACATAAAATTATAATTATAAGGATTTTTTAAGACATAACTTAACGAATAATTCATTCCTACTATAGTATTTATGTTTTGTTCAAATAATTTAGAATATGATGTGTAATTCCCAATAAAAAACGCATAAGTAGAATTATATCCTGGTGTACTAACAAATGAATTTTGTATTTGAACATTTGACCAGCCATTAGTATTACCAGTATTAAAAGTCCCATTTACAATTAAATTCGTAGACATATATATATATATATATATATATATAAAAGCAAATAAAATAAATTAACTTCAAATTATTGGTGTATTTTCTAAACACTCTTAAATTTGCTTATAATGCAATAAATAATAAAGAAAGACCAAATTATTTATCAAGAACCCATAAATCATCAGGTAGTTTAGACGAACTACCAAAACCAAAATTTACACGCTCTGTGAAGAGCAAACCTTTTTGATTTTTAGTGGGGGTTTGTCCCATTTTAAATCTTCAAGGATGTAAATCCACTGATATAAAGTTTTTTAAATTCTTCTTGAGTTAAATCAGTAAATTTATTAACACCCATTGTAAAATTTTGTTTTTTATCTAGATTATGGGAAATAATATTACGAAGATTTATACGAAAAATATCAAATCGCAATTGTAATTCGTGAATAGATTGATATTTTTTATTAAATTTTTCTTGAAAATTTAAAAAATGTGTCCAATCATCAGTAGATGATACAGCAATAGAAAATGAAAATATCAAAAAAAGAATAATCATCAATATATATTTGTTTAGAAAATGTTTTTATTATATTATTTTATTATATTTATTATTAAATTCATCAAGTGTTATTATTGGTATATTTAATTCTTTTGCTTTATTTATTTTTTCTGTAGTTTCAGTTTTATCTTTCACTAAAAGAATAAATGTTTTACTTGAAATAGACGTTCCTATTTTTACGCCAAATTTTTTCAAAAATGTATAATCACGAAATCCAGACATAACAATTGTTTTTCCGAATAATAGATTTTTTTTATCTATATTATCAGAATTATTATTATTTTCATTTAATTTTGATTCCAAACCTATTTCTTTAATAAAATCTAAAAATTTAGGAATTCTCTCAACAAACAATTTAGATGTTTTTAATGCCATTCCCTTTATGGATGACAATATTTTTATTTTTGTAAATTCAGTTTCACTAGACAACAATATATTTGGGTATGATTCCATAATAACTTCAATCTTTTTTTCGCTAAAACCTCTTCCAAATTTATTGGAAGCCACCATTATTTTTTGTAACGTTGCTTGTTTAATTTTATCTTGAATACTGATATAAATTTTTTTAGCCATTTTGTCTTTAAATCCATCAATTTTTAAAAAATCACTTTCGCTCATTTTTATTATTTTCGGTATACTATTAAATCCAGCTTCAATAATACGTTTTATATTTCCTTCTCTCAATCCATCTACATCAATAATTCTAAAAAACCCGCAAATATTTTTCTCTATAACATCATCATTAGTATCAATATCGTCATCAATAATTATGTCGACATTTGTATCATTCCATTTAAAAGGAATATTAGGCATTTTTGGAAATTGTGATGGGACAATTACCTTTCGTATATATGGTATTACATCATTACTTCGTATCATTTCGATTAATGAACCTACACCAATATTGTTATTATAAATAAATGATGCATTTTGTCCATTTACAAAATTATACAAAACACCATTAATATAAATTGGTTCAATTTGGACTCTTGGTTTTAAGTATCCATCTTTACTTATTCCCCATAAAACATCTACAACTTTTGCTTCGGCGATTTGGTCTGTTAATACCATTTTAAATGCAAATGCGTGTTTTGGGTTTGCATTTTTTCTTTCATATATCATGTCATTTGTTGGAATAATACCATCAATTTCATATATATAATTTTGTCTCCAATTAATTAAAATATCCGATAATAAATTATTAGTAAGTTCACTAAATGTGTCATATAAAACAACATTTGCTCCAATACAATTTAGAAATTCAAGTTGTTTACTTGGTTTAAGTTCAGGTTTAATAACTTCATATGCTACAAAATCAATATCATTGATTATATTTGTGACATTTTTTGAATTTATAATACCTGCAACCATATTTCTTGAATTAGAATATTCACCTTTATATTTTGTATTAAATATATCTTTACGAATTATAAATTCTCCTCTCAAGACGATACCTGATTTTTTAGGTAATTTTAAAAAAGTAATAAAATTACTAATATCTTGACCTTCAAAACTATTTCCTTTAGTATATAATTTAGGTGTTAATCCTTCAGTTGAATAAAGACCGCTTACACCATCTAATTTACAAGAAACAATATATGGACCTTTAAATTTTTCAGTCCATTTTTTTAATTCATTTGTGTTGGGTTTAATTTTTTCCATTGAACCCATAAAATATGGCAATTTAACCTTGTTTTTAGTAACAGATGCACCTATTTTGGATAAAATAGGTATAGTTGGATATTTATTTTCAGCATATTCTCTAATAATATCATATTCATTATCTGTTAAAAATGGATTTTTATTAAAATAAGCATCATTTGCATCACTTATTAAATTATTTATTTGTTGTTTGTTTAATGTATCTAAAAATTGAATTCCGTTATTTCTAAAATCATCTGATAATTTTAATGATAATTTATATTCCATTATAAATAAATTAATAATAATTTTAATATATAATATGTTTTATTATTCAATTTTTTTGGAATATAAATAATTAGAATATAAGTTTTAACTATTATTGTATCTTGTTTTATGATGGTATATTAATTATTATCTATAAAATTATAAATTAAAAAATAATTTATAATTGATATTTATGAGAGAAATTATTTATGGACTTGGTATAGGTAATGGTAAACTTACACCAATACCGGCATTATTGGATGCACTAATACTAATTCCGGTAGGTCTTGAATGTTCTGCAAAAAATGTGGCTATATTAATAGTAAATGAATATTTCAATGTATTATTTGGTTGAGTAACATAACTAATTGTAAATCCAGAAGTTGTATTTAGTGTTGAATATGGAAGAGGGGTTCCTAAAAATCCAGTAGATTGATTTGTTGATGGAATAAATACAACACCGGTTGGTTTCAATACGTCATAAGTTATAATATCACCAGTAATAGAAGATGTAGTTACATTAACATTTTGGAATAATGGAACAGTTGAAGTTGTATATCCTGGGTCTTGTTCATAATTTGGTGATGTTATTAATGTATCTCCATTATTTGGATCTTTAACAAATGCTGCTATACGAACACTTCCTGATGGTGAGTAATTTATATTGTCAAAAAATACTATATAAGGCGATGATCCTGCAACATAAGAAATATTTTGAGATGCACCTAAAATTGCATTACCAAATTGATCAAGAACAGTAACAACAAATTCTTGCAGACCATTATTAACACCATTTACTAATGGATTATTAAATTGAACGTTTAGGTCCATATTTGTATTATTAGTATTTGACACTGCCCAATTTACTTGTGGTTGTTGTACATCTTCAGCATATTTAAATGTATATTTTGATACAGTATTTGAAACAATAATATAATGTGTAGAATTATTTGGTGTAGAATTATTTGTCATATTTGCCAAAACTTTAAATGATAAATTTACAGGTGGGTTATCAGAAACTGCAAATGCAGATGAGTCAAATGAATATGTTTGTAAATTAGTAGTTGTTGCTGTAGTCCATCCGCTTCCGCTGTTATATTGAATTGTATAATTATCAACAACCCACCCACTTAGTTCTGGGTTTGACCAGGATAAATTCATGATTTGCGAAGTGTTTAATTGTGTATTATAAATCTGATATACAACTGGGTTTAATGTTAATGTATTTGCAATATAAGGAACAGATGCAGTTAATCCATTTAATGGTGATGCTGGTGTTGGATTTGTGTTTTGAGTTTGTAAATAAACAGATACTGTACCAACTTGTGTAATATTTAATCCGGTGTATTGAATGGAATAAGCTTGTCCAGATACATAACTTAATGAACCCGTTCCAATGTAATCTGAGTCATTAATTTTAACAACATATTGTAATCCTGTTCCGCATCCTTTATTTGGAATACCAAATCCATTATCATAAACACCCTGAAAATTAACATTAAAATTTACTGTTCCATTATATGTAGCGTTGGTAATAGTTAGATTAGTAACTGCTTGTGAATATTTGAATATGTTAGTGCTTGTAGATACATCAGAAGGTGTATTTGTTCCTTGTGCATCAATTGCATTTACACGGTAAATAATACTGTTTCCACATCCTAAATTTAATGGAGGGTTTAAATATGGACCAGAACTTCCAACATTAACAGTATAAGAAAGAGTATTTGAAGGAATATTATTAGCATATAATATAAAAGGTCCACTTCCGTTAAGTTGGTAATATAATTGGTAATATTGAACTGCAAATAATGGTACACCAGAGTTTCCTGGAGGTATCCAATTGACAGTCATAGTTTGGTTACCTGGAACTGCTTTAGGACTGGTATAAACGTTATAGTTAACTGATGTAATGTCAGGATTATTATCACTTGAAGGTTGTATTGCTTCTACTTCATTACTTATATAAGATACAGAATGATATGTTTCAGTTAGAATTTGCCAGCTATAAACTGCGTGAATAGATACATATACTTTTTGATATAGTGGATTAGTTGATACAACACCTTCTAATGGAACTTGAATATACCTAAATGGTGTTGATCCAACAATTGTTTCTAATGCATGTGTTGGTTCACTTACTTTCCAAATTGTTACGTTAGATACATCTTGATAAAAGAAACATACAATAAAATTAATACTGTTATAACTAAAATCATTTTCATTTTCTTGTAATAAAACAAATAGGTCATTTAAACTTGGGTCATAATATGAACCTTGAAATGTTTCAGAAGTATAAATTACTGGTGTTACAGGTGGTAAATAAGAATCCAATTGATTAGACCATTCAGATACAATAACATCAGAAGATGCTTTATCACCATAATAAACACGAACTTGAATAGTTTCAAGTGGTACGCCATCTAATGTTTGTGTGTCAACAGGAACGGAAATAATATATTGGTTTGCGATACCACTTTGAATTGCATTTTCTACAGCGACAAATCCAAATCTTGTATTTGATAAATCAGGAATATTTGCATTAATGTTTTGAAATTTATATTCAAACATAATAATGTTACTTAACAAAGTGTTTGACGCATCAAACAATATCATATAGTTTGTTGTTCCCGAAGGTGATATTGCTACATCTTGGGATGAAACATAACTCAATGTAGGAGAAGTTGTAACTATACTCATTTATAAATATATTCAAGAAAAAAAAATAATCTAAATATTAAATTAATATTTAATAAAAATCAATTGAATAATTTTGTTTTTACATTATAAAATAAATTTTTATTTAATATATATAATATATAGTATAATGAAAAAATGTTTAGTAATTATAAAAAAATTTGATTCAGTAAATAAAAAATATTTAAATTTGCTAAATTTAAATAAAAATATAAATTTGTATTATAATTTAATAGGAACTAATATTGTTTATAATAAAAAAATTAAAATAACAATAGATAATTTAGACAATATAATAGAATATTTAAATATTGATTTTATTATAATAAAAACAAATATTGATAGTATTGACGAAATAAATGAATTTATAAATAATATAAAAATTAATAAAAAATTATATTGTTTTACAAGTGAAAATATTCAATTAAATATACATAATAATTATTTAATATTACATAATAATAGTAATATTGATTATATTTATAAAATATTACAACTAAATACAAATAATATTACAAATCCAAATTTTGAAAAAAAATATATAATTTCTAAAGAGTTGAACGAATTTTCAAATTTATGTATGTTTTATTTAAAATATTTGGAAAGTGTTCAAGATAAACCAATTTCAATAAATAGTAATTATGAAGCTGTTTATATTGAATTTCGTGAATTAAATCATTCTGAATTTATTATTAAAAATTGTATAAATAAATTAAATAATAACTGGTCGCATACTATTGTTTGTTGTAATGACAATTATAATTTTACTGTAAATTTATGTAATAAAATAAATAAAAATATACAAATTATTAAATTGAATATAACAAATGCTACATATAATGATTATAATAATTTATTATTAACAACAAAATTTTGGAATTTATTTAAAGGTGAAAAAATTTTAATATATCAAAGTGATTCTCTTATTTTCAAGTCAAATATTGATGAATTTTTATACTATGATTATATTGGGGCACCATTAAATAGTTCATGTATATTAGCTGAAAGTAATGTGGGAAATGGGGGATTAAGTCTACGTTCAAAAAAAACAATGTTAGATGTATTAAATCATATAAATTGCGATAAAAGGTATAGTAAAATTGCAGAAGATTATAAAATAAAATATAAATTGGATAATATTCCAGAAGATATATATTTTAGTCAAAATATTCAAAAATTAAAGTTAGGGATTGTTGCAGATGAATCATTTGGTGAAAAATTTTCTTTTGTTAATAACAATAATAACGATATAAATTGTTTTGGAATGCATGCTATTTGGCAATTTACAGACAATTGGTATAACATTATGCAAAGTTATATGAAAAATTCATTTAAATTAAAACAATTTGAAACAGACAATAATATTACAGATGTTAAATTAAAACAAAATGATACTATAATTAAAGATAGTAAAAAAATGAATATAAATACAATTCCTCAAATTAAATGGGATAATATTACAAAATTATCAGGTTATTTAAATGAAAATGTCGTGAATTTTACAAGAAAAATAAATACATTAAATACAGATTTTTTGAAGAATATTGAAAAAATAAATATTGAATTGATAAATGAATGTATTTTAGTGGTTGATTTTTTTAATGGAGGAGGAGGTACTACAACTTTTATAAATTTAATTATATCAAAATATAAATACTATAATAATTTTTTAGTTATTCGTAAAATAGAAAACAAACTATATTTG
>Ga0214923_10007597_pt1 | contig 11786 bp, 12 predicted proteins | sample LL1510_MetaG_FD_177993 | JGI IMG/M metagenome (GOLD analysis project Ga0214923, IMG submission 177993) | Freshwater microbial communities from Lake Lanier, Atlanta, Georgia, United States - LL-1510 | ecosystem: Environmental > Aquatic > Freshwater > Lake | place: USA: Georgia | collected... | reverse complement strand
GGGCCAGCTTTAGAAGCTAAGCCTCAAAGTGATGCTTTAGATTGAATTTAATGCCGGCTTAGCTCAGCGGTAGAGCAGCGCTTTTGTAAAGCGAAGGCCATCGGTTCAAATCCGTTAGCCGGCTTCCGATCCCAGATCCCTTCCAACCCAGTGGTGGCAGTGGTTATTGGGGCATGGACGAGTAAGCCAGAGGGCCTTGGGTTGATTTGCGGGTTGATCAATGGGTTGATTAACGAGCTGAAGGCATGAGTGCGCAGGGCACTCAAACGGGGCGTCGATTTCTGGGTGCCGACAGAGATGCTCACTCAGCACCAGGCGCTTAGAAGGCGGCCAATCAGCCTCCAAAAGCGCTCTGCGGGAGTGAGGTGGTTGGCACCCTCTGGTGCAGTGACCGCTGGCCGGGCGCCGGCGAAGAAGCTGTCGGCGGCGAGATAACACCCTTTTCTTGCACCTGAGGACGAGGAAAAAAGAGTCCTATTTGTTGAAATACAGGCCAAAGTCATTTAAAGTTCCAGTCATAAATTCACACGGTCAGCCACAAAACATCAATAATGAGCACGTTATTTATTAACAGCGGTGGCTCTGTTGCATCCGCGTCTGGTGTCTGGCGCGTAAGCAGCACCAACTACCAATACAACTATAACGCATTTACACCTGGAGAAGACGTAAATCTTGACCAGGTATCAATTAGTACCAATGCATACGATGCTGGGCAGAGCAATCCGGGCAATTTCCAGGTAGGGATCTACTCGCCAGGTATTAATGCATCAACTCCTGGCTCATTAATTTCTTATCTTTCTGGCCCCACATCACCAGCAGCGGGTGCATACAGCAGCTATATGCCGACCACATCAATCAGCCTCCAGGCTGGGACTCAATACTGGCTTGGCTTTACCCTTTCCTCAGATACGGGCGGGTCAAATCAGCAGAGAGTCAAGGTTTCCACGAGCGATGGAAGCTCAACCTATGCAGCTTCCGGATGGAGTGTTGGCACAAGATATACATTGGGAACCTCAGCAGGCCTGCCTGACAATTCCTCTAGGCCAGCAACCTTCCAGCTATATGGAACTGGAAAAGCGGTATGCTTTTGTTCCGGAACAGAGATAAGAACAACTTCAGGCGAAATCCCAATCGAATTCATCAAGGTAGGTGATGTGGTTGCCACCTCAAAGGGTCCACTGCCCGTGAAATGGGTCGCAAGACGGACAATATCCAAGGCGCTTGTGGAAGACGACTTCTATCTCTCTGCACTTCCGATGGTGATACGCGCAAATTCTCTTGAAGACGGAGTGCCGAATAAGGACTTATACGTCTCTGAAAGCCACGGTTTATATGTCGACGGCAAGATCATCAATGCATGCTTTCTCGAGAATGGCTTGACCATCGCCAAAGCTTTGCCTGATTATTTTAAGACATCAATTCAATATCATCACCTTGAATTTAATGACGAGGTTTTAGTATCTGCCAATGGCGCCTTGGCCTGCTCCTATGTCAACACGGGGAATAGGAGAAGTTTTGATAACTACCCCGAATTCATCTCGATGTATGGTGATGCGGCCATTACTGTTCAGTCAAGAATTTACAGCCCAGGAAGAAATCGACCATCCATGAAGGGGCATAAAATGCGTGTTGCGAGGTCTTGGGATAGTCGATGGCACCCAACGTGCCATCCAGCTTCTCGACACACCACGAAATAACCGTCATCTCTGACGCTCACCCTCGTGTCATAACAGGGTAAGATGATTATCCTAAAATCCTTGAAACCACCATCCTGATGGTGCAGCAGATGGTGCAGAAACCTCTGGCGGGGCCCAACAAATGGGCTGATCGGATCTGGCCACAGCGCTTCAACGCAAACGTGAGCTGGCAGCGCCAACAGAGTCTCCAGGTGCGTGCAGACTTCGAAGGCCGCTCAATAAGCAACCTGGGATGTCACCTGATGGAGGTTGGTAGCGCTTGAAGCCTTGGCCAGCCGTTGCCATACCAAGAATGCCAAGCCTGCTTCTGGAGGTCAGGCGCATGCAGCGGTCATGCAGGGGCGGGGTTGCCCCCGGTGGCCGCCTGCTTGCAACTAGGTGTTAATCCTCAGCACGTTGGTCATCTGAAATGCGAAGGCCATCGGTTCAAATCCGTTAGCCGGCTTCCGATCCCAGATCCCTTACAGCCCAGTGGGGGCAGGGATTTTTGGGGCATGGACGAGTAAGTCAGAGGGGGCAGGGTTGATTAACGGGTTGATTAATGGGTAATGACCAACTTGGCAAGTTCATACCACCGCAACCCATCGTTGACGCATCGGTTTTGCCGCATTGCCGAGTATCTGCCTTTTGGTAGTTGCAAGGGGTCGGTTGGTGGTGGAGCCTGGTTTGCATCAATGCGCCTGCTGGATTCCATGCTTCCGTGGCTTGCGGCCGCCGTCTCCCTGGCGGCGGCCGTGCTCATGGCCCCTTTGCTGGGGCGACACCTGTTCGAAGTCTTCGACGACCGGCCCCAGCCGGCCTGGGACCGCTGGCTGAGTCCGATCGAGGCGCGTCTGCTGCGCTGGATCGGTGATCCAGGCCGCAGTGCCGACACGGCGCTTGGCTACCTGACCCCACTGCTGATCAGCAATGGCCTGTTCGGCGCCGTGGCCCTGGTGCTGCTGCTCGCCCAACCGGCCTGGCTGAACCCTCTGGGCTTCTCAGGCCTGCGTTGGGACCTGGCCCTTCACACCACGATCTCCTTCCTCACCAACACCGACCAACAACACCTGGTTCCCGAAACGAGCCTGGGCAACCTCGCCCAGCTGGGGGCGCTTCAGTTCCTGATGTTCATCTCCTCCGCCACGGGACTAGCGGTGGGCTTTGCGGTGCTACGGGGTCTCAGCGGTCGCCCCCTGGGAAACCTTTACCGCGACCTGCTGCGCTCCCTCACCCGGGTCCTGATACCGATCTCCCTGCTGCTGGGCCTGTTCCTCCTGGTGAGCGGTGTGCCGATGACCCTGGCGCCGCCGCTGGAAATCAACACCCTGGAGGGCGGCCGGCAGCTCCTGCCCCGCGGACCGATCGCCCTGTTCGAGGCGATCAAACAGCTGGGGGAAAACGGCGGTGGCTTTGTGAGTGCGAACTCCGCCCACCCCTATGAGAACCCCACCCTGCTGACCAACCTGGTGAGCACCTGGGCGATGCTGATCATCCCGGCGGCCACGATTGATGCCTTCGGCCGGTTTGTGGGCAACCGGCGTCAGAGCAATCGGCTGCTGGCCCTGGTATTCGGCTTGCTGCTGATCGGTGCCCTGGTGTCGATGGCAGCGGAGCAGGCCGGCAATCCGGTGCTCGCCAGCTGGCTCAGCGGACCCAACCTGCAGGGGAAAGAGCTGCGCTTCGGAGCACAGCTCAGCGGCCTCTGGGCCGTGGTCACAACCGGCACCATGACTGGCGCAGTGAATGCCGCGATGGATGCGGCGATGCCCTTAACGCTCCTCACCGCCCTGTTCAACCTGTTTCTGCAGGTTGTGGTGGGCGGCCAGGGCACCGGCATCGCCTACCTCCTGGTATTCGTGCTGCTGGCGGTGTTTCTCACCGGGCTGATGGTGGGCCGCACACCGGAATTCCTGGGCCGCAAGGTGGAGAAAGCCCAGGTGGTGTGGGCCAGCCTGATCCTGCTGATCCACCCGATCTTTGTGCTGATTCCCGCCGCCCTCACCCTGGCCGGTGGTGATTCGCTGGCGGGCATCAGCAATCCCGGCCCCCACGGCATCAGCCAGGTGGTGTACGAATACGCCTCGGCGGCCGCTAACAACGGCAGTGGCCTTGCCGGTCTGGCGAACACCACCCCCTGGTGGAACCTCACCGCCAGCATCAGCCTGCTGGGCGGCCGCTACCTGCCGATCGCGGCGCTGCTGGCCCTCGCCGATGGCTTCCGCCGCAAGCCAGCCCTCGAGCCCAGCCCCGGCACCCTGCGCACCGACACAGCCCTATTCACCGGCGTGACCTCCGTGGTGCTGGTGATCCTCGGAGCGCTCACCTTCTTCCCGGTGCTGGCCCTCGGGCCCATCGCCGAAGCCCTCACCCTGGCTTCCTGATATGACCATCTCAGACCGTGTGATGTTTCCCCGCATGCCGCGGGGCCCGCGCCAAGACCGGCGCTATCTCGAACGCCCCCGCCAGCAGGGGCTGGTGCTGCGGGCCGTGACGGAAGCCTTTCGCAAGCTCGATCCCCGCTTGGCCGTCGCCAACCCGGTGATGTTCGTGGTGTGGTGCGGCACCGCCCTCTGCCTGGCACTCTCCCTCGACCCCAGGCTCCTGGATGCCCAGGCAGGGGCCCGCGAGCGGGGCTTCAACGTGCTGATCAGCCTCACCCTGTTGGCCACGTTGCTGTTCGCCAACTACGCCGAGGCCCTGGCCGAAGGGCGCGGTAAGGCCCAGGCCGATGCCCTGCGACGCACCCAGGCCCGCACCCAGGCCCGGCGCCAGCTGCCCGATGGTTCCATCGAACAGGTGGATTCATCGGCCCTACACAAAGGCGATGTGGTGCTGGTGCAGGCGGGCGATGTGATCCCCGCCGATGGCGAGGTGATCGTGGGCGTGGCGTCGGTGGATGAATCGGCCATCACCGGAGAATCAGCGCCGGTGCTCAAGGAAGCCGGCTCGGACGTGGCGGGCTCCGTCACCGGCGGCACCCGCATCCTTTCGGACCAACTCACCCTGCGCATCAGCGCCGATCCAGGCAAGGGCTTCATCGACCGCATGATCGCCCTGGTGGAGGGGGCCGAACGCAGCAAGACGCCCAATGAGATCGCGCTCACCGTGCTGCTGGCGGTGCTCACCCAGGTATTCCTGATCGCCGTGGTCACCCTGCCCCCGGTGGCGGCTTTCCTCGGCCAAGTCCCCTCGGTGGTCACCCTGGTCGCCCTGTTGGTGGCCCTGATCCCCACCACCATCGGCGGGCTGCTCAGTGCCATCGGTATCGCCGGGATGGACCGGGTAGCCCAGTTCAACGTGATCGCTACTTCGGGCCGTGCCGTAGAAGCCTGCGGCGACATCAACACCCTGGTGCTCGACAAGACCGGCACCATCACCCTGGGCAATCGCCTGGCCGAGGAGTTCATGCCAGTGGGCGGCCACACCACGGCCGAGCTGGCGGAGGTGGCGCTCGCAGCCAGTTGTTTCGACCAGACCCCGGAAGGGCGCTCGATCGTGCGACTGGCCGAGAAACTCGGCGCTGCCCTGCCGTTCACAGCTGGGCAGGCCACAGGCATCGAGTTCTCCGCCCGCACCCGCATGAGCGGCTCGGACACCGCCGATGGGATGGAGTTCCGCAAGGGCGCCGTGGACGCGATCAAGGGCTTCGTGCGCTCCCGCACGGGCACCGTTCCCGCCGAACTCGACACATGCTTCGAGCAGGTATCCCGGCTGGGAGGCACCCCATTGGGAGTGTGCCGCGGCCGGGAAGTGTTCGGTGTGATTTACCTCAAGGACATCATCAAGCCTGGAATTCGCGAGCGCTTCGATCAACTGCGCCGCATGGGCATTCGCACCGTGATGCTCACCGGTGACAACCCAATCACCGCCAGCGTGATCGCCAGGGAGGCGGGTGTGGATGACTTCATCGCCGAGGCCACCCCAGAAGACAAGATCGCCGTGATTCAGCAGGAGCAGAAACTCGGCAAGCTGGTGGCGATGACGGGTGATGGCTCCAACGATGCCCCGGCCCTGGCCCAGGCCAATGTGGGCGTGGCGATGAATTCGGGCACCCAGGCCGCCAAGGAGGCGGCCAACATGGTGGATCTCGATAGCGATCCCACCAAGCTGATCGACATCGTGACGATCGGCAAACAACTGCTGATCACCCGCGGCGCGCTCACCACCTTTTCGATCGCCAACGACATCTCCAAATACTTTGCGATCCTGCCGGCCCTTTTTTCCGGGATTGGCCTGGAAGCGCTCAATGTGATGGGGCTGGCTTCACCGCAATCGGCGATTCTCTCGGCCATGGTGTTCAACGCCCTGATCATTCCGGCCCTGGTGCCCCTGGCCCTCAAGGGGGTGCAGTTCCGTCCGATGAGCGCCGATCAGTTGTTGCGCCGCAACCTGCTCGTTTATGGCGCCGGCGGTGTGGTGGCTCCATTCATCGGCATCAAGCTGATCGACCTGGCCATTGGGGCCCTGGGCCTGATCTAACGCGCTCCCCCTTCTGAGAGAACCCCATGCCTCGCTTTTTGCACATCCGGTTCTGGCTGCCGCTGTTACTCGTGGCCGGCACCCTGCTCATCGCGCCGCTGTTTCGCAGTAGTCAGCCGCCCCTCCAGAGCCACACCCTGGCCCTGCTGCTTTGCGGCACCACGGCCCTCTCGGCCTACCTGTTCGCCGTCATCGCCCAACCGGAGAAATTCTGATGTCGTTCACTGCCCAACTGCTCAGGGGGCTGCGGGCCACCCTCTTGCTCTGGCTGCTCACCGCGGTGGTGGTCACCCTGCCCATGCTCGGCCTGGCTCGGCTGGTGGATCCCGATGCCGCCAGCGGCAGCCTGCTCCGCCGCGGGGATCAGGTGGTGGGTTCGCGCCTGATCGGCCAACCCTTCAGCTCCGCGCGTTACCTCCAGGGCCGACCGGGCGGCGGCGCCAACCTGGCCCCCAGCAATCCCGAGCTGGCCAAACGCGTGGCTGATGCCGCCAGCCGCTGGGAGCGTGCCGGCGTGCGCCAACCCGCACCCGATTTGCTGCTGGATTCAGGCTCCGGCGTGGATCCCCACATCAGTCTGGCGGCAGCCCGTCAGCAGCTGCCACGCCTGGCCCGCGAACGCCAAGTGCCCATGGCCGACCTGGAACGACTGCTGCGGCAGCACCAGGAGGGCCCCCTGCGCCTGCAGGCGATTGCACCGGTAGTGAACGTGCTATCGTTCAACCTGGCCCTCGACAACCTGCGGGCCTGATGATCCGTTCCACCCACCGGCGGGGCCGCCACAAGGTGTTCATCGGCATGGCACCTGGGGTAGGCAAAACCTGCCGCATGCTCCAGGAAGGCAGGGAGGCGCTGAGGGAGGGCAGCGATGTGGTGGTGGGTCTGCTCGAAACCCATGGCCGCCAGGAAACCGCCAAGCAGGCCGAGGGGCTGGAGCTGATCCCGCGCAAACGCTTGCGCTACCAAGACGTAGACCTGGAAGAGATGGATGTGGCGGCCGTGCTCGCCCGGCGGCCCCAGCTGGTGCTCGTTGATGAGCTGGCCCACACCAATGTGCCGGGCAGCGAACGGGAGAAGCGCTGGCAAGACGTGGAGATGCTGCTGCTCGCGGGCCTCGACGTGTATTCCACGCTGAACATTCAGCACCTCGAAAGTCTCAACGACCTGGTGGCCGAACTCACCGGGGTGGTGGTACGCGAGCGCATCCCCAACCGCGTCCTCGAACTCGCCGATGAGGTGGTGCTGGTCGATGTGACCCCCGAAACGCTGCAGGAGCGGCTGCGGGAGGGAAAGGTCTATGCCCCCGAGAAGGTGGGCCAGGCTCTGGCCAATTTTTTCCAGCGGCGCCATCTGGTGGCGCTCCGGGAGCTGTCCCTGCGGGAAGTGGCCGATCGGGTAGAAAACGATGTGCTGCCCTCGATCACCCCCCTGCGGGAACGGGTGATGGTCTGCCTGGCCAACTACCACACCAGCAAGCGCCTGCTCCGCCGCGCTGCCCGCCTGGCTGCCGCCATGGATGCGCCCCTACTGGCCCTGACGGTGCAGGATCCCACCCGCTTCCTGAGCCGCGAAGAATCCCTGATTCAGGAAGAATGCCGCCAGCTCTGCGACGACGTCGGCGGCACCTTTTTACGCGAGGAGGGCATGGAGATTTTGCCCACCATTGCCCGGATTGCCCAGGAAAAACGCATCACCCAGATTGTGCTGGGCCAAACCATGCGCTCTCGCTTCAAGGCCCTCTTTCGCAGGCCCCTATCCGAGCGCCTGCAGCATCACCTGCGCGGCCAAAGCATCGATCTGCACCTGATCTCCGAAGGGCTACCCAAGCAGCCCACCCAGAACATCGACTCGTGAATCTTGAGCAGATACCAATCATCGTCGTATGGGCGCTCTGGCTCCTCATCCTGTTGATCGAACTGGCTACGCCGCCCTCTGTCGTGCTCGGCATTCTCTACGTCATGCCGCTGTTGCTTGGGGCCTCCCAGCGCACGCCACTGCAGTCGTGGCGTTTTCTGTTGATCTGCTGCCTGGTCACCCTGATGAACCTGGTGCTGCCACGGCCACTTGATCACAACCTGGTCGTGGTGCTCACCAATCGTCTGCTGGTCTGCCTTGCTCTTGCTGTGACCACCGCGCTGCTCGTGCGCAACCAGACCCTGCAGAGACAACGCACAGCCCTGGATGTCGAGCTGGCGCAGGCGCAGCTGCGCGGTGATGTGATCGCCACCCTCGCCCATGACATCAAAACGCCAGTGCTGGGGACCCTGGCCTCGCTGAACCTGCTGGAGAACGGTGGTGTGGTGGAGGCCATCCGTAGCAGCCAGCAACGCTGCCTGCGCCTAATCGACGATCTGCTGCAAGTGTTCCGGGCCGAGCAGGAAGGCCTGCAGGTCCAACGGCAGCCCTGCAATTTGTTGGCGATCGCCCAGGAGGCCCTGGGCACTGTTGAGCCGATCGCCGCTGCTCGGGAGATCACCCTGGTGCTCCAGCAACAAGGCCCACGCTGGATGGACCTACGGGCCGATCCCTCGCTGCTGCAGCGCCTGATCGAGAACCTGCTCCTCAATGCCGTGCACCACAGCCTGCGTGGCCAGCGGATCTGGCTGCAACTCAGCCAGCGGGAAGGGGCCTGCTTGATCGAAGTGCGCGATGGCGGCCAGGGGTTTCCGCCGGAGCAGCTGCCACAACTGTTTCAACGGTTTGCCCCCAGGGGCCATGGGGCGCCAGGAGCAGGGCTGGGCCTCTATCTCTGTCGCCTGATCACGGAGGCCCACGGCGGCCACATCCGCGCCAGCAACCTTACCGGAGGGGGTGCCAGGGTTGAGGTGGGCTTGCCGCTGGCGATGAGTTAGCAGGCGTGGATCTCCTACTGATCGAGGACGACCAGGCGTACCAGCTGGCGATGGGCAGCCATCTGCGCCAGCTGAACTCCGTACGAGAGGTGTGGGTCGCTGATGACGGCGAGCAGGGCTTGGAGCTGCTGGCAAGCCGGCCCGTGGATCTGGTGCTGCTCGATCTCGTCATGCCGGGGCAGGGCGGGCTCGCCACCTGCCGTCGAATCACCGCCACCACAACATTGCCGGTGCTGATCCTCACCAGCCAGGAGGACCCGCTCTGGGTGCAGCGGATTTGGGAAGCAGGTGCCCGTGGCTATCTCCATAAGGAGCGAGCCATCGCGCAGGTGGAGCTGGCGCTGGCCTCGCTGCTGGCGGGGGCCAGCTGGTGGGATCAGAAAGCCACGGCGGCGCTGCAGCGCTTGGATTCACATCAGGCCAGCGCCACGGCAGAGCAGCGCCTTTTGCTCAACGAGCTCACCCAACGCGAACGGGAGGTGTTGGCCTGCCTGGCGGCTGGCGACAACAATCGGGCCATTGCCCTGCGGCTAAGGATCGGCGAGGGCACGGTGCGCAGCCATGTGCACGTGCTGCTGCAGAAGCTGCAGGTGACCAACCGCACCCAGGCCGCCTTGATCTGGCTGGCAACCGAGCCGCTCACCCTGAGTGGCGTCAACCGGCTTCCCATCCCAGACCCCTTCCAGCCCAGTGGGGGCAGGGATTTTTGGGGCATGGACGAGTAAGCCAGAGGGACTTGGGTTGATTTGCGGGTTGACCTCACGGGCCACCTGCAGCAGGCCGGCGATACAGGCGATGGCGGCCAACAGCAGCAGCCAGTGACGGCGATCCATCCAACGCAACCCAACAACAACAGTGGGCCATTGCAGCTCACCGTTGCCATCCTGATGCCAGATGCTGCATCGTTTCCAGAGATGGCCTTCCACGCACTGGAGTCACTCCAACCCGCGGCCATCACGGCACTAGCCCAGGCCTGCGAGGCCCTGGTGAGTGCCGAAGGCCAGATCTCCCCCAGCGCGCAGGAGCGCGAGCAGCTGCAGGAGATCTTCCCCGCTCTGGTGGGCACGGCCTGGCCAGCCGATGTGGTGCCGCAACTGCCAGTGGGACTGTCGGGCCTGATCACACAAAAGCGCCAGCGCCAGGAGGTGATGCAGCTGTTCACCCTGCTGGCCTTTCTGGAGCCTCAGCTGGAAGCCCAGAAGATCGACGTGTTCAGGCGCCTGGCGGATGACCTGGGACTTGAAGCCGGTGTGGTGGAGGATCTCGAGCAGGTGTGCCGCGGCCATGTGCTCAAGGCCTTCGGCGATCTCTACCGGCGCAGCTTCCACGATCTCAACAACGACGGGATGGTGAAGGGCTTCAGCCGCTTCATCCTGCCGATGCTGGGGATCGGCATCGATACAACCCATCAGGCCCGCTACGAAGCCCTGCCCGCCTCATCCCCCGGCAGTTTGGGAGCCGCGCTGCATGCCTACTACCAACACAACGGCTTTCCCTACCCCGGCAGTCGCAAAGGACTTCCTTACGACTACGTCGCCCTGCATGACGTGCATCACGTGATTGGTGGCTATGCCACTGACCCCGATGGTGAACTCCAGGTGCTGGCCTTCACCATGGGCCTCTTCCCCGAACACGCCTTGCTGATCGCCATCCCACCGCTGATGCAGTTCCAGGTGGGCATTGCCGATCCCCTCGCTGGCAGTGTGGCGCCAAAACTCAAAGATCAGCTCCGCGCCCCCGCCTTTGCTGCTGCCCTGGAGCGCGGCTCCAACGTGGTGGGGCCAATCAAAGATATCCATTGGGACTTCTGGACCTGGATCGATCGGCCGCTCGAGGATGTGCGCCGCGATCTCAACGTGCGCTGATGCAAGCCCCAGCCCCTCTGCTGCAACGCCTGCAAGCAACAGCCGGCATGCAAGGCGGGCGCCGGCTGGTGCTGCTGCTCACCCAGCTTGTCGACTTCGACTCGATGGAGTACGCCCAGGCCCTGGCACCAGAGCTGCCGAAGCTGGAAGCCGCTGGCATCCACACCCTGGCGATTGCCATTGGCAACGCCGCCGGAGCCGAACGCTTTTGCCGCCACACCGGGTTTCCCCGCACCGCCTTGGAGGTGGATGCCGAGCCCACGCTCCATCGAGAGCTAGGGCTCTACGAAGGCCTGAAAACCCCTGGCGGCCCCTGGCCCGGGTTGCTCTTGATGTGTGCCGGCATCGGCTCGCCAGGCACCTTGGCTGAGGTGCTGCGCGGCTACACCGGTGATCGCAACGCCCCGCAGCGCATCGACAGCCCGCTGTTCCGCTTCGCCGGTGGGGAGGGGTTCCAGCGGCCGTTTGAACTCGCCACCGTGCGGCTGCGCAACATGACGGAGGTGCTGGGCAACTGGGGCACCTACGTACCCCGCAACGACTTCATCACCCAACGCGGCGGTACCTTCCTGATCGATGCCGACGACAGCCTCCTCTACAGCCACAGGGATCCAGGCATCCTCGGTTTCTCCGCCACGATGAACAGGCCCCTCAGCTTCCTCGACCCCTTCCTGTGAAACTGTTGCACCAGCAGCGGCAGGGGCCATGTCTCTCGATCAACTGAAGGCGTTCCTGGCCAAGATGCAGACCGATGAGAGCCTCAAGAGGCAGGTGCTCGCAGCGGCGGATCGAAGTATCGGCCGAACTGCCAATACCTCGCCTCGGCAAACCGCCTCACTCAACCGGATTCCCGATAAAAGCATTTCATCGAGAATCCTGATAACATACGTTTATCGAGAATCCGCGTAAGC
>Ga0214923_10007596_pt1 | contig 11787 bp, 18 predicted proteins | sample LL1510_MetaG_FD_177993 | JGI IMG/M metagenome (GOLD analysis project Ga0214923, IMG submission 177993) | Freshwater microbial communities from Lake Lanier, Atlanta, Georgia, United States - LL-1510 | ecosystem: Environmental > Aquatic > Freshwater > Lake | place: USA: Georgia | collected... | reverse complement strand
ATCTCCAAACTGTGGTGGGCCCCCTCGGAGTCGAACCGAGCACCAACGGATTATGAGTCCGCTGCTCTAACCAAGCATGAGCTAGAGGCCCGTAACCTTATAACTCAATAGACCCTAAACAAGCCGGTTGATTCATTTTAATAGCTTTTTCAAAATTGGCAAGTGTAGCAGGCCAGTTACCTGTATGATAAACGGAAATTCCACCTTTAAAAAACCATTCTGTAACATTACTTCTTTTATCATCTACTAAAATGTCTAGCGGGGAACACCAATTTTGTTTATCTTTACTGAACGGGCCAATTTCAACCGGAATGCCTGGAAAATGTCTTTCAGCCCAGTCTTTTTTATCCTGTTCTGCCTCCGGCATAGTAGTACGTCTAGGGACAGCGGTTAAAAACCGCAAACCATAATCATACTTGCTTGCAAGCTCTTTTGCAAGGTTTACTAATTCTACAGACTCAGGAATTAGCGAGAGCTGACCGTACGCATGATCTTGCTGACCAACCACAATCCACTCATCATCGGAAAGATCTCTACCTTCCCAACTTATAGGTCTGCCTAGCAAATTACCACACCAAGTATTAAAGTCAGCTACGACACCATCCATATCTAAATTAATATATCGTTTCATTATGAAGTTGCTTTTCTAAGAGCATCTTTTCTCATTAAATATTGACGCTGGATATTTTCCGGTTTATAAACAAAAATATAATCCACACCATCTACGGAATGAATCTTGTTATAATCTTGACACCACCAATTCTCCTGATTAAGAGGATTGGTTAGTTTGACTGGTTTCTGAAGATTTTTTTTCATCTTTTTCGTTACCATCACTCATTTAATTATGCCAGTTGAATACCGGAACCAAAAATTCGATTATACTGATTGTAAACTTCATCGGTTGGTTTAGCTAACCAAATTACAAAATCAGCTGACACATTGATAGTATGGTTTTCTACGTAAAACGCGTATGGGATTATAGACATAGATGGAGTACCATCAGCCCGAGAAACCATCATTTGAAGTGCACAGGGTTTTTTAATTTCATAGCTATTACCATTAGTAACTAAATCACCAATTAACTCTTCACCGGTCGTTAGCTTTACAATTTGAATTGTCATTACATATTCTTTCAATAAAATAATAAGCCATATCTTCTGAATAGAAGACCTCACATCTAGATTCCATTATATACTCATTCCATAAAAAAATCAATATTTGATCATCAAAAACACTAGCTTTAAGGACCCAATCCCCTCGTCTCACCGGTGTTAAAGAAATAAGTTTCATTTTTTGGTAATTGAAAAGCCGGCCTTAAGGCCGGCTTTGTTTAAAGAGCCGAGCGCTCTTCAGTTAGAAGTTGAGATTCTGATTTTTTAAAAAAATCAGACGTATCTTTAACCTCAATCTTTTTAGGCTTCTTATGTTCTGGGATGATACGTTCCAAGAAGACTTTTAGCATACCATTGAACAATTCCGCATTTTGCACTTCAATATGATCATCGAGAGCAAATGTGCGAGTAAATGCCCGGTTAGCAATTCCCTTGAACAGAAAATTATCTTCTGTATCATTAGATTGAACATTACCCTTAATCAACATTTTTCCATCAGCAAGTTCAATTTCAATGTCTTGCCTTGCAAAACCCGCAACAGCAAGTTCAATAATATAGGTGTTATCTCCGGTTTTTTTAATGTTATAAGGAGGATAATTAGGAATGTTTTTTGTAATATCGTCATGCATTTTTGCAATGCGATTAAACTGGTCATCAAAACCTACAAAAAATTTATCCATGTCCTTAAAAGCAGGACCAAAAGCGATGTTACCTAGTGTCATGGCGTTCCCCTTCATTATTCTGTAAAAAGTTTAGAAACAGCTGTGTTTGTTGCTTTACCGGTAACTTCCCACCAGGTTTTGGTGATCTGCTTGGTAAAAGCTGTCTGAGCGTTAACAAACTGTTGCAGGGGTTCGCGGACAGATTTGTCCTGAATAAATTGGTTTAACCAGGCGGTCTTACCAGATTGAACGGCATCAATAGCCATATTTGCATATAAAAGCATAATTGCTCCTTTTTAAGCGAGTTTAAATAAAATTGATACCCCGAAGGCATATCATTAATCCAGCTTACCGACTACTGGGGTACCTTATCGTTGTACCGGCTTTAGACGCTCCTAAGGTAGTAGAGTCTTTACGTCTCATTTTGAGAAATAACGTCTCACGACGTGATAATATTATATATGCTTTAATCGTGAAAGTCTGATCTTTTTTTACCAATATTATACTTGGCTTGAAGGTCCCAATCGTCTTTATCTTTGTAAGCTATAACTTTTATTTGGGAAAGCGGCGCCTGATCAGCAATAATAGATTGATCTAGTATTTTTACTAGACCCCAATCAGAAAGCAGCTTTGCTATGGTATTGCGTCTTTGTAAATCGTTATCAGTAATATCAGCTTGTTTCCCGTCCAGAGCAAACAACTCTTTAAAATGTACAATATAATAATGACCTTGCTTGTGTAAAATATGACAAGATTGGTAAAGAATCTTTTCTTTTCTAGAAGCAACCCCAATTCTGGTTAAGGTCTCTCTAACCTTTAAAAAATCATCAGGCTGAACCAGTGTAACTTCTAACGGAACGTATCCAGGGTAATCAACCTTAAAATACTCATTGGACATTATAACCCACCTTTTTTTAATTTTTGTTTTAAATGATTTAATTGTTCCGAGGTGAGAATAGATAGTGCTTGACGAGCCTTTTCTGTACTATATCCATAATAGGTCTTGATCAATTCTATCGCTTCAACTTTTTCGGCTTTAACCCACTTATTGTAACGTTTTCTGGGCCTAACTGTATTTATAAGAAATTGAAATTGAAGCTTTTTATCTAGATGCGGTCGAGAATTCATCTCATTAGCAGGGATGACTGTATCTGATCCGTACGATAATCCCTTGTTTACAATATAAGGTACGTATTGTTTCTCTGTCCAGTCGTCAACAATTAGTTCTTCTTTGGTGTGATTAATAGAGTTGATAAATTCAAAAGGAGATATTGCGGGTTGTTTATAAGATTCTTCTTTCTCTGTATTAATAGGATGACCAAATACTTCATTTATGTCCATAGCATTCTCACTAGCCCGATACTGTCAATCGCTGTAAGTAGAATGTAATTAGCAAGCATGCCAAAGGAGCCCCGATTATGAGCACACCAAGCGTATATAGCACAACCAGTAATCCAGACTGGGTACAAGGTGAGAAGAGGAGGATTAGGCACGGTGACGGCCATAGTGATAGAGCAACTAATAGATATAGCCCAAGCAAGGACCTCAAGACAAAAACGTACTCGATGATCTTGGTAGTCATTTCTAATCCAATCAAAGGTTGGTCTTAACATTTCAATCATTTTAGCTCCACCGATGCCATAATTTCCGTTAAGCAGGCAACCAGATTTATCTCTTGATCGGATACAAAAGCAGACTTATATTGGTAGTCAGCAATCGTCAGTACCAGTTGAGGTACTTGATTAGTCATAGGGATAAATGTATCGTAAATACGTCTAAACAACGATACAGGATCATTATCGAGATTATTAACAACCCATGATCTCATCTTCTTCCAGTCTTTATCTTTAATAGCTTCGACAAGATCTTTCATATTGGCCTCGCCAATATTAACTAGAATACCTTCATCGATAGAACCTGATTGAGCATACCGCTGCAGTTCATTTAATGTTCTACGGAAGTCAGGGAAGTGCTTCTCTACAACTTTAGCCACTACCTTACTGTCTGCCGGGATATTTTCAAATGAAAGAATATCAGTTACCCGTCTAAAGAATGCACCTGCAATTGCTGGTTTTTCTTTATTAGGGATCTTAAATTCTACAACTGCACACCGCGAATGCAAAGGAGCAATAATACGGTTCTTAAAATTACAAGTAAAGATAAATCGACAGTTATTAGCAAACTCTTCGATAAAGCCACGCAAAGCAGGCTGCGTCGAGTTAGGATTCAGGTAATCAGCCTCATCAAGAATAACAACCTTTGTATTACCTGTAAACGATACAGTTGAAGCAAAGGACTTGATCTTTGTACGGAGTACATCAATACCTGACTCTTCTGATCCATTAATAATAATATAATCAGAGTTTAGCTCTTCACACAAAGCTCTCGCAACAGTGGTCTTACCAGTACCAGCTGTACCACACAAGAGCAAATTTTGAATCTCCCCATTTCTAACTAGATTCTTAAAATAATCCTTTTGCTCTTTAGATAAAATACACTCATCAATAGTTCGAGGCCTATAAGCCTCAACCCATAAAAAATGCTCGCTCATAATATAACCTCACATTTAAACTACTGAACCAGGCTCACATGCAATCCAATATTGGAGTTGTTTTGATTCGTGTTTAAAGTGTAAGAACTTTGCCTTACCGTTAGGAGTCTTTGCAACTGTAACTTCGTATGCATCAGGGATAACTTTAAGGTTTTCAACTGCAATGAATACATCAAAATTTTCAAACGCAGTACCTAATGTTTTCTTAAAATTAGACGCAGTATCGTTTTTACGGTCGCTAACCGATAGTGTAACACTTTGATTTTTATTAGTAACCGATACGGTAGGAGCACCGGTAATCGCAGCTGCCTTCATAATCATTTGGACATCTTCAGCCATTAGTTTAAATTTATAAACATCGACATGTTCAATTTCACCTGAAGGTGCTGCAGTTACAATATCTGCATTAGAATAATAGTATTCAAATTTACCTTTATCGCTCGTGACAATTAGACTTTTATCTCCAAATTCTACTTCTTGGTTTTCCATCAAAGTGAGCATAGCAAGTAGAGAGTTAAGATCATAAATTGCAAATTCATTAGGAATAGATTCCTTAATAGTACTTTTAGCAAAAATATTTTTTGCGTTGGATATTGTTGCAATATTGTCTCCAGGTTTAAAAACAATATTAGTATTGATAGACGCAAAGTTCTTTAGAAGAGACAAAGTTTCACCGCTAAATTTCATAATATACCTCTCAATGTAATTTCATATTATATGAGCTTATGTTCAACATTTCTACTAAATTTGTCCACGCAATATTTTCTTTCCTTTATATCAAGTTCTTGAAATTTAGGGTCAAGAAATTTAGAGTCATCGTGTTCTCTAAAACATACCATAATTTCTGGAATCATAATTGGTAATCCGTAGTGATAGTAGGAACGATAAAAATACTCACCATCTACCACCCAAAAAAGATTTTCATCCATTTCAATCGCACATTCCCTTCGTATGGAGTAATTGGATGGATTACCGGTTGAATTATCTCCGTTAACAAATGTTTGATCATAACGAGGCATTCTTGAATTGTAAAAATGGGTACGTTCTTGATTTGAGTTTATAAACCCTGCTATCAACCATTTTTGTTCAGGGTTAGCGTCAAAGGCGTTTTTTATTTTTTCTAGTGCTTTAGGATCAACAAAAAAATCATCTACGTATAACAATTTTACTATTTTCCCCGTGGAATTTTTTACTGCATGGTTAACATTATTAGCAGCGTTTTTTATACCCGAGGTATTTTTAATATGTTTAATATCTAATACATGGGAAAATGCATCACATATCTTTTTAAGATTATCATCTTCACTCTGGTCGGAAACAATCACATCAAAATTTTTAAATGTTTGATACATTAGATGAGAAAGATATTCAACTAAAAATTTCTCACATAGATTATTTTTCATTTTATAAACAGGTACACAAATAGAAATTTCTCTCATATAATAATAGGCTCCAGAAGAGAAGGTTTTTTATCTCCATATATTACTAGTTCTCTTTGCGTAGCATTGTTGTAAGAGGAACTAAATTCATCTAATGTATCGGTAATATTATATCCGTTATCAGTAAAATATTTACAAAAATAAATTTGATTAGTATATGCAGAGTTGTAATCGTTATTTAAATTTATTTTAAAAATCGTTTCATATTTTTTAAAAATTGTTCTGCATGCTTCAGCTGAAATTAATCCATTAGATATAGAGGGGAAAGGAAAAGGATCTTCATAATAAGGAACATGGTCTGGAAAACGATCCGGAGACGCTTCTTCAATTAACCCACAAACAAACGCTACTTTATCCTTTAATCTATCTAAAAATGGATCTAAAAAATCTAACCTCGATGGAATATAATCATCTTCAATTAAAAAGAAAAAATCATAATCGTTTAGGTTTTTTATAATTGTATCGTTCCATATACCGTAACTGAAACCAGAATTTTTTCTAAAAATAATTTCAAATTTACCAAAATTATATCCTAAAAGCTCGAATTTTAATTTTGGATCTATATCATCATTAAATACAAATGTAGCAGTAATTTGATCAGAATTTAATTTAGATAAAAAATCTATATGCTTTTTAAAAAAGAAAAGAGGGTCCTTATCAAAAAGACCCTGATAATGTGCATAGGATCGCAAAGGTCCTATGTAGTTAGCTACAATGTAATTAACCCTGGTATTCATTTAAAACTCTAACTATATGACTTAGGCCTTCTTCTTTAAGCCAGAATCCGTTAGGGATACACAACTGAGTTTCGGTAAAAGAATTTACCCCGGGTAAAATATTTTCAGCAAAATGAATGGTTGTATCGTACCGATCATTTCGAAAATGAACAGGTGATGATGCAATATTATTATCAGCAAGATATTTAGTAAAGTGATCTTTGAGACCGGCTTTTACGTGCATGCTGAATAACCAGTACGAGCAGGTATCATCCCATTCCGGTAAAGTGAGTAGAGGGTTTCTTACATTATCTATTAAGTGTTTACTATTTAAACGACTCATTTGAACTGATTGCGCCGCAACTGGTAAGTTTGAAATACCAATAGATGCATTTAAATCATTCATATGGTATTTAAAACCAACTTTAGTAATATTCTGAGTACACCGGAAAGATTCATTCTTGGTTCTATCTAATCCATACCAGCGAAGGATACGGGCATCAGCTTCTTTTTCGGGTGGGCAAATTAACATGCCCCCATCTGCGGTAGTTAAAAACTTAATAGCTTGAAAGCTATAACAAACGTAGTCCCCGCGCTCTACATCAGTAGATAGAAATGAGTCCCAAGTATGTGCAGCATCTTCAACCACAGGCACACCAAAAGTTTTAAGTGTACCGTAATCTGCAAACTTACCAGCCCAGTTAACCGCTACAATTGCTTTAGTGCGCTTTGTAATTAATTTTTTTATCGACTCTGTATCAATAAGACCAGTCAGAGGATCAATATCAGCCCATCTAATTTTAGCTTTTCTATGAATGATATGCACATTTGATGCAAAGCAAGTTTGTGGTGAGGCTATAACTTCATCGCCTGGACCTACACCAATTAACTCTAATGCAAGATCAATTGCTGAAGTACATGAATTAACTGTAACTGGTCTCGTCTTTGTCCTTAGCTCTTCCCATAAAGCATCCTCAAACTCTTCTACAACAGGTCCTTGCCCTATAAAGCCTGAATTTAGTACTTGAGCTACTCTACTCTGTGCTTCATAAGACATTCCGACTTTAAATAACGGAATCATATTTGTACTCCATAAAAAATACTTTGTCGTTCTCACCAATGACGCAAAAGTTTAGCTTTTCATAAGTCTTTAAAGCACGTGTATTAGACTTAAGAACTTCAAGTCGTATAGGTTGCTGCTTATTACAGTTATCTACTAAGAATTTAAACAAAGCTGAACCGAGACCTTTATCTCTGTATTCAGGAACTAATCCCCCTGAAAGAAGATATTCACCATCATTAAGATGAATTAAACCGTACCCCGCATCTACAATACAAACACCATGCTCAATAGCGTATGCAATATACAGTTCATATTTTTTAAAAGCTGATTTAAACCATTCTTGTTGCTGCTCAGGAGAAATTTCATCAGTATTCCTGGTCATAAAAGTTCTACACTTGTTTCGAATTACCCTAAGAATTTCTGCCTCACAAGGTTTAGTTACTCTTTTAAATACTAGATGTGTCATAAAAATACCTCTTTAAATTTTTTCATAACTGGTTTTGGATCATAATCAACAACTCGTTGAGACCAATCTTGTTTGAAATCCCCTAGGTTGTTGAGCATATAATCTAAATCGTTTTCATTATTGTACAGCGTTCCAGAATTTTTTAACATTTCTAGATGATTTTTATCATGACCACCGTTCCATGCGAGAACAGGTTTATTAAGGAAAAGAAACTCTGCAATTGATAAACCAAAACTTTCCCCGCGTTGTCTAGCATGTAGCATACAATCACAAGAATTTATAAAGTTGGCTTTTTTATTGAGATCATGTATTTCGTTAATAAACTTTACATTAGGATGATTAACAAATGGTTCTGTACCCGCAAATAGAAAAACAAACTTATCAGTCTTATGAACTAAATTTATAATGTAGGTTTTTACAGCTTCTATATCAAACGTAAAGTACCCACCAATGCGACCAACAACCGTTTGATCATTTCTAATACCTAAAGCTTTTCTATAACTACCAGCTGGAGGCGGAAGATTGACTATGTGAGGTACATATGGGATCTGTCCTTGTGACATTTCATCCGAGAGCCACTTACTGATATATGCATATCGATCACCGTAAGGGTCGTTAAATTGAAATACAGCATGAATAGCTGACTTGCAGTTTGTAGGTACATCTATAGTCTGTTTTTGACCAGATGTAATCATATAAGTGACGTCTACTTTATTGTCATCAACTTTATTTTCTAGATTACCTGCTCTATAACCAATAACCTTAAATTCTTTTTCTAGGGTTTCTATAACAGCGGGCTCGTTACCCATATCTTTTTCTTGCCCGATAGTCTTACAATACGCAATTATAGACTCATTACCTAGAATCTCTTGATTATACCGAGCATAGTCTCTAACAGCTACAGTTGTACCTCTGTAGTTAAGGGTGTTGGTATGAAATAGGACTTTCAAGGTACAATTCTACCTTTATAGTTTAATGTTTTAGATTTATTGTGGTGTTGATTATCAAAGGTACCCTCTACAATTTCTTTGCACCGCTCAACAAATAATTGTATATTATTTCCCATTCTTCCTTGATAAAGATGATAAACGGTATTTTCAAAAGTTGTACCTACCCCATAATAACCATAATTACCAAGAGGCCAAACTCCCTCTACTGGTTCTTTTTCAAATGTGGTTGGATATAGACAACGATACCGAATTCCGAGCTCTTCGGCTCTATAAGAAACTTCCTCAGCTACATCTCCTCTGAAGGATTCTGCAAAGGAAGGCTGTCCCATTTTTGTCCAACATTCCTTAGTAATAATATAAAAAGCGGGTGCAGCGTACACATGCGATTTGGGAGGTATGTGATTTGAAGCTTGCGCTACACCCAAAAAAGTTTTTGTCTTTTGAATGTATTTGACACATTCTAGCATAGTCGTTTTATTAATCGGAATGCAATCAGAGTCAAAAAAAACTACCAGATCAGAAGTAGAGTTACGCATGACACGATCCATCCATATACCGTGCGGTGTATTCTCTTCATAATAGTTTACAGGAATTTCAAAATGCTCTGTTACAGATTTATGAGCATTTATTTGTTCTTTAGGGGTATTATCCCAATAAAGAGTGTTAAACTCTACTTTCATATTTTAGATACCTCCATTAATAATTATAGGCTAAACATAGGGAGACCGCCACAAGGGCGGTCTTTTATTTACCAAAAGAATGGTGCGAGTGGCGGGACTCGAACCCGCAAGCCTTTCGGCGATTGATTTTAAGTCAATTTCGGTTACCAATTTCGACACACTCGCGTTTAACTATTATATCTTTTTTTATTGGTGCCGGGGAAAGGAATCGAACCCTCGACCTTCTCATTACAAGTGAGTTGCTCTACCGTCTGAGCTACCCCGGCGTTAAGCTGCTAGCAAACCCTTAAGACGATCCGCTGCATATGAAGCAGCAAATGCTTCTGGTTTTACTAAAGGAATAACATTACAAACACCTCGTATGTAGCCAACTGCTTGTTGAATAACTATACTTGAATTATAATTTGTATCTGGATTAATATCAAGATGAATTTGCACTTCTTTTTCACCTATTACATCTACCAGTTTTTGATACAATTCTGCTACCTTATAAACTTCATTCATTAATCGTGTTGATGGTTTACTAGCCTTGAAGTCATAATCTTTTTCAGTTTGAACCTCACCAAAAATTTTACAACCATTACATCCATTGATATGAATTACAATGGCTAGTGTGTAATCTGCATACCATTCACTACCTTTTTTATATCGTTCAGAATCAGCTCCAATATAAATTTTTGTACCTTTGCTTTGTGCATCAATAAATTCTTTTACTTCTTCTATATCTAGTTTTTTATGCATATGACACCAAAAGTTAAAAATTTGGAGCAGGAGGCGGGAGTCGAACCCGTCTATTTCAGTTTGGAAGACTGACGTGTAACCACAAACACTTCACCTGCATAATACAGTGTGGCATCCCGCGAGAGACTCGAACTCCCACCAAGGGTTTTGGAGACCCGTATGCTGCCATTACACCAGCGAGATACATATATTTACTTATATGGCCTGCCCGGAGGGACTCGAACCCCCGACCCTCAGCTTAGAAGGCTGATGCTCTATCCAATTGAGCTACGGGCAGTTTTAAATGGTCCCTCGGGTGAGATTCGAACTCACGACCTGCCGCTTATCTGGCGCTACGGGGTATAAATCCGCTGCTCTACCACTGAGCTACCGAGGGGAAACTTTGGCGGAAGCGGTGAGATTCGAACTCACGGTAGAGTCTCCCCTACGCTAGTTTTCAAGACTAGTGCCTTAAACCTCTCGGCCACACTTCCTAAAAATGGTCGGAGTAGTAAGATTCGAACTTACGACCCCCTGCTCCCAAAGCAGGTGCACTACCTGGCTGTGCTATACTCCGTATGGTGGATCGTGACAGGTTCGAACTGCCGACATTCTGCGTGTAAGGCAGACGCTCTACCAACTGAGCTAACGATCCATATGGCTCCCCGACCTGGGCTCGAACCAGGGACACACGGATTAACAGTCCGTTGCTCTACCGACTGAGCTATCGGGGAATATCGGTTACGCTACTCAGGCCGCAGTTCGTGTTCTAGACCACTCCTACGTTCACCTTTTCGTCCCTAGCTTTCGCTTCGCACTCACTACACCGAAAGGTATGAGGCGTGTCCTTGACAGCGAAGAGTGGCCAACTCTTGCTGTTTCGTCTCCTGAAGACTCATCAGAAGGACTTTTTTTGGTGCCCCAGAGGAGACTCGAACTCCTAAAATTTGGCTTCTAAGACCAACACGTATACCAATTCCGTCACCGGGGCTAAAACTCTGGCGGTCTCACGGGGTAACGATCCCCGTCCTTTGGCGTGACAAGCCAATATGCGTCCTTGAACACCTTGAGACCAAATTCGGCGCGAGCCTCCCACTGCTAACTACTGCTTCCCAATTTATCGTCCATCGGCACCCGTGGTAGGGCCTACGATGCTCATCGGCCTGACGTTCTTGCGTCAGTGATCCTTGGGATAGGACTGCTGGGCCTCAACCTGCCCAGCATCAGGTTTATGGAGGTGAGGGTGGGATTTGAACCCACGGCTTTACAGTTTTGCAGACTGCTGCATTCGACCTCTCTGCCACCTCACCATTATACAAGCAAATTTAAAAAGCCAGTGTCAGTAATATTTTTACACTTCTGGTATTGGGAATAGGTGTCAGGCCACCTGCACCACCAGGCCCCTAACTGAGCTGTTACTCTGTCCAG
>Ga0214923_10007595_pt1 | contig 11788 bp, 6 predicted proteins | sample LL1510_MetaG_FD_177993 | JGI IMG/M metagenome (GOLD analysis project Ga0214923, IMG submission 177993) | Freshwater microbial communities from Lake Lanier, Atlanta, Georgia, United States - LL-1510 | ecosystem: Environmental > Aquatic > Freshwater > Lake | place: USA: Georgia | collected 2015-10-15 | reverse complement strand
TGATGTGAACCGGTGTCGTTGCAGCGCTAAGGCTGCTTCGCTAATCAAAGCCGGTCCCTTGTAGATGAGCCCGCTGTAGATTTGCACCAAGTCTGCTCCCGCTTGAATTTTGCTCACGGCATCGGCTCCGCTTAGCACGCCACCCACCCCAATGATGGGAAAGTGCAGCCCGAGATGTTGCCGCAGCTGCCGTATGACATGGTTGCTCATCTCCAGTAGAGGTGCGCCGGACAAACCGCCCGTTTCTTGAGCTTGCGGCAGGCCCAGAACTGCCTCACGGCTTAAGGTGGTGTTGGTGGCAATGACCCCCCACGTTGCCGCCGGGCTTGGGCTCGCTTGGGTTTGGCGCAGCAGGGCTTGGGCAATGACCTGAATTTGCGCATCGTCTAAATCAGGCGCAATTTTGAGGAACAGGGGCACCGTTTTATCAAAGTGCGCTTGCAGCTGATGCCGGCGCTCGGCCAGAGCTGATAACAACTGCTCCAGGGCGGCATCGCTTTGCAGCGAGCGCAGGTTTTGCGTGTTGGGGCTGGAAATATTGATGGTGATGTAGTCGGCATGGGGGTACACGGCACTCAAACACAAAAGGTAGTCGTCTGTGGCCTGCTCGATGGGGGTGTTGGCGTTTTTGCCAATGTTCAAGCCCAACACCATGGGCCTGTGATCAGGATCCTTGGTCTGAGCATGCTTGGGCTGAAGGCGGCACTTGGCCTGTTGCAGGTTGGAAATGAAGGTGCCCAAACCTTCGTTGTTAAAGCCCAAGCGGTTGATCAGGGCTTGACGCTCTTGAATGCGAAACATGCGGGGCTTGGGGTTGCCCGGTTGTGCCAGCGGGGTCACCGTACCCACTTCTACGAACCCAAACCCCATGGCTTGCCAGCCGTCCAGGCAGCGGGCGTTTTTGTCCAATCCGGCGGCCAGACCCACACGGTTGGGGAACTTAAGCCCCGCAATGTCCACAGGGTCTTCAATGTGCGCCTGTGCATAGCTCAAGGCGAGGGGTGTGTGTTGGGTGCGTGCGATCAGCCCAAGGGTGAGGTCGTGGGCAGCCTCTGGATCCATTTGGAACAGCGCTGCACGGGCCAAGGTGTAGGGATTGAATTGGGAAGAAGAGGACGACATCGGATAATTCCTGAAGATTGAAAGGATTTTCCCATGCTCACCCAAGACGAACTCAAAACCCAAGTGGGGCAAGCTGCCTTGCGGTATGTGCAAGCAGGTCAATGGCTGGGGGTGGGCACCGGCACAACCGTCAACAAGTTTATTGAGGCGCTGGCAAGTATCAAAGACCAAATTCCCGGGGTGGTATCGAGCTCGGTGGCCAGCACTCAGCGCTTGCAGGCGCTGGGTATTCCTGTGGTGGACGCCAATGAGGCGGGGGAGTTATCGGTGTATATCGACGGGGCTGACGAAATTGATGGCCAAGGCTACATGATCAAAGGCGGCGGAGCGGCGTTAACGCGCGAAAAAATAGTGGCAGCCCAGTCCAAACGCTTTGTATGCATTGCCGATGAATCCAAGCAGGTGCAGACTTTGGGGCAGTTTCCTTTGCCGGTAGAGGTGATTCCCATGGCCAGCAACCAGCTGATTCGGCAGTTTGCTGCCATGGGTGGATTGGCCCAATTGCGCCTAAAAGACGGCGTGCCCTTGGTCACCGACAACGGGCAACACCTGGTGGACGTGAAGGGTTTGACCATTAGAGACCCCTTGGGTTTTGAGACCGAGGTCAACCAATGGCCAGGAGTTGTGACGGTGGGAGTTTTTGCCCACCAGCGCGCCAAGGTGTGTTTGCTGGGTACCGCCAGCGGCGTGAAAACGCTGAACTTTTAAAAAAGTTTTAAGGGTGACGCGGCTGTAGGCTTAAGCCGCCATGCCCTGATGCCTAAGCAGTGCATCCAGATTGGGTTCGCGACCTCTAAATGCCTTAAATGATTCCATAGCGGGGCGGCTGCCACCAGCCTCTAATATGGCTTGTCGGTAGCGGCGGCCTGTTTCCACATTGGGCTGGCCATCGGGCAGCGCAGTTTCTTCAAATGCGGCGTAAGCATCTGCACTGAGCACTTCGGCCCATTTGTAGCTGTAGTAGCCTGCTGCATAACCTCCCGCAAAAATATGGCTGAAGGTGTGGGCTGTGCGGCTCCATGCTGGCGGATGCAACACCGCCACCTCTGAACGCACGCGCTGGAGCAGCGGCATAAAGTCCAAAGCGGGGTCGTGTTCGGTGTGCAGCAGCATGTCAAACAAAGAAAACTCAATTTGCCGCAAAGTTTGCAAGCCGGTTTGGAAGTTTTTGGCTGCCAACATTTTGTCGAACAGTTCACGGGGCAGAGGTTCACCGGTGTCGACATGTGCGGTCATCTGCTGCAGCACATTCCATTCCCAACAAAAGTTTTCCATAAACTGGCTGGGCAGTTCTACGGCGTCCCATTCCACGCCGCTGATGCCCGAGACATCACGCTCATTCACTTGAGTGAGCAGGTGGTGCAAGCCGTGTCCAAATTCATGGAACAGGGTGATGACGTCGTCGTGCGTGAGCAGCGCGGGCTGGCCGTTGACCCCTTCAGCAAAGTTGCACACCAAATGCGCGACAGGAGTTTGCAGTTGCTGGATGTCGGGGCGCAGCCAGCGGGCACGCACGTCGTCCATCCACGCGCCGCCGCGTTTGCCTTGGCGTGCGGGTGGGTCTAGGTAAAACTGCCCTACCAGTTGACCTTGGCGTTCAATGCGGTAGAACTCCACTGCGGGGTGCCATACGGGCGCTTGGTCGCGTTGGATGCGCACTTCAAAGAGGGTTTCAATTATTTTGAACAAGCCGGCCAACACGCGCGGCGCGGTGAAATATTGCTTGACCTCTTGTTCGCTGAAGGCGTAACGAGCTTCTTTAAGTTGTTCGCTGATGTAAGACCAATCCCACGGCTGTGGGTCTGCAATGCCTAAGTGATCTGCTGCATAGGCGCGCAGGTCGGCAACGTCTTGTGTGGCATATGGCTTGGCTTTGGCGGCCAAATCTCGCAAGAACTTCACCACCTGTTCGGGCGAATCGGCCATTTTGGGGGCCACCGACACTTGCCCAAAATTGTCATATCCAAGGAGTTTGGCCTCTTCCTGTCGAAGCGCGAGTATTTCTTGAATCAGGGGCGTGTTGTCAAACGCGGCGGCGTTATCTGGAGATTGGTCTGAGGCGCGGGTGACATGTGCGGTGTACAAAGTGCGTCGCAAGTCGCTGCTTTTCGCAAATTGCATCACTGGCAAGTAGCAGGGCATTTTGAGGGTGAGCTTGAAGCCGTCCTTACCATCTGCCGCGGCGGCAGCACGGGCTGCGGCCTGCACATCTTGGGGCAGACCAGTCAGCTCATCGCCTTTGGCATAGTAGGCAAAAGCGTCGGTGGCATCTAGCGTGTTTTCGCTGAATTTTTGCTGCAGTTCGGCCTGGCGTTCTTGTATTTCAGCAAAACGGGCTTTTTGGGGGCCTTGCAGGTCTGCGCCACCCAGCACAAAACTGCGCAACGCATTGCGTAAGGCTTGCTGTTGTTCGGGATTCAAAGCTTCGGTTCGGAGTGCTTTGTACTTTGCAAACAAGCGCTCTTCTGAGCCAAGGCGTGTCCAAAACTCAGTAATTTTGGGCAAAGCTTCATTAAAAGCTGCACGCAGTTCTGGCGTGTCTGCCACGCTGTTCAAGTGACTGACTGCGCCCCAAGCCCGCCCCAGACGTTCGGTGTGAACGTCCAATTCAGATGACATGGATGTCCAGTCTGCCGCAAAGCTGGGCTGAGTGACGCGCTCTAGAGCTTGGTTGGCAAGGTCGAGCAGGGTATCCACAGCGGGTTGAACATGCTCGGGCCGAATCTGGTCAAACAGGGGAAGGTCAGAAAAATCGAGCAACGGGTTGCTCTGCAAAACCTCAGGCGTGGGGGAGTGCATGTTCAGCAGCCTTCAAGGTGTTCATGAGCAGCATGGTGATGGTCATGGGACCTACACCGCCGGGAACTGGAGTGATCCAACCAGCAACTTGTTTGACGCCCTCGTAGTCCACATCTCCACACAATTTGCCTTCGGCATTGCGGTTCATGCCCACGTCAATGACCACGGCGCCGGGCTTGACCATATCGGCGGTGACCAGATTTTGTTTGCCTACCGCGGCAATCAACACATCTGCTTGGCGGGTAATTTGGCCTAAATCAGCCGTGGAACTATGGCAAATGGTCACAGTGGCATGTTGATGCAACAGCATGAGCGCCATGGGTTTGCCCACAATGTTGGAGCGCCCAATGACCACCGCATGTTTGCCACGCAGCGTGTAGCCAATAGATTCGAGCATTTTCATGCAACCGTAGGGAGTGCAGGGCCAAAAGCCGGGCTGGCCCACCATGAGAGCCCCCGCACTGGCCACATGAAAGCCATCAACGTCTTTAGCAGGCGAAATGGCTTCAATGACCTTTTGCGCATCGATGTGAACAGGTAGCGGCAATTGAACCAGAATGCCGTGAATGGAAGCGTCTAGGTTGAGGGCCTTCACACGTTGCAAAAGCTCAGCTTCCGTCAAGCTGGCAGGGTATTGTTCTAGAACGGATTTAAAGCCAGTCTCTTCGCAGGCTTTGATTTTGTTGCGCACATACACCTGAGATGCGGGGTTGTCACCCACCAACAACACCGCCAGGCCGGGGATGATGCCTAGCGTTTTAAGAATTTGAACCCGATCGCTTATTTGTTGACGCAGTTGCTTGGAAAGTGCAACGCCATCAATGACTTGGGCTACCGTCATGCGGGTGCGGTTTGACCCAGGGCAATTTTGAGCAAATCTGCAACGGTATTGGCGTTGAGTTTTTCCATAATGTTGGCGCGGTGCGCCTCTACGGTCTTGATGCTGATGCCCAAGTCGTCGGCAATTTGTTTGTTGAGCCGACCCGCCACAATGCGCTCGAGCACTTGAGTTTCGCGCAGGGTCAGCTTGGAGAGAAGGGCGTCGCGGTTGACGGCCTGCTGGTGCACGCTGAAGCTTTGGCGGGCATGGTCCAGCATGCGCTCCACCAGGCTGACCAATTTGACTTCATCAAAAGGCTTTTGAATAAAGTCCATAGCCCCTTTCTTCATGGTTTCGACAGCCATAGGCACATCGCCATGGCCGGTAATGAACACCACGGGTAGCGGCGAATGGTTTTCGACCAAGCGGTTTTGCAAATCCAACCCCGACATGCCTTCCATGCGCACATCCACAATGAGACATGCCACTTCTTTGGGATCGAAGCGCTCCAAGAACACTTCGGCGGATTCAAAGCAGCGAACGCGGTAGTCCTTGCCTTCCAATAACCACTGAAGGGAATCGCGAACGGCTTCGTCGTCGTCCACCACGTAAACGGTGCCTTTTTTGGGAATCAAACTCATGCGGTGACCTGTGAATTTTTAGAATCGGGCAGGGTTGTGGGCATGTCTGTGGCAGGGGGCGCATCTGTGACCGGAATCCAAAAACTGAACCTGCAACCCTTTATTTCCGGGCCATTGTAGAGGTTCTCGGCCTTCATCCGGCCCCGATGAGATTCCACAATCGATCGGCACAAATTCAGTCCAATGCCCAGGCCGTTGACTTTGGTGGTATGAAAAGCATCAAACAATTTCTCTTGCACCTCACTTGAAATGCCGGTGCCAGTGTCTTGCACTTCAAACTCCACCACGGCTTGCCCCTCGGCCAAACCTGGAAACACGCGCAGTTCGATGCGCCTTTGTTCCGGGGGCTTTTGTGCCTGAACGATGGATTCGACTGAGTTTTTGAGCAGGTTAACCAGCACTTGCTCAATCAAAATCGGATCTACCATCAAACGGGGCACTCGCGCAAACGAGGTGTTGAGCTTCACGTTGTGGCGTCGCAGCTCAATGCCCATGAGCTCCATGGCTTCTTCCACCATGCTGGAAACCTCGGTCTGGGTGCGGTTGGGTTCGCTGCGTTTAACAAATGCCCGAATGCGATGAATGATTTGCCCCGCCCGCTGCGCCTGGCGGGCGGTTTTATCCAAGGCGCCAATGAGGTCGTCATTGTTGATATTTCCAGAGCGAATGCGCGACAACATGCCCTTGCAGTAGTTGTTGATGGCGGTTAGGGGCTGGTTCAGTTCGTGCGCTACGCTGGAGGCCATTTCCCCCATGGTGATCAATCTGCTGGCGTTTTGGGCGCGTTCGGCCTGTTCGGCGGCTTCTTCTTCAGCCCGCTTGCGGGCGGTGATGTCGGTGCCTATGATCATTTGAGCCAAGCGTCCGTCCACCCATGTCAGGTAGCGGGAGCGCACCTCCAACCATTTTTTCAGGTCGTCTATGTAGATTTCTACGTTTTCGGTTTCAGCTTCGATCATGGTGGAGGTAGGCATGCCCGCCAAAATGTCCACACTGTCTTGAGCGTCCAGCAGGGTGAGTTGCGGCGACTCGGTTTTGCGGGCAGCCAATTCTTTATGGCCAGTGGTTTGGTCGTTGAACCAAAGGCGGTACATTTTGTTGGCAAACAGGATTTCATCGGTACCTAGAGGCACTACGGAGACCGATGAATCCAGAGCCTCCAGTACGGTGGTGAACCGTTCATAAGACTCAGACAATTGCTCCCGAATGCGGTTGGGCTCAGTGATGTCGGTCATCGAGGTCATCCAGCCGGTTTGCTGGCCGCGGGCATCAATGAGCGGCGAGATGTAAATACGCGCATCAAAAATGCTGCTGTTTTTGCGTTTGACCCTGATTTGAAAGCCGCCTGGGGAGATGCGCCCCTTGAGCTCATCCTCTAAACGCAAAGTGAGGTACTCACGGTCTTCATGTGGCCAATAGGGAAAAGGGGCGGTCGCGCCCACCAGCTCGCTATCGCTCCAGCCGGTCATTTGACAAAATGCAGCATTGACGTAGGTGATACGGCCTTGCAAGTCCAAAGCACGCATGCCGGTGGGCATGGAGTTTTCCATAGCACGCCTGAAGTTGGTTTCCACCACCAATGCCTGTTGAGCTTGCAGTCGGCGGCGCGTATGGCGCCAATTACCAATCAGCATCCAAGCGGTGATGCCGCTGAGGCCCACCACCACCCAGAACATGCCGCTGCCAATAACGCCCAATGAAGTTCGGTAGGCCCTGGCCCGCAGCATCAGCCCCGAGCCCACAGGTGAGACGGGCACTTCAACAATATTGGCATTGGGAGACCATGGCAGCAAACTTGCGGCAGGATTGCTTGAGGGCAGACGACTGCCAGCTAATTGGATGCCATCGGCGTTGTGCAGCGTGAAGGCGTATCGGGCCGATACCTCGGCAGGTACGCCGTATCGCAACAGACCGTCAACCGAATACTCCACCAGCAGCGTGCCTACAAAAAAGTTGCGGCGAGTGAGAGGAATTTGCAACTCCAGTGGTGCGCTGCCGTTGTCAGACACCTTGCGCTGGAAGTACACCGGTTGCTCAAGGCTTTTGGCAAGGTTGAAGTTTTGCAATGCCTCTGGAGGCTTCAGCATTTCACCCTCAAGATGGTCCCAATTCAAGGGTAGGGCTGGGCTAATGAAGCTGGAACGTACAACTTTTTTATCGTCCACCCAGTTGATGCTGTAAAGCTCGGGGTATTGAGATATGAGCGTTTCTGATCGGAGTTGGAACTCTTTCAAATCCATATCACCACTGGACATTTCCCGCGCCATGCGCATGAACTGCTCTTGCCGTTCCATCAGACGCATGCGCAGTCGCTGCTGGGCATATTCCACATCGCTGCGCAGGGCGTCTCTTTCGCGCTCTATTTCTTCTAGACGCAGGTAGGTGAACACCGAGACGATGGCAGCCAAAAACAACAGGACCGCAGCCAATGGCACGAGCATGGCAAAACGGTCTTGCCGATAAAGCGTTTGCCTGTTCCACCAAGCTTTTAGGCGGGACACCAGGTACTGTCGCAGCAGCCACGCCTGTAATTTTGGAAACCCGAGGGTCATGGTCTTTGAGATGTTGAGGATGCTCTCAATATACGTGAGCTGGATATGCACTGCTAGGAAGTAATTGTACAAGTCCTGGTTTCAATTTCATATATTGAAATGTATTAGCGCCATTTGAAAAAATTAAAAATTTATGAGAAAATCTCGGTCCATAGGGCATGACACACTTATCGTGCATCCTTATCAAGGTCAATGTACGAAGCAAAACCAAAACTGAGGAGACGCCTATGTCCGCACTGCTAAACCACGTGTTGAGTTCCAGCGCCAACGATCAAGACAGCCAAGAAACCCGTGAGTGGCTAGACGCTTTAAGCGCGGTCATTGAGCAAGAGGGGCCTGAACGCGCCCATTTCTTGATAGAGCAGCTCCTGGAGCATGCGCGAGAACACAGCATAGACATGCCTTTTTCTGCCACCACGGGTTATGTCAACACCATTGAGACGGACCAAGAAGCCCGCTGCCCCGGTAATTTGGAAATAGAGGAGCGGTTGCGCGCCTACATGCGTTGGAATGCCATGGCCATGGTCGTTAAGGCCAACAAGCACAACCCTCCAGACGGCGGCGATTTGGGCGGACACATCAGTTCGTTTGCGTCCTTGGCCAATATGTTTGGCGCTGGCTTTAACCATTTTTGGCATGCCGAAAGCGAACACCATGGCGGCGATTGCCTGTACATCCAGGGCCACAGCTCGCCAGGCGTTTACGCTCGTGCTTATCTAGAAGGCCGTTTGACCGAGGAGCATTTGCTCAATTTTCGTCAAGAAGTCGACGGCAAAGGTATTTCAAGTTATCCCCACCCCAAACTCATGCCCGAGTTTTGGCAGTTTCCAACCGTGTCCATGGGCTTGGGCCCCTTGATGGCCATATACCAAGCACGGTTCCTCAAGTATTTGCACGCCCGCGGCATTGCCAACACCGAAAACCGCAAGGTGTGGGTGTTTTGTGGTGACGGCGAAATGGACGAAGTGGAAAGTTTGGGTGCTATCGGCTTGGCCGCCCGGGAAAATCTGGACAACCTAATTTTTGTGATCAATTGCAATTTGCAGCGTTTGGATGGTCCGGTGCGTGGCAACGGCAAAATCATCCAAGAGCTAGAAGGCGAGTTTCGTGGCGCGGGCTGGAACGTGATCAAGCTCCTGTGGGGCAGCAACTGGGAACCCCTGCTGGCGCGAGACAAAGAAGGCCACCTGCGCAGGCTGATGATGGACACCGTAGACGGTGACTACCAAGCTTTTAAAGCCAACGACGGCGCCTATGTGCGGCAACACTTTTTCGGCAAAAACCCCAAAACGCTCGAAATGGTGTCCCACATGAGCGACGAAGACATTTGGCGTCTGCAGCGCGGTGGCCACGACCCACAAAAGGTGTATGCGGCCTATCACCAGGCGGTGAACCATCAAGGTCAACCCACGGTGTTGCTGATCAAAACCGTGAAAGGTTTTGGCATGGGCAAGAGCGGCGAGGGCAAAAACACCGCTCACCAGACCAAAAAGCTCACAAGCGATGACATTCGCACCTTTAGAGACCGTTTCAATATTCCTATTCCAGACGATCAGCTGGATAAGATTCCTTTTTACAAGCCGGCAGACGACACGCCTGAAATGAAATATCTGCACGAGCGCCGCCAAGCGCTGGGTGGGTATTTGCCCAAGCGCCGCACCAAAGCCGATGAACAGATCAAGGTGCCTGACCTCGAGGTGTTCAAAGCGGTGATGGAGCCCACCACGGAAGGGCGCGAAATTTCCACCACCCAAGCCTATGTGCGTTTTCTGACCATCCTGTTGCGAGACGCGCATGTAGGCCCGCGGGTAGTGCCTATTTTGGTGGACGAGGCCCGTACTTTTGGTATGGAAGGTTTGTTCCGTCAGGTGGGTATCTACAACCCACAAGGGCAGTTGTACACCCCGGTGGATAAAGACCAGGTCATGTACTACAAAGAGGACAAATCCGGTCAAATTCTGCAAGAGGGCATCAACGAAGCTGGCGGTATGAGCAGCTGGATTGCGGCTGCCACCTCGTACAGCACCAGCAACCGCATCATGGTGCCCTTCTACATTTATTACTCCATGTTCGGTTTGCAGCGCATCGGAGACTTGGCTTGGGCGGCGGGCGATATGCAGGCGCGCGGCTTCTTGTTGGGTGGCACTTCTGGTCGCACCACACTCAATGGCGAGGGTTTGCAGCACGAAGATGGCCACAGCCATGTGTTGGCCAGCACCATTCCCAACTGTGTGAGCTACGACCCCAGCTTTGCCCACGAAGTGGCGGTGATCATGCAGCACGGCCTCAAGCGCATGGTGGAACGCCAAGAAAACGTGTTTTATTACATCACGCTGCTCAACGAAAACTACCCCATGCCTGGTTTGCTTCCTGGCACTGAGGAACAGATCGTCAAGGGCATGTACCTGTTGGAAGCGGCTGAACAGGTCGCATCTAAGGCAGGCAAGGGCAAGGGTGCAGCCAAGTCTGCATCGCCTACTGTCAACTTATTGGGCTCAGGCACCATCTTGCGCGAATCCATGGCGGCTCGTCAGTTGCTCCAAGACGAGTGGGGCGTAGCGGCCAATGTGTGGAGCTGCCCCAGTTTTAATGAGTTGGGCCGTGACGGTCAAGACTGCGAGCGTTGGAACCTGCTGCACCCCACGCAAGCCGCCAAAGTGTCTTTTGTGTCCCAGCAACTAGAGCCGCATGCGGGGCCGGTGGTGGCCTCAACCGACTACATCAAGGCCTATGTGGAGCAAATCCGACCCTTTATTCCCAAAGGGCGCACCTACAAAGTTTTGGGAACCGATGGTTTTGGTCGCAGCGACTTCCGCAGCAAATTACGCGAACACTTTGAGGTGAATCGTCATTACATTGTGGTGGCTGCACTCAAGGCACTGGCTGAAGACGGCGTGATCCCTGTTGCAAAGGCGGCTGAAGCGATTGCCAAATACGGCATCAAGGCCGACAAAATCAACCCATTGCTCGCCTGACGCGGCGCCAACCTCAGGAAATTAGACATGGCCATTATTGAAATCAAAGTGCCCGACATCGGAGATTTTGCCGAGGTGTCGGTGATAGAGCTCTTGGTTAAGCCGGGTGATTCGGTCAAAGCCGAGCAGTCCCTGATTACCGTGGAGTCTGACAAGGCCTCGATGGAAATACCCTCCAGCCATGGGGGTGTGGTCAAAGAGCTCAAGATCAAGCTGGGCGACAAGGTCAAAGAAGGCTCAGTGGTGTTGCTGCTGGACGCTCAAGCAGGTGTGGCATCCGAGGCTTCAGCTCCTGCTGCAGTCCCATCATCAGCCCCAATTCAACCAGCTCCTGCCCAACCCGCTCCTGCGGCGCCTCCTGTTGCAGCACTAGTTGCATCGGATCCAGCTGTGGCCATAGGCTCTGCCCCCGTTGCCGCATTGCCTGCACATGATCCTATGGCGCCCAAAGGAGCGTTACCGCATGCATCTCCCTCGGTGCGCAAGTTTGCCCGCGAATTGGGTGTGCCTTTGGATGAGATCAAAGGCTCGGGCCACAAGGGTCGCATCACCGAAGACGACATCAAAAACTTCACCAAGTCTGTCATGGCGGGTAGTGCACGCACCAGCAGCATGGGCGCTGCATCCGGTGGGTCTTCGGGCGCTTCAGGGAGTTCAGGGCTGAATTTGTTGCCCTGGCCTAAAGTGGACTTTGCCAAGTTTGGAGAGGTGGAGCGTCAAGACCTGTCCAGAATCAAAAAAATCAGCGGCGCCAATCTGCACCGCAACTGGGTGATGATTCCACACGTCACCAACCACGACATTGCCGACATCACCGAACTGGAAGCCCTGCGTGTTCAGCTCAATAAAGAAAATGAAAAATCCGGCATCAAGGTCACC
>Ga0214923_10007594_pt1 | contig 11789 bp, 13 predicted proteins | sample LL1510_MetaG_FD_177993 | JGI IMG/M metagenome (GOLD analysis project Ga0214923, IMG submission 177993) | Freshwater microbial communities from Lake Lanier, Atlanta, Georgia, United States - LL-1510 | ecosystem: Environmental > Aquatic > Freshwater > Lake | place: USA: Georgia | collected... | reverse complement strand
GTAATATCTACCAACTCCATATCGCCTCCATCGGCGTGTAAAAACGGCCGTAACTGCTCAATTGCAATTTTCACCTTGTCTGTAATTAATTCTGTTTCAGTCATCCTTCGTTTTGCTTTAACAAATTTAACTGATTATTCATATTCTCCACCAATTCATCAAAAGCGGTTGCAATAGCTGTGTGCTGCTGAAAAACAACTGGTCTACCCGCATCACCTGCCTCACAAACACTTTGAACAAGTGGAATGGCACCTAAAAATGGAACATCCATACCTAAAGCAAGGTTTTTTGCGCCATCTCTTCCAAAAATGAAATATTTATTCTGAGGTAACTCAGCTGGTGTAAACCAAGCCATATTCTCTACAATTCCCAAAATTGGAACCTTCATTCCTTCCATTTTGAACATGTTAACACCTCTCCTTGCATCAGCTAGAGCCACTTCTTGTGGAGTGCTTACAATCACTACTCCATCTAATGGAACAGTTTGCAATAATGACAAATGAATATCACCTGTTCCGGGAGGCAAGTCAATTAGTAAATAATCCAGTGCTCCCCAATTCGCATCAGTAAACAACTGCGTCAGCGCTTTTGAAGCCATCGGCCCACGCCAAACAACGGCATTCGATTGGTCTGTAAAAAAGCCAATTGACAACATTTTTATTCCATGACTTTCGATGGGCTCTATTAAATTTCTTCCATCCACTTCTACCATGTGCGGACGTTCACTTACCACATCAAACATGGTTGGCATGGATGGACCATAAATATCGGCATCCACAATTCCAACCGAAAAACCTGCATTTTTCAAACCTCCAGCTATATTTGCTGTAACAGTTGATTTACCAACGCCACCTTTTCCTGAAGCGACTGCAATAATGTATTTTACTTCAGGTAATATTTTGCGTCTTGCTTGCTTTCCTTCCGCGCTCATTCCCTTAACTTGACAAGCAATTTGAATGTCGTCTCCAAAAAATCGTTTTAGATTAAACTCTACTGCCTCATTCATTCGCTTACGTGCATGCATCGCAGGATTAGACATTTTGATAGTTAAGCTAATTTTTCGATTTTCAATTGTCAAATCTTCCACCAAATTCAGACTCACTATGTCTTTCTTCAAATCAGGTTCAATGATGTTACCCAACACATTCAACACCTCTTGTCTATTCATTTCCATTTAAATTTCTTTTATGGATTTTATTGATTTATACATAAATTCAACTTCTTTCTTTGAATTCCCTTCTACTCGATTGGTAATTTGGTAATAATAACCTTTAATTTTTACGACTGCATATATGTAATACGTTTCAATATTGTCATTGTTCAACTTACTTTTCAATTGTTTGGTATAAATTACAATAGAGCCATCGCGCATTTTAATCTGGGTTCGGTAAACTTTATTATTCTTAATCTCATCAAATTTTTCTTCAAACAAAAACCGTTGATTTCCATAATCCTCTATGTAGATTCTAAAATAACGGCCAACCGATAATTGCCATTTATAACCTCCTTCTTCATGAATTATTTCAGGTTTCAAAGCTGTTCCAATTCCTGCTGATGCATCTGGAAGATAAATTGATGCATTCAAATCAAACTTAGTGAGATTAATTCGATGAAACTGAAAATAATCGATTTCATTTTCAATAGCTTCAACCCGCTTGTCGCCACACGAAACCATTAGAAAACTAAATAATCCAAGGAAATAGTAAACCAAACGTGGCGCTAACATGTTACAAAGATAACTATTGAGTATTAATTATTTTACCGATTTTTGGCGTATGAATAGAAAGTTAATTGTCACAGGATTAATTTGCGTAATAATTGCAATACTTTTAGGAGCTTTTGGAGCACACGCTCTAAAGAAAGTTGTGTCAGAAGAAGCATTAAAAACTTTTGAAGTTGGCGTCCGTTATCAATTATACGCTTCTTTTGGACTGATTATTTTCGGATTAAATGCTAAGAAAATAACTACAAATTGGAATGTGTTTTATATATTAATGCTTTTAGGCATTCTTTTTTTTAGTGGTTCCATTTACTTATTGGCATTAAATGAATTTATTCCTATTTCAAAAAAAATCTTAGGACCTTTAACCCCTATTGGAGGAACGTTACAAATCAGTTCGTGGGTTTACCTCTTACTTTCTACAGTCAAAAAAAGATAAATTATTAAGTTTAGTCAAAAAAGTTGTTAGATTCAAAAAATGTTTCTATTTTTGATTAGTTGTTAATCTTATTATTGTTGCTTTTTTAATCGATATATGAAAACACTAGAAACAGGATCTCAAATTCCAGCTTTTATAGCTGAAGATCAGAATGGGAATAAAATAGATAGTTCCCAACTGATAGGTAAAAAAACTGTAGTTTATTTTTACCCAAAGGATAATACACCTGGTTGTACTGTACAGGCATGTAGCATTCGCGACGGTTATGAAGAATTACTACAACACAACATTCAAATTATTGGAATAAGTGCAGATAATTTAGCTTCACATCAAAAATTTGCATCAAAGTTTGAGTTGCCTTTTCCACTAATTCCAGACGTAGACCGAACAATCATTGAAGCTTTTGGAGTGTGGGGCACAAAAAAATTCATGGGTAAGGTGTATGATGGAATCCACCGCATGACATTTCTTTTTGATGATAAAGGCATTTTATTACATGTGATTCAAAAACCTGACACAAAAAATCATGCTGAAGAAATACTAAAAACTTTTGAACTAAAGTAAGCCGTAAATAGATTACGAACAACCAACCACAACTTTGCAAAAATAAATCGAGCATACAGCTCAAACAACAACAAACAACAAACGATATGGCAAAAAATGAATTAAACGCTGACAAATTAAAAGCACTTCAATTAACAATGGAAAAGCTTGACAAAACCTTCGGAAAAGGTTCTGTTATGAAATTAGGAGATTCGCCAGTAGAAAAAGTGGAAGTAATTCCAACTGGCTCAATTACACTAGACTTAGCATTAGGTGTAAATGGTTACCCCAAAGGACGAGTTGTTGAAATATACGGCCCTGAATCTTCTGGTAAAACAACACTTGCAATACATGCAATCGCTGAAGTACAAAAACAAGGTGGGATTGCAGCATTTATTGACGCGGAACATGCATTCGATCAATTTTACGCAAAAAAATTAGGTGTAGATATTGATAACCTTTTGATTTCACAACCCGATAACGGCGAGCAAGCATTAGAAATTGCCGATAACTTGATTCGATCTGGTGCAATTGATTTAATTGTAGTTGACTCAGTCGCTGCCTTAACACCAAAAGCTGAAATCGAAGGTGAAATGGGTGATTCGCAAATGGGATTACAAGCTCGACTAATGTCAAAGGCTTTACGTAAGCTAACTGGATCCATTAACAAAGCTGGATGTTGCTGTATCTTCATCAACCAATTAAGAGATAAAATTGGGGTTATGTTTGGTAATCCTGAAACAACAACAGGTGGAAATGCTTTGAAATTTTATGCATCGATTCGCATTGACATCAGAAAAGCAGCTCAAATTAAAGATGGCGAAGAAATCATGGGTAATCGAGTAAAAGTAAAAGTGGTCAAAAACAAAGTGGCCCCACCTTTCCGTAAAGCAGAATTCGACGTTATGTATGGGGAAGGCATTTCTAAAGTAGGAGAAATCATTGACTTAGGTGTTGACTTAAATATTTTGAAAAAAAGCGGCTCTTGGTTTTCATACGGAGAAACCAGACTTGGTCAAGGTCGTGATGCAATTAAGAACTTATTATTAGATAACCCTGAATTGACAGAAGAATTAGAAAAAAAGATTAAAGACGCTCTAAGTGCACCAGATAATAAACTGGTGTTACTAGACTAGATGCATATCGTTAGGTTGTATAGCGAGGTTCTTTAAAACCTCGCTATTTTATTTAGTTTTTATATATTTGACGAAAAAAAAGATCATGAAAAAAACAATTGCCCTACTTTCAATTGCTGTATTAGGTTCGATGACAATAACGTCTTGTAAGAAAAAAGGATGTACTGACCCAACAGCTGCTAACTACAATGATAAAGCAAAAAAAGATGATGGAACATGTAAATACACACCGAAAATTACGATTACAGGTAGTACCGACACAACAATAAGTGTAGGTAGTTCATTTACTGACCCTGGAGCTACTGCTACAAATCATGACGGTTCATCAGCAACTATAACAACAGATAATCAAGTAGATTCATCAACTGTTGGAATTTATTATGTTAATTATTCAGCTACAAATGATAATGGAACTTCAACAGCACAACGTAAAGTTACTGTTGCCATTCAACAAGACAATTGGACTGTAAGCTGGAATGTTACCAGTAACTGCGGAACAACTACATTTCCATTAGCATCAGGACCAACTATTTCAGCTGGATCTACACCAAATGATTTAGTGATTGATGGAATGTTTACTCTAGTTGGTGGAAGTGCAAATGCAACTATAGATGGAAACCATATTACAATTCCTCAACAAACTGTTTCAGTAACAGTAGGAGACATCAACTTTTCTGGAACAGGAACTATGCAACCTGATGGAAAAACAATTATAATCACTTACACATACGAAAATACAGCTCCATTAATAGGTGGAAGTGGAACTTGCGTTGCAACGTATGTGAAACAATAGTAATATTTAATCTAATAAAAAAGGCTGCTTCAAGAAAGAGCAGCCTTTTTTATTAATAATCCTATCAATGATTTGGTAAAACAGGTTTATTATCTAAAACACTGTCAATTCTAAACATCATTTCATCCGTCAGTAAAGCTTGTGCATCTATAGCTTTTAAATTTTCAAGTAATTGATACTCTTTACTTGCCCCAAGAATTACAGTACTTACATGTTTGTTTTTTAAACACCAAGCCAAACTCAAAACTGGTAGTTTTATATTTAATTCATAAGCAATTCCTGCCAATTGTTTAACAACATTAATTCTTTCTGGAGTTAAGTTTTTATCACGAAGCCATTCCAAACCGTTGATTCCAAAGCGTGTTTCATTTGGGAAAGTATCTATATATTTGCCGCTCAAAACACCGCTAGCCAATGGGGACCAAATAGTAGTTCCTAAACCCAAAGTTTTATAGATTTGTAAAAACTCAACTTCTACCTTTTCGCGAGTAAACATATTGTATTCTGGTTGTTCAACAACTGGGCCTATTAAATGATTTTGCTTTGCAAACATGTGCGCTTCCATGATCTCTTGTGCACTCCACTCTGATGTTCCCCAATACATAATTTTACCTTGCATGATTAATTGATGCATTGTCCAAACAGTTTCTTCGATGGGCGTTTTCTTATCTGGGCGATGACATAAATACAAATCCAAATAATCCAATTGAAAACGTTCTAATGCTTGATGACAAGCCTCAACTAAATGCTTGCGACTCAAACCCAATTGTGTTGGCAATTGACCTCCATTTCCGAAAAATGCTTTGCTACTAACGATATAACTGTCTCGCGACCAAGCTTTTTTCTTAAGGATTCTTCCCATCACACGCTCGCTTTCTCCGTGTGCATAAACCTCTGCGTTATCAAAAAAATTAATGCCATTCTCGTAGGCAATTTCCATTAATCGCTCTGCTTCTGCATCGCTAATTTGCTTTCCAAAGGTTAACCAACTACCCAAAGACAATCGACTAATCTGAAGACCTGATTTACCTAAATTATTGTATTCCATATTTTGCTTTTGAAATTTCTTCTAATCTATTTTTCTGAAAATGTTTGATGATTCCGTTCGCGACCACGACCAAAACAATTACCAATGAACCCAAATAAAACTTACTATTCAACAATTTATGCTCACTCAAAATGACAATCGCTAACAAAATGGTGTAAACGGGTTCAAGATTAATACTCAAAGAAGCTGTAAACGCACCCAATTTCTTAACAATTTCAATCATAACAAGAAAAGCAAATGAAGTACAAACAATCCCCAAAAACAATAGCCAAGCAAAATCTGAAGTCGACATGGATAATTCCCCTACATTCAATTTTCCTGAAAGAGCGAGAAAAAGTGTAATGAAGAACATTCCCGCAACTAATTCAACAAATGTCATTTGTGTGGAAGGAACGTCTTGAGACAAACGCGCATTGAATACTGAAAAAGTAGCGGCAAATAAGGCAGAAGTCAGCCCAATGTACATGGCTGTTGTTTCGTCTCCTTTAAAATCACTTGAAATAAAGTAGATACCCAAAATAACGATTAACCCCAACAAAAACTCAATCCACGAAAACTTTCTTTTCATGACAATGGGTTCTAGCCATGTAACATGTAAGGTTGTGGTTGATAAGCATAAAACACCAAGTGAAGCCGTTGACAATTCAATTGAATAGTAAAACGTAAGCCAATGCATTGAAACAAAGAATCCTACGCCTATTACCTTCCATAAATGTTGTTTAGGAATTGAAAAAGATTTGCGGGTGTACCCCATGAAAAACCCTAAGAACAAAGGCGCAATAATCAATCTGTACCAAACGATAACAATGGCATCTAAGTGAATTAATTTCCCTAAAATCCCTGTGAAACCCCAAATAAAAATAATGAGGTGCATCAAAACTGATACTTATAACGCTGAAACAAAATCCTATTTTTTCTTACTCCATTCTTCGATGGATGCTTTATTCATTTTCACGTAATTCATATCACCATCTTTTTCGGCAGCTTGAATCGATAGTTTTGCACTTTCAATCGCGCCTTTATAATCACCTAATTCTGCTTGAATTTGTGCCTTTAAACGAGACATCCAATAAGCTTCAGGGCGCAATTCAACTGCTTTCGTTTCCCACTCAAGAGCCTTTTTTAAATCTAATTTTTCTGAGAAATAATAGTTTGCAGCTTGGTGATAATCATTGGCTGATGGGCCATCCATTGTTTTTTTGATGCTTGCCAAAACTTTGTCTTTTGTGGCTAACGTGAATGGTAAACTTGCTCTTGTTTTGTCCCATGTAAATTGAATAACCGCACCAGAATTTGTTAAGTTATCAAATCCAATCGTGAAATTTTCTACTACATCACTCAAAGTTGAAACCGCAGCATTTGCTTTTAAAACAATCTTTTTTTCATCCCAAACCTCAGGTGTACCCCAGTTATTTGTTTCTGAATAAAAATAAACTTCCCAAGACTCTTTCGATGGTTTCGTAAAAATTGCATACGTTCCTGCTTTCAAGGTATCCTTACCAAAAATCATCGCCTCTGAAGTTGTGATTTTTGTATTTTCATTGGCTCCTAAACGCCATAATTCACCGAAAGGAACTACATCACCAAAAACGGTTCTGCCTTTTTTTCCTGGTCTGGAATACGAAATACTAATATCAGCCAAACCAACTTTTTGATCGACTTTGGACAAAGGGCTTGCTTTTGGAGTTGTTATTTGAGCAAACGATAGGGCTGATAAAGCCACAAAACATAAAGATAAAATTGATTTCATTACACGAATATTTTTACACTGTTCAAATGTACTAAACAAGAAGCAGGCAAAAAGGTTTTTGAGAAAATTAGTCTAAAATGAGTTGAGTTTCTGTATCCCAGTTGGCCCGAACTTTAATGGTTTTGTCAAAAAAAAGGATTTTCTCAGCTGGTATTTGTGCTTTGGGTTGAATTGGATCCCATTTTCGATTATGATTTTTATCAAGAATTACCCGAAATGAATAATCTCCTGGCACAACATTTTCGAACCGTACCATTTTTTGTCCAACTTCGAACAACTTTTCATCCAAAACGTTCTCCTTTTGAACCAGTTGAATTAATGAGCCTACGAGTGAAGTATCCATGTTTACTTGCAAAACACCATAATCTTTTACCGTTTTTAGTGAAACATTTAGTTTTAAAGATAGGTTTTGATTAAGTGAATAACCAATAATTGCTTTAGGTTTCATTTCTACTGATACTTCTTTAACCGTAGAAATAGAAGGTTGCAGACGTAGTACATTTTGTAGTGACGAAAAACGGAATGAAATTCGCGAGCTATCCACTGCATTGCGAATAGAAATTAAAGACGTATCTACATGCTTAATCCAATCGTTCAGCTCAAAAACCAAAAAGCCAGGTGCATTTCTATCCTCTATTAACGTTAATTTTAGAGGTGCTTGGCGATTTTTATCCGTCGTAATTGTTGTTAACGTATCCTTTCCTGCAATCAATTCAATTTCTTTACTTGTTAAATCACTAATAACAATTTGAGTACTGTCTTTTCCTATCCATTTTAGTTGTTCGCTGGATAAAAGCTTACCATTTAAAACTAATTGATCCCTATTAATATCCTCTGGTACATGAAAAGCTAATATACCCGGTGGAATAATTTTTGAATTGCCTAATTTACTTGGCTGCATTGGTTTTGACAAATAAAACAGAAGTGTATCTTTCGCTGAAGTATCAACCACAATGTTAGTAAACTTTGCATCCTGAAATTCATCTAACTGAGTAATCAAATCACTGTTTTTGTCTTCAACGGCTTTGCTGAAATAAGTTCCTTGTTTAACATATTTCAAACTAGCAAGACCTTCAGCATTTGACTTTGCAAAATAGCGTGGTTTTTCAGCATTTAATGAATCATACAATCCTACTAATACCCCATTTCTAACTTCACCATTTTGAGCATCAAGTACTCGCGCATTAAACTGCAAAGAATCAAGCGTTTTACCGGTAGAAAAAGTAAATTGCATCAATGAATCATTACCTTCTGTCACATCTTTTACAATTCCATTCAAGTATAAGGTATAAGTTGTATTGGGCTGTAATGTTTCTTTCCAAGTAATGGTCAGTGTTTTTTTACTCAAACTTGCTTCAGGCGTTACATCCGCAGGGACAAGAATCAAATTTTCCTGAGGTTTATTGAGTTGCACGTATTCGTCAAATACAATGGAAATAGACTGACCGTTAAATAAGGTTTGACCATTTACAACAGTTGATTTTTTCACGCGTGGAGGCTGGCTATCTTTTTCTCCTCCCGTTATGGAACCGACCTGCGCACAGGAAGAAAGCACTAAAAAGACTAAAAATAAACTGCGAGCCATTGGCAAAGTTCTTCTAAATAATAGGCGTCTGTGCTGTCAAATGAATTGAGTTCTGCACTATCTACATCCAAAACAGCGACAACATTTTCGTTTTTAATTACAGGAATGACAATTTCACTCCTTGATGCGGACGAGCAAGTAATATGACCCGGAAACAATTCAACATCAGGCACAACAATCGTTTCAGCTTGCTTCCATGCAGTTCCACAAACTCCTTTTCCCAATTGAATTCGCGTACATGCAACAGGACCTTGAAATGGACCTAATACAAGCTCATTTTGCTTTACAACATAAAATCCAACCCAGAAAAAACCAAATTGTTCCCGTAAAGCAGCGATTGTATTCGATAAATTGGCAATCAAATCTGTTTCACCCGATAAAAGTGCTTTGATTTGCGGTAACAAATGTTGGTACATTTCAGCCTTTTCACCCGAAATAATGTTTAAATCTTCAGCCATTTAATGAAAAAATCAGTGACAAAAGTCCACTTTTTGCATCGAATAAACAATATATTTTCTTATATTCAAGTAAAAATTGAACATTATGCTTGAAAAAACACCTTTAGACAGAGTATTATTCTTAGACATTGAAACGGTACCTCAAACCTACAGTTACTTGGATTTAGACGAAAAAACAAAAGAGCTTTTTAACACTAAAACACGCTTTTCACAAAACGAAGAAAAGTCCTTTGAATTGCTCTATAATGAACGTGGTGGTATATTATCAGAATTTGGTAAAATCATTTGTATTTCAGTTGGTTTTGTGTCGTCAGATCGACTTGGTGTTCGAAAAATTCGTTTGAAATCCTTTTCTCACGACGATGAAGAAACGCTATTGCGTCAATTCAAAGAGTTAGTAGAAACCAAAGAGTTCATTCTTTGTGGTCATAATTCAAAAGAATTTGACATTCCATACATTTGTAGACGCATGCTTATTAATGGAATTAAACTACCTTCTGTTTTAGACATTGCAGGAAAAAAACCTTGGGAGATCAATCACCTTGATACTTTAGAGTTGTGGAGATTCGGAGATTATAAAGCATTCACCTCGCTTGCTTTACTTTGTCATGTATTTCAAATTCCAACGCCCAAAGATGATATTTCAGGTGCAGATGTGGCACGTGTTTATTATGAAGAAAATGATTTGAAAAGAATCGCCATTTATTGTGAGAAAGATGTAGTTGCTTTGATTCAATTATTCTTAAGAATGCGTGGTGATTCGTTGGTTGAAGAAGCCAATATCAGTACGGCGAGTGAAAGTTAATTAATGCTCCTACCCTTCCATTTCGGATTGAAAAAAGGTAAAATAAGTATGATTAACAAGTTATAAAATGGATACAAAAATTGGTAAAAAGGAATGAGTAACCATGCGATTGGTCGTTTAAAATGCATGAAAAACGGACCAAAAAGCAACATGTCAACTATCGTTTTGCTGCAATAAACAAAACCAAATAATTTCCACTTTGTGAATGCAATTGCATACAACATAATCGCTATGATAGAAAGGGTTAAAATCGACTGAAAAGTCGCTAAAAAAGTACTTAGATGATCCTTTACATCACTTGTTTTCGCTATCCATCGAATGCGTTGATGCAAAAATTCTGCTAATGATTGAGGTGTTTCAGTATTCACTTGAAATTGTCGATCAGCCATTAAGTGAATAGTTAATCGGGATGTTCTAAAGTCTCGCAAAAGATAAATGTCATCTCCACTTGGGACTTGAATGTGACTTTCTATTCGATGATATGTTAAGTAGGACTCTTTTTTGAATAGCATATTTGCCCCACTCGCAATAATAGGTCGCACTAATCCACTTAATCCGGCATTAATTGCATTAATTAAAAGCAAATCGATTTCGAGTAAATGCTGCCACGGTTTTTCAGCTTTCAAAACTGCTGGTAATAGGTACAATTCTGCTTCTGATAAAAGTTCAAGATTACTAAAATAATCCTTCGAAAAAAACACATCAGCGTCCAAAGTTAAGATGTACTTTCCTTTTGCTCGTTGAATAGCTTGTTGTAAGGCTCGTTTTTTTCCTTGAATCCCAACCTCCATTTGAATAATTTGTGAGTCAGGCTGAAGTGACTGCAAAATTAGTTCACAAGTATTATCTTCAGAATGATCATCAATAAAAATCAGTTCCGCAGGGAGTTTGTTTGAACTATTCAAACTTTCAATCAAGCGTTGTATTCGTTTGCTTTCATTTCGAAAGGGAATAACAACTGAAATTTCATCCAAGGATAATTTTGGACGAATTCTTAAATATCGTTTTTGCTGCTGCTTTTGTTTCCACATTCCAATTCCTAAAACAAGGAGTAAACCAAAAAAATAAATACTCATCAGGACAATAACACCTTCTTTCATCTTCGACGTTGCATGTAAGTTAAAGAAACAATTGCTGGGAAAAATAAGTTGATAAACCAAGTTGAAAAGGATGCCAAAACAACAGGCAATGCATGAATTCCAATGAATGAAAATAAAGTCACAGCCAGCGTTTCACGAACTATTATTTTACCAAAAAACAATGAAGGTGTTAAAGTAGTTGCCAAAAAAATCACTTGAATCATGGCAAAAACGGTACCATTTAATTCGACTCCAAAAGCTGAAAGAGAAAGGCAATATTGAAGAATAAAAACAAGATGTCTTCCAGATGATAGTAAAAGCAATAATGTTCGTGAAGGTCCATTTTTCACTTGTAAAATCAATGATTTCAAGCGAAAAAAAGAAACTGTATTGAACAAAAATTCAAATGAAAAAAACAAAATTAAAAGAACAA
>Ga0214923_10007593_pt1 | contig 11790 bp, 6 predicted proteins | sample LL1510_MetaG_FD_177993 | JGI IMG/M metagenome (GOLD analysis project Ga0214923, IMG submission 177993) | Freshwater microbial communities from Lake Lanier, Atlanta, Georgia, United States - LL-1510 | ecosystem: Environmental > Aquatic > Freshwater > Lake | place: USA: Georgia | collected 2015-10-15 | reverse complement strand
CCTATTGATTGAATCTCCGGTGGGAACGACCTTCGACCAGATTGACAACTGTATTTTAGAGAATATCTCGGTCGGAGAAAATAGGTTCGCGCTTGAAAGCTCGGTCGCTATTCCTTATTCGGTTTCGCTTAGGGCTTTTTCTAATACGAGCGGAGTTATGGATGTCTCCGACTCTTACTCATTCTCAAACAATGAAAATGGAATAATCTCCATTAACCATGAAGTAAGTGCGAGAGGGGTCTATGATGGAAATGAACCATTAGACAACGCCTACTCTTTTGTTTCTCTTTTTACGGGAAGAAATCCTCTCTTATTTGTTACTCCAATTTTTAATCAAACGGGTAATCCAATTCTAAAATCTGTTAACGAGCAAATTGATAGAGCTTCCGCCCAATACTCGGTTTCCGAAACTTGGGATTATGAAACGGGTTCTTCATCCAATTTTACAACGGTTTCTTCTCTTGAAATCTCAACCGACAAAACCGCAGAATATCCAACCGCTTCTTTATCAATAGAGTTTAATGGACCTGTTTCTGGTTCAATGTCCTCTTTGAGAAATTCGGTCGGTTCTTACAATTTTTACTCGAAGTTATCTGAATTTGGGGTAAATACGGGGGCTTTCCTAATCAACTCAATGTCTTTTGAAGAGAAGGAGCCTAACTCAATTTCCGCGTCTATTAGTTACATCTCAGGATTAAGCGCGGAGTTTACTACGGGTATATTCAAAAACCAAATCTCACTAGATTGGGATGAAATCACAGATATTAAAACTTATTCCGTCACTTCCGACTTCGTGATAAAAGGTCCGCCGCAACACCGACTAGATAAAATCGCTCAAGCCTCCAATTCGATAATCACTGGATATAGACACTATCTCGCATACCTTTATAACGTAGTTGGGTCCAGTGCGCTATTTTCTTCTTTTGGAGATAGGGGTCTTAATCCTATACCTGAGTCATTCTCAATTAAATACAATACTACGAACCCATCCTTTTCTTTGACGGCTTCGTTTAACGACTCCGACTTTTACACTCAGTCAACGACCACTCTACCAAACGGTCTAAGTTATCCGGTTTCAATTGGGGCAACGCAATATAAGCTTAATTTTCAACCCGAGGTTTGGTTGTTCGACATTCAGAGCGCGGCTAACATTGAGGGTCATTTTATAGTTCAAGACCTCAACTGCAAATCTAGGAATAAGTTTTCCATTGATATTAGCACCAATCATCCCAGAGAAACGATACAAAATGGAAATGAGGTCAACCCATTAGTATCTTACAACAAGACTTTGGATATTCTAAGCGGAATATCAAATCAAATTGCGGCAAAATCCTACGAAACCAATCAAAACATCAATAGTGGAAACTACTCCCACAGCATTCAGAAGTCCTTCTTCGCTAATAACTGCCTAGACCCCAGATTGTCGGCAAATAAGTTTTATGGATTTTTGGCTAGTTCCTACAATACCCGTGGAGCGGGATATAAATTCGGATTCTAATGAACTCGATAGCGTATAGATACTGTCTTTCAGGAAGAGCAATCAATTCAGGATTGTTGGGGGCTATCTATGATTTTTCTTCTGGTTCGGGGAATGTTCTTTTTAACTCTATTCACTCAACAGGAGCGCATTTTAGCGCGGGCAGATTATTAGCAGCAAAAGACCCCGGCATTTTTATTAGCAGTGGCTCTTCTTTGCCAAACGCTTTAAGCGGTCATTTTAATGGCTCTGACCTAATGCAGATGCCCTCTTATATTCATTCAGAGACTTTTTCGATAATCGCTGATTACGACATTAACTTTTGCAATCTATCGGGCAACAAATCTCATGTTCTTTTTTCGTCTAGTTTGGGAGGAACTGGAACCAGCGGATTCGTCATTGGATTCAATCAAACAAATAGACTCTTTTTCGAGTATTATAATAGTCAGTCTCAAAGAACCGGAATCGTCACTTTAAATAAAGAACTTTCCAATAAAAATACAGTAATCATTTCTTCTGCGGGGGGTTCCACCATTGACCTCGGATATTTTAATTATGAAAATGACTCATACGTGGGTCAAAGATTCGTCATCCCCGGCTATACCCATTCTAATAAGTTATTCGTTGGGGGTTTAACTAACTATAGCGGTTCCAGCAATAAAGGATTTACTGGTAATTTTAATTCGATTTCTTATTTTACTGGATATTTAAATGATTCCGATAAGACGGGGTGCGTAGATTGTTTATTTTCTACTGGAGTAACGGTTACTACTGGAGTAGTCTATTATCCAAGATACCAGACTACCGGCTTCTTATTTTCTTCCTCTGGAGTGTCTGGAGTTACTGGATACGGACTCTCTCAGGACTCCCTTTCTCACCCTACTGGAGGAAGTAGCGTTATTTGGCGCGAGAGTGGCATTACAGGGCTTTTGTCAACCCAGCAGGTAGTTTCACCCCTAACGGGAGGAAACGGCTTCTCTGAGGCTGTTACGTATCAAACTAATTTTAATATAGACTACTCTTCTAAACAGGGATATGGAATTAAAAGACTAACCTTTTCTCCTCCCGTTCCTAGTGGATGGGTAGTTGAAGCGTATTCTTACATTAGACCCCAGAGACTTTTAAATATACCTGCTTCAAATTTCTATTTGGATAAGAGTGGATATGCAAACGTCCAGTTGTTTCATAACGGAATAATGAATTTAGAGGGATTTGACTATACCGTTGATGGAACGTCTTTCGCGGGGGCGGATATTCAGGGATATGATGCGTCCGACTTCTTCACATACAATCTATTAAGTCAGAGGTTGATGGTCACTCATTTTAGCGGTCTTTGGAGCGGAAGTAAAATACTTTTAAATCAACCCTCTTCTGGAACAGGAGCATCTTATTTCCCAAGAAGCTCTCAGTATTTGGAGAGCGGAACGGATATTATTATTACTGGAGTTTCTGGAGTATGCCCCACTGGATATGACCTATTTTTAAATGGAAAGAAGTTAATCAGAGACTTTGAATACGAAAACACCTATTCTGGACTCACTCCGGTAGTCAAGGTATTCGGAACTTTACTTCCTTCTTTCTATGCCGACGTGTCATATACCGGGGGATTTGTTAGCGGCTATCCAAACTACCCTCCTTTGGGGATAACTAATATCGAGGATGATTTATTAGTATTCGTAGAAAATCCAACCGGAATAATTCCGAATAGGGCTGTTCAGGTTTCAGACGGAACTCTTTCTTCTTTAACTATTACTGGATTCTCGGAGCAAGTTTGGATTAACGGAGTTAAATCTCACCCCTCTTCATACTCAAAGAGATACCCTTGTAGCCCTAACAGCGGAGCGTGGATACTAGATTTCCCGTCATTTTTATTCTACAACAACTCGACCGCATACATTAACATAGATTAGTATGGCAGTAAAGGCATTACAAGGAGTAAGTATTTCTCCCAAAGGCAACCGTTTCCAAACTCAAAATTGGGTTAATGGATACGCTTTCGGTGGTTGGATTTACTCTTCCGACGTAACTATAGGATTTGGAAATCAACCGACATCTATAAAACTTAGCGTCGTTATCTCAAACTTGGGGGAACAAAATATCCCAGACTTTTCTCCGACTCCTGCAACCTTCGACATTAAAAAATCGGATTTGATATTGGGAAGTGCTAACGGGGTGGAAAGTTTGTTCGATATATCCATAAACGGCAAACTATTCGAGGACTTTGTTCTTTACTCCTACGAAAAGGACTACCAGCCAGATAGGAAGATTCTATCGGTAGAATTTAGGGACTACTCGATTCTGCTAGATAAGATTTACATTGGATTGATAAATAGACAAGGAAACAAATTCGTTCATAGAGGAACTGTTTCTGGGAACTTTTCGGTAAAATGTCCAGACTGCTCCTTTGACGGAACATCATTTATTCAAGATTCCCCATTGGTAAGAGACGTGGCATTCGGCTCATACGCTGGTCTTAATGGAACGGTAGTTGATAATTTTGCTGGTATAGTCCCCTCTCTCACCGCCCCATTCGTCCCTCTCACACCGTCAACTAGCCCAAGCACTTCCGTAATTAGTGATAAGTTTAATTTGAACGGGGGTTATTTGATTATTGGAACAGAGGATATTCCGCAAAGCAACTGCGGTTCTCTCCCCGAAGTTAAATACTCGTTTCCAGAATTAGTGTGGTCGTTAAAGGCGAGGGGCGTAAAGCTTTCGGCAGGATTTCCTACTGGATACGACACTCAAACAAAGTATTTCAGACAAAACTATATCGGAACCGCAAGAGAAGTGTTACAGAATTGGTGTTCTGATTTCGCTTTAGATTTCTTTACTTCTGGTAAATACTTCAATGCTTTTAGTATCAAAGACCCAATTGATATTTCCAAGGTTGCGGATGTCTTAGACCCTCAATCGGAATTCGGAAGAAACTTTGACCTAAATACCGATAACGCAATCTCTGATTATAAAGAGTCAGCTTCGTTGGACAACTCGTTTGACCAGTCGGTAATTACCTATCAGGTGAAACCGACAGAGACAAAATCTAGCTCCAAAAGTATTAGCAGGCATGTGGGTTATATTCCAATGCACCCCGTTGACTTCAATTACATGTCCGTGAACGTATGGAATTTTAGACAGAACGCTTACGGTTTAGATTTCATTTCGGAGGCTCAGTTGCATAATTTTGACGTGTGTTTTCCTACAATAGCATACGTCGCCAATACGACATGCGGAGGAAATAACTCAACTTTTGCTACGGCTACTCCAGATAGGTTTAAGAGATTTGATAGATGGACGAGTAGAACATTTGGAGATTTAGATACGTCAATGGCTCTATCGAAGTATAACGAATCTCTAAGAGATATTTTTGCGGGAAATAGAATTGTAGAATGTCTTAAAGTATTAGACCCAAATAGAAACGCTTCTTATTTAGTCTCCAATCAAACCGTTAGAGACGATATGGACGCTCATTTTAAGGCTTTGGGATTTCAGCCATTGGCTAGAGTCCTAGACCCTCAAATCAAAAACGTAGCCCTCTTGAAATATAAAGCTGGCGACGGAGCCAATTCGATTGACGCATCTCACTACGAAATATACGTCGGATACTATTTCCCAGAAGAACACTCTGACTTAAAATCTTGGGAGCAGGAATCAGCCGAATCAATGTATAAATTCGGTCTTCTTACTCAAGGAATACAAAATAATCAGCCATATACTTCTTCCGATAATTTTTACAATCTATCCCCATCTGCCGGACTCGTCTATGGTCAAAACGGAATTAAAAGGACAACATATACCCATACATACGAGCCAAATACGGAGCAGTATCCTGCGGTTCAAGACTCTCCTTTTAGACATTTAATTCCGTTTACGGGAATACATCCAATACAGAGATACAGTGGGGCGTATATCGCAGAATTAAGTAATCTTTGGGGAATTTCAAAAGAAGACTTTGATAAGCAGATGGAGTTCGCCGATACGAGATGTCAGAACTATGTGGGGGCAAGCGTAAATGAAAGATTGCAAGATTTGGACGATACTACGGAACAGACTTGGGATATTTCTTATTTCGCCCCCTCCTTCCATTCTGACTTCGGCGAAGAGATGTATGATGAGTTTGAAGAGGTTTTTAAAAAGCTAGAAATCTCTAATAAGATTGGTCACGACCAAATAGCGGCGGCAAGATACTCTTACAACGGAATCTCTAAATACATCTGCCAGAAATTACACTTGTGTATCATCCCGATAGTATTCGGCGGATGTTTAGATAAGTATTCTTGTCACCCAAATGCTAGATTTACTATCTCTCCCAACTGCGGATTAAGGACTCACAATCCAGAGATGTATTTAAAATACCAGTCAGATTTAATAGAGGAACAGAAAAGAAAGAAAAAGGAAAGTGTCCCTAGCGTCTGTGATATATCAATAGAAGAAGAGTTGTGTAAAAACGCACTCATTCAAAAAAGGAATCAAGTCTTGGCTTCCGGCTCTTCTTGCGTCTATAACCTAAACAACGACGTGTCGAAATACTCTTGCGAAATTTCCCCTACAGGAAATTATAGAGTGGGTTTCCACCCTCAATATCTTAACCCTCTTTCTTCTGGAGCCTCCAATTCGAGATTCTTGGACGTAACAGTTGAGAGGAATCCAATGTATCTATATGCTCAAAAGTTTATTCCTACCGATACAGAAGGAGAAATTTATTTCAATGACGTTTTAGACCCGAAAATTTTGACTACCTTTCACTACGCTAGAAGGAATGCTAGAATTATTTACCCTATAGACGTTCCTCTAAATCAGCCTTCTGCAACGGTTACATACGATAATGTCGGAAAATTATACTACGGAGTAATGACGACGGAAGTAAAAGAGGAAATTCGTTCTCCTCAGTCAATTGAAATTTATGGGGAACCTGTTAATAGAGTTGGAAACTCTTCAAGCTCAATCAGAATAATTAACAATGAAATTAACTCTGACCTAGAGCCTATGCTCGACGCTAGAAATGACACTTTCGTATCATATACTTCATTGATTTCTCCGTCTGGACTCACTTCGATAACCACAATAAGTGGATACCATGCGGTAGTGTCCGGTCTAAACGATAACTCTAGTAACAAACCTATTGATTCAGTTTCATTTTCGATTGTTGGAATGCCAACCGGGACAAATATGGATTTTATTAGTCCTAAATCGGGGCTATCAAACTTCTCGTTAACCATGTCGGAAAACGGGGTGAAAACAAGTTTAACTTTTACAAGTAAGCCGAAAACTCTTCCTAAGCAGGAAACTATTCTAAATAAAATTACCGCAAGGTTGCCCAAGTAATGAGAATATCTGGAGACATGTTTAAAGTAATGCCGGGTTTGAGTGAATACTCATTCTCAATAAACGGTATTTCTCTAACGAACTCTACTGGTTTGGCAAGATTCGGCTTCTCGGGTTCAAATAATTCTCTAGCCTTTTCAATAAGAAGTGGGAAAATGTTTGACCCAAGGGGAGCCTATTTTAACGGATATAACTCTGGGGATTCCCTCTCTATAAGTGGAAATGTTTCGACTGGTTTTCTTCAATACTTCGTTAATGGAGAAGAGGTTGGATACTTCTCCAAGAACTCATTTGCTTTGAGAAAATTTTTCGTCAATACGACGGGATGTGCTATAGACTTATTCCCGGCTTTGATTGGTAACGTAAATCTATCTCAAATAGATTTGGAATTGCAACCTTCTTTTTGTGCCGGGACAAATGTAACGGGAAGGGTTGTAAATAATTCTGATTTCGATTTTCATGTTCATTCTCATAGGATAACTTATCTAAACTCTAATAGAGCTAATTTAACTGGTTTGATTTCTGGTCAAGTTTCTGGACATTCATCCCTTCCTTTTACGTTGTATGATTCGGGTTCTTTGGAATTTAGCACCAACTCCCAATTAACTATATCGCTAGAAACTTCAATCGGAGCTTTAGATAAGTCGTTCTCTCTAAGTAGAACATCTAACATTACGGGTGATATTTTCATAGTAAATGACTCTCCATTCACATCTTCTAAGATTGAGGTTCCTTTCTCTGGAGAGTTTATCCCCAAGGGTTTCAGATATATCCTCCCTGAGTCTGGAAGAGCTTCATTAGCAATTAACTACAGGAAATTCGACAGAACTGGTCAGGCTTTAACCAAAACAATCAATTTCTCTTTCTCTCCGAATTACCCGACAGGAAGCAATACTTCTACTGGAACTTTTATTACTGGATACTCTGGAATAGATTCTGGGTTCTATTCTTCAATGCCTTTAGTTTCGTTTACCGAATACGGTCATGTAACGGGGGTTTCTTTTAACCAATCTAATCTATTCTCTTTGGGTTGCGGTTCTGTTATTGGAGCTTTGTTCAGGGCGGAGAGCGGGCAGGGAGCAAACGCTTCGGGAAGTGCCTTATTGAGAAGTCTTAATCTTCCTTTGTATGGCTCTAGGCACTTTTATACGATAACCGGGTTCTTAATTGCTAACACGGGAACGGGATATTCCTTCCCTCCATATCTCGATTTATTGACGGGAGACATCGGACCAGATTGTTTTGACGTGCCAAGAGAAAGCGGAAACTCTTACATATATTCTCAGTTTACTGGAACCGGAATACTTCAAAAGGACGCGGCTTATTTATATGGAACCCCTCTTACTGGAGTTAGGGTGGCTACCATCTCTGGAAGTCCATTTACGGGTTTTGGAGTAACCGGACTCAGATTCGGAAATGTGGGTTCGGGCTATTCTTCCATCGGTGCATTGATTCCTTCTATTACCTTTACTAGAAGTCCTAGCGACATTTACTCAATGGCCGCTTTAGACCACATCCTAGACGCAAGCGGAAGTTTTATTTTTAATCAGAGTGGAGAGGTCTATTCCCTATTGAACAACTGGAAATTTGAAACGGGTTCTTCTCAGTTTGCTCTTAAATTAGTTTCCCCCTCTTTCTATATCGGGGGTATTACTAGTTATTCTGGTTCGGTTACTCTCCAAGAGTCAGACGAAAACTTCTACGCTATTTTTAACTACAGGCAGATTAGTCACAATTACAACCCAACGATTACCGCATCATACTCTATAGAAAACAAGTATTTTAAAAGTGTAAGTATTACTGGTCAATCTTCATATTCGACTTATTCAGGAATGTTGAATAGAGTTACCGAGGTTGATAGTGGACTTTTTATTGAATTTTAATGGCTACTCAGGAAAACATTTCTCAAAGGACTCGCTCTAAACCCTCTAAACCAGAGATTAGAAAGGCGAAGGTTGTCGCTAACTACGGAGACGTGGGGATAACCGAGTCCAAGTATTTTGATTTATTGAGTAGGTTTGTAATAGTTATGTTTGAGCCTGAATATGGGATGATACCAACCTATCAGAACCTAAACAGACTTTTTGCAATAGTTGCTAGACCGAAGGCTTTATGGATTTCTGCTGACGGCGGAATTCAGGCGAATGAAGCTAATCAACTAAGAACGGACTATTCAGGAAATTCAAATAGAGGTATCCCATCGGCCTATTCTATCAATAATATACCCAAAATAAATAGACCATACGCTTTAGGGGAAACTATTACTATAAAAAGGTTAGATACCCCAATGTATTTCTCGAATCCGTTTTTCTCGTCTTCTTTTGATAGCTCTTACTTTTCAGTTTCGACCTGTAGATATGATGAAACCTATCTTACCAAAGACCCAAATGGAGCGCAAAGCGTTTCTGCCAATGCGGGTAGATGGGACGTTTATAGAGTCTTCCCTCTTTTCCCCGGTGCTGGGAATGTGAGAGGAGCTTTTATCAATGGAATAAACTACAGCGGCGGCTCCATAGCTACATTCTTAAACGCCAAATTATCTTTCGCTACCAAGGCTAATTCGGGTTCTCCAGAGCAGGCTGATTTAGAGAGTTATGACCCAAATTTTCATTTTGGAATAGGGGTGGGAAAATATCAGTATGAGGTTTTTATTAGGAGCCTAACTAATCGACTCTCTGGAGTAGATTCAATTATTGCTGGGACATACGCATCTGGAAATTACAACAGTCGCTATCTTTGGAATGCACAAAGCCCACTCCAATCTAGTATAGTCTTGGGTAACGCTTGTTTCTACGAAGATTTGAATGTTGACGGAAAGAATAGAGTCCCGTCAAGCGAGTGTCTTCCATTGATAATTACTCAACCAAATACCTTCCCTATTCCAAGAACGAGGCAGGCGGGTTCTCTTCAATTCAATCCAACCTTTACTCAGATAATTACGTAGCCGGTAGTTTTTTGAGTCTTGCCGTCAATTCGATGAGTTTCCATTCGGGAAGGTCAGATAGGGAAGCAACCGCTCCAGCGTTATTATAGTTGTCATCCGCCAATTGCTTCTTTAGTCTTTCGAGAGTAACTCCCTTTTCGAGCATTACATCCTCCAATAGAGATTGAGGTTTGATGTTTTTAATTGAGTTCTCTACGAACTGTTCTTGGAGGGCGAAACCTCCGCTATTGTTACACTCTTCAAATCCAGCCACAGAGATTCTTAGGAAATTTCTTACCGCTCTAATAAAAGCCCTATTCTCTGCGATAGGAGACAAGAAAGCCTTTCCAAAGGCTGTTGTATTATCTGACGTAGCATCCCCAACTCCACCGCTTACCTTAACTAAGCCCTCCGTTTCGTAATTAGGGAGCCAAGTGATACTGCACGAAACTACAACAGAGTCCAAGTTGGTAGTCACCGGGGTAAATGCGATAGAGCTATAACCCCTGATTTCGGCAAGCTCTCTGAACCCAGACAATAGTATTAAAACGTCTTTATCCGCAAGTTTGGATACGTCCGTTTCTTGGGTCTTCATCCTATTTGGAACAATAAACTCCTTGGGAATCATCGCTCTCCAGTCTATCTTTCCATTTGGACGATAGACGTATTTAATATCCTGAGAACAGATTAGACCGTATTCATTTCTGGTCGTTAAAACCGGAGGGATGCAGTTAGATATTTCACTCATATTCAGATGATATGACAACCTTACGATTAGTCAAGCCTTTTCGTAATCTTGAGAAATTCGTAATCCTCTAAGGTTCCGTCCTGAGTAATGTCCGTCGAAGTGAACGGTTTGTAGAAAGGAATTCTGCAAGGATGTTCGTTCCATACGTCGGGCATGGAGTAGTATCTTTCCGAACCCCTAGTGTAGATTTTGTTCGATTTTATCTGGATACTGGACTCGTATCCCTTTAGAATACTCGACTCTTCCTGAGAAATTTCTGGAACTTTGATGATATTTCCCATCTCATAAAAATGGATTTTAAGAGCGTTGATTTTATCCTCTGGAAGCCTAGAAACGAGTTGGAGATTTATCCCTAACGAGATTACTTTTTTACAGAACTTCAATCCCTCCGAATCGTTTACGAAGAAAAATAACACATTGATATTCGGCTTAAATTTGGCGAGTATATCTTCAGAGAACGGTCTATCGGTCATTACGGCACATTTGGAAACTGACAACTGCCCTCTAAGGAAGTTTTCGTCAAAGCACTTATCCATCCTTACCTCTATATCATTCATGTTTAAGAACGGTCCAGAAGAATTAGGAATAACCGTATGATAGAAAAACCCATTCTGATATTTGGAGCCAACGAAAAGAGTTTCGTATGGAACCTTCTCGTTAATATCCATCAATTGAAAAACGGCATTTGATACTTGCTCGGTCTTGATTCTGTTAATTTGCTTGGGGTTCTCTTCCAAAGCGAATGACGGTTTTTCCCCCGGTTTTCTTGGAGGTTCAATAAGTATTTGATTTTTTTCTGAACCCCAATAAGGTTTGCAATTAGAAGCGTAACTATTAGAGTATAATGCTACCAACTTCTTGTCATAAGAACCAGCTATATGAGCAGAGAAAGTATCAGTAGAAAGATGGAGTAAGGAGTTCTTTACTAAATAAGCTACCTGATTAACGGAAGTTAGCCCGCATAAACGGACACATCTTTCATATTTCTGGTCGTCTTTCGCTCCAACTTGAACTATTTTAATCCCCCTTGATTCTAAAATCGGAGAGATGTCATCAAGAACGTCTTGCCAGTAATCGTAGTTTTTGGCTGGTTTCGAGAAGGGGTGAAAAGTTATATACCTATCGAAAGGTAGAGGGAAGTATTTCTCGTAGATAAAAGGCTTTTCTATCTTGAGTCCTGTCGAAAGAGCGTATCTTTGAATTAGGTTCATTACTTGTAATTAAGGTCGAAGTTAATCTGGTCTTTTCCGTTATGTTGGTAGTCGAACATTAGCTGGGTTCCTGCGTGCGGCAAGAAAGTTATCTCGAAATAACCCT
>Ga0214923_10007592_pt1 | contig 11790 bp, 10 predicted proteins | sample LL1510_MetaG_FD_177993 | JGI IMG/M metagenome (GOLD analysis project Ga0214923, IMG submission 177993) | Freshwater microbial communities from Lake Lanier, Atlanta, Georgia, United States - LL-1510 | ecosystem: Environmental > Aquatic > Freshwater > Lake | place: USA: Georgia | collected... | reverse complement strand
ACCACATCCAACCGCCAACACCACCGCCGATCAAAACCAGTACGACAACAATGGCGATGATGAGCGGAAGTTTGCTCTTTTTCGGAGGCGCTTCTTCACCCTCGGCGCCTGCCATCGGGGGTGCCGCTACTGCTGCGGTTGCTGCTGGGTTCAGTTCTGCTTCAGCCATAATCAATCTCAGTTAAAAATTCAAAAAGGCAAATAGATTAAAACTCGATCAGATCTCATAACGCTAAGCATACAAGCTTAAGGCATCAGACGCTCGTGCTTTTGTCCCATCCTTCAAAGGAGACGACTCGAGGTGCACCACCCTGGGATTAAGGTCACTTGAAGCCGACGCAGAACCGGACCTTAAACCATTTGAGAAGTTTTGTGCATTACCCAAAGAACCACCACCCACCGAAACCTGAAGCGTAAGTCCGGAACTTTGAATAGCGTCATAGAGGCGATCAAGAGACTGCTCGATCGCTGCACGAGCAGCATCCGTCGCCGCGTGAACGACTAGGTTAGCGTTTTCCCCAGCAGCATCGATTTTCAACTCGAGTCTGAGGCGCCCCAGTTCGGGGGGCGTTAAATCGATTGTTGCGGAACCACCCCGGCGCGAAGCCAGCCAACTGACGGCACCCTCGATACCACTAGCGTTCGCAAGCATGAAGCGCCCGAGTTCCTGGGCACTTATTGCCTGCTGCAACCTGCTGATGTCAGTGTTATTGCTCAATTGCCCATTGGCCAGCAAAGCTTGATCAACAAGACGATCTTCTGGAGGGTTTGCAACAATTTGCCGGGATTGCTCGAACGTCTTGTCGACCGTCGTTTGATTCGTCACGGGCTTAAGCGAAGCGTCGACCGCCAAACCATTCTCATCGGGAGCCAGAAGCATGGACGCGTTTTCCAACGCCTCTAACCCGCCTCTCGCCACCGAATGATTGACAAAAGAATCCCCATTCATCCCACTATGGAATGCGTTAACCAACGCTGACGTCATCATGTCAGCAAGCGATAAGTCACCGTAGATCGAATGCGTTAGTAATTCATTTGAAGATTGCGCTTTGGAACCCAGGTTGGAGCCTGCCCGGGCTGCAGAACCGATTGCACCCATCAACGCCGCAGCCATTAGTTGACTGTCGCCCGCTTTTGGCATCGACGCAACTAGCGCTGATCCACTTGCTGGCACTTCAGGATCCAATCCACTCGAAAGAGCACCGACAAGGGCTTGCTGCGATGAAAAAGCTTCGAGTGTTTGATCCTTATCGACGCCCGCGCCAAACCATGCCGTTACAAAACCAGACGGAAAACTGCCAGCTGTCGAACCGGCGACTGCATTGAGGGCAGCCAAGCTTGCCGGATTCGCCGCCAACCAATCGGCAATTTTTGCCGTTGCGGCAATTTGGTCAGCGCTGGGGTTAACTGTCGTCTCTTGATCGATCTGCCCATCAATGGGACCCATTGTGGAATCGCTGGCACCCTGACCAAGAGCGTCAGTTTCACCAAGCAAGTCCAAAATAACCGCAAAGGCATCCTGACCTGGCTGAGCGGGAACTTTTTGAGCCTGTGCAGGGACCGCCGTGACTTTAGCTTGTTCCTGCTGCGCTTGTTTCGAAACAATCATGTACAAATTTCCTGATTGAAATCTAACTTTGAACGGCAATATAGCCGTTATCCACTCAGAGTGCAGCAGAATTCATGCCAGTTTCGTGAGGTGCAGTCTCACACATCGCGCTTTTATCGAACCTGTCTAAACAGGCGAGAGGTAACCGAGTCTTCGGTTTCCCTCGATTCCCGGGAAAATATCGCTTCCAAAGCACGACGCTTCTCGATACGCTCAATCTTTTCCAAGCCATCAAGGCGTAGCTTCAAGGCTTGGTGCGCCTTACCCAAATCGAGTACGCGCAACCTCATTGGTTCGGTTGTATCTCGCTGCTGATCGGCTGTTGACTCAAGCCTTCGCGCAAACTCAAAAGTATTTTGCATCAGACCTATGGTTGATGTGCCTTGAGACATCAAACGTGAAACATCACCTCGGTACTCAGCTGCGAATTGATCGAGCTGGTTTGCAGCCGATAGGGCATCGTGGAGTCGTTTTCGCTCGCGTTGCGCATTCGCCGCTGCCTGCTGCTCACGAAGTCGAGCAACCCGCAGAACCGCGTCGAGCACACTCTTTCGAAGCGCCATCAGCTGCTCACTAAGCTAAACAGGCTCACGAGGCATTCTTCCAAGTGGTAGGTCTCATGCATGCCCTGCTGCAGAAATTTCTGAATGTCGGGCCAGAGTCTGAGCGCTTCGTCTAGGCCCGGATCGCTACCCGGCACATAAGCGCCCATTGCGACAAGATCACGCCCCCTCATATACCGTGACACTAATTGCTTAAGTTTCCGAGCGGCCTCTTGATGCCTTTGATCGGTTACTCGAGGCATTACCCGCGAAATCGACTTTTCAATGTCGATGGCAGGGTAGTGGCCAGAGTCAGCCAGCTCACGCGACAGAAACAAGTGTCCGTCCAAGATGCCTCGGGCCGTATCGGCAACCGGATCATGAATGTCGTCACCCTCAAGCAAAATCGTGTAAAAGGCGGTGATTGATGAGTCTGGCACAGCTCCGTTTCCCACTTTTTCCACCAGCTCGGGCATCTTGGCAAACACTGAGGGCGGATAACCTCGGGACACTGGCGGTTCACCAAGCGACAAAGCTATTTCGCGCTGCGCCATCGCAAACCGAGTGAGTGAATCGATAATGAGCACGACATGCCGACCCTGATCGCGAAAATAGGTCGCGACGTCGGTGGCGAAAAGCGCTCCACGCAAACGCGCCAAAGGGCTGGCATCAGCAGGCGCCGCAACCACCACAGAGCGTTGCAAGGCGTCGGCTCCGAGCGTGTCTTCACAAAACTCCCGAACTTCACGGCCCCGCTCACCAACCAAACCAATGACAACGACATCGGCCACGCAACGCCTCGCCAACATTCCCAGCAGCACCGACTTGCCAACACCGGAGCCTGCAAAAATTCCGACCCGCTGCCCACGTCCTATAGTCAGCATGGCATTTATCGAACGGACGCCTGAATCAAGCGGGTCGTGAATCGGCTGCCTATGCAGCGGATTAATCGGCATTGACCGATAAAGATTGGGCGGCTCGGATCCGGTGGGCTTACCGTCGAGCGCTCGCCCATAACCATCGATCACTCTGCCAAGCAAGGCATCACCGATCGGCAGGGGCGGTGCAGACTCGATCGGCACAAAGCGCTTGCCTTCCTGCGCAGGCGTGTTGGCCGGGTAGACTGCGGCTCCAGGAGCGACCCGGGATGCCGGGTCAATGGGCATTAGAAAAGTCGTGTGACCCGAGAATCCAACACATTCACACTCAACCCAACCAGAGCCCGAGGCCACTGCTGCACGATTCCCGATCGTCATTGGGAGCCCAGTGACTTCCAACATAAGACCCGACACGCGCTCGAGACGCCCGCTACGGACACCGCGCGGAGCAGCCTTAATCCGCGCCGTCCAGCCGCAGAGGCGCTTGGAAGCCTGTTCAGCTCGACTCGGCGAGATCGGCAGCATCACGTGTGTTGGATGATTCGCGGGGCAAGAGGCCCATTGCCATCAAAACCAATGCCCTCCGCGCCTCGGGACCAACATCAATTCGGGTACCCTCGACCTCGATGTAGGCGCCCGCTTCCTGATCAGCATCTGCGAGGATCTCCATCCGAAACGGCAGACTTGCCTTACTGAGGAACTCTTCCCAAATGGCTCGTTGTGCAGGCGGCACCCGAAGCAACAAATTCTCGCCCGGGGACGGCAAACGCATCAAAGCCTCCTCCACCGCATGTAGGAAAGGCGCACGGTCAATATGTTCGCCAAGCGACAGTCGCTCAGCAATGGACCAAGCAAGATCGGTAATCGGTTCCAGGATAGCGTCCGGCAATACACTGATCTCGTCAATGAAGACTTGCAGGGTTGACGTTAGTTCAACGATCGAAGCAGCATGCTCATCGTAGGCTTTCTCGCGCCCCTCGTTGAGGCCTTGCTCGTAGCCTTGCGTGAACCCTTCGCCCACGCCTTTAGCAAAGCCTTCATCCCGGCCCGCCTCAAAGCCTTCTCGCCTTGCAGCTTCGCGGATAGCTTCTATCTCCTCTACCGTGGGCCAAACGATTTCTGGCTCCGGCTCGGGGATAGGCGGATCGAAACTCGGTGGAAACCAACGTTGGGCAGCAGTACGAACCATGATGAGGACTAGGCAATGCCTTCAAAAAAAATCCAGTGGCGATTTCTAACAGCGTCAATCGCACAACTCGACATTTGTAGCAGGTTATTGTGGTCTGAATCGTTGGACTGGTGGAAAGGCCGGCATGGACGCCATCAAGCCAATCCCTTCTCCACATCTTCTTGCAACCACTGTTTGAATATGGCCGCCACAACACGCGGATCCTTTTGTACAAATTCTTTGGCGTAAGCAAGCAATTCCTCGTATTCCGCAGCCTTTTCTTCTTCCTCACGTTTACGCTTGTCTTCAAGAATACGGCGTTCCTCTTCTAGACGCTGTCGCTCTTCTTCTTCCTGCAGCCTCCTGCGCTCACGTTCAAGTTCGAGCTCAAGTCGCCGCTTTTCGCGTGCCGCCGGAGACATGGCCTGTAACTCGGCCTTGACCCGCTCGTCAAATTCTTCCTCGATTCTTTGCTCTTCTTCAACCACCTTAGGCGGCGGCGGAAAAAGAATCGGCCGAACCAGGAAGACGGTTACCAGGCCAAGCACTGTGGCGATGATCAGGAACTTGAAGAACTCCTTCATGACGCTCGCGAAGGTCGCCTGCTTCCAAAATGGCGGCTCGTCGGAAATGGGCGGCGAAAATGGAATGCTGACCACCGACACTGAATCACCGCGCTGTTGCGAAAACCCCATCGCATCACGAACCAGCGCCGTCATCTGCTGGATCTCCTGTTGGGTATAGGCGGTTTCTTTAGCGTTACCGTCGGCGTCAATGGTTTTTTTGTAGTTTACGATGACCGCGCTAGACACCCGCTTTACGCTTGCCCTTGGACCGCGCACCGTCTGAATCGCACGATCAACTTCATAGTTGACGGTTTGCTCTTTACGATTCGCATTGGTGGAGACCGGACTCTGGGTCCCCGGTGGCTGCGCCTGCCCTTGTGCGGGTTGACCCTCAACTGGAGCTTGCCCACCTTGCGGCGGCTGATTGGTTAGTGCGCCAGGAATACCCCCTGCACTTGTAACGGGACCACTTGCTTCGAGGTTCTGTTGAGAACGAATACTGGCCGGATTTTGTCCTGAATTCGGCTTGAAGATTTCTTCAGCTCGTTCACTTTGGGTGAAGTCAACATCGACCGCAACCTGTGCCCGCACGTTATCCCTGCCGGTTATCGGTTCGAGTATCGTGACAATTCTTCGCGCGACTTGGTTTTCCACCTCACCGACATACTTGATCTGCGCAGCGTCCATACCACTAGCGCCACTGCGATTCGGATTGGGTGCCAGGAGCCCTCCCTCACTGTCAACAACCGTCACCATTGCCGGCATCAGTTGAGGAACCGAGGAAGAAACCAGATGTGTGATTGCTGTGGTCTGCTGGTCATCGACAACCCGGCCAGGGTGAAGCGATAAAACAACTGAAGCTGTCGGCTTGGGTTGATCCCGGAGAAATGCCGACGTTTTTGGAATCGCCAAGTGGACTCTCGCATCCCGCACCTGTGCAAGCGTCTTGATTGAATTCGCGAGTTCCGATTCGAGGGCCCGCTGGTAGTTCACTTGCTCGACAAATTGGGAAGTACCGAGCTTTTGGTTTTCAAGAACTTCAAATCCCACATTGCCAGCTTTTGGCAACCCTTGCCCTGCCAATTTTAATCTGGTGTTATACACCTTATCACCGGGCACCATAATCGCACCGCCGCCCTCGGTAAATCGATGCGGGACATTCATTTTTTCGAGCTCGGCGACAATTGCAGCGCCGTCTTTGTCATTGACGTTTGAAAAAAGTACCTTGTAGTCTTCCTTAGCCCCACCCGACAAGGCGACCAATACAACCGTCACCATCACCAGCAAAATCGCAATCGCAAGAAGTAACCTTCTTAACAAGGGCAGTTCTTTAACGCGCTCAACGATCTCGCTCCAGCGTTCACCCAGCGTTTTTGGCCCACCTGGACGAGTTACCCGTCCAGCCCGAGGTGGCGCAACCTCCTCCTGCACGATGGCATTCGGATTGACACCAACTACGCTAGCGCCGTTTTCGGCCTCAGCAACTAGTCCTGGATTGACATCAGCCATAAGAGTATTTTCGTACGGTGAACCCACAAGGGGAGCAAACAGTTAAACAACCACGGCGGAGCTGGAGCGATAAAGATCGCCTGCTACTGATCAAGGACTCTAATTCCCTGTAATGTACCGGCCATGCAACTTTGGTGGCAAATCGAGATTGTACTGCCTAAGCACCATGCCCACTTCGAAACCTGAAAATCAGACTCAAAACCACGATGAGTTAACCTCCGCCTTCCTCCATTTTGTTGAGGTCACGCGGGAACTGGAGTCGGTTCAACAGCGCCTCTCTGAGGAAATCAAGTCGCTCTCCCAAGACTTAGCAATAACGAATCTGGAGCTGAAATCACAAATTGAGGCTAAGGGACGCCTGGCCGAGGAACTTGCCTCTTTGCTGTCTGCCTTACCGATTGGCGTGATTATTTTGCAACATCAATCGATTTATGCCTTTAACGACATGGCTTCGCGGCTCGTGCATGACTTGACACTCGGTCAGGAATGGCGAATTCCGAGGCGATGGGTTCAGGTGGACGGTGCGCACTTCCGCTGTACAAGCACTCGCAGCGTACCGGGTGATTCGTCCAACCAGCCCATTGAGATCGTCAGGCCAGAATACAAGGATCTTTCCCACGGTCGGCTTTTGGTGCTCTTGCATGACGTGACGACAACTTTTCGAGCGCGAGAGCAGGCTGAGCGCGAATCGAAGTTAACAGCCATGGGAAAAATGGCGGCCGAACTTGCGCACCAGATTCGCACCCCGCTTGCAACCGCGTTGCTCTACGCAAGTCATCTGGTCAGACCAAATCTGCCGGAGGAAAAACGTGGCCAGTTTAGCTTCAGGCTCAATGATCAATTGAAAGCTCTCGACGGTCTTGTGTCTCGAATGCTGGCCACTTTGAGAAATAAGCCCGGATCGCCCACTTTAATCGCGGTATCGCGGCTAATCAGTGAGTGTAAGGCGAGCATTGAGCCACTATTCGAAGCAAAGGGCATTGCGCTGGAGGTATCTATCGAGGGTGGCGAGCATCTTGTTAGCGTTCATGAAAATGAAATCAAGGGGGGTATCATTTCGATCCTCGAAAATGCCTTAAGGTTTTCCACCATGGGACAGTCGGTTCGCCTTACCGCTAATGCAGCCCAGTCGCGACTTCATATTGTTGTCGAAGACGACGGACCCGGTATTTCTGAGCGGGATCTTGAGCGACTGTTTGAGCCGTTTTTTACGACAGACCCGACGCTTGGCACTGGCTTGGGTCTCGCCATTGCCAAATCAGCAGTCAAGGCACACGGCGGAGAGATTCAGGGGTTCAATAGGCCTCAAGGGGGCGCCAGCTTTCAACTCGTGTTGCCCGTGCTCGAGGCCCTATGAATCCGGGATAATTTGCGATCCTATGACGAAAAGACTAAACCATTCGCTACCGTTGTTGCTGGTCGAAGACGACATGGCACTTCGCCAGGCGCTTTCTGAAACCCTGACTTTAGAGGGTGTTGAGCATCTCGCGGTGGGCTCAGCAGAAGAGGCGCATGCGCGATTTAACGAGCAGCACTGGTTTGCCGTCGTCACTGATATTCGCCTGCCCAAACAATCCGGGCTGGACTTGTTAGCGAGTTTGAGGGTTGAGCATCCCGAGTTGCCGGTGATTCTGATGACGGCATTTGCAGACACTTCAATAGCGGTTCAGGCCTTAAGGGGAGGGGCAAGGGACTTTCTGATGAAACCCTTCCAGCCCGAGCATCTCATCGAGGTTATTCAACGCTACATTCCAGGCGATGTCACACCAGAATCCTCGAGCGTTGGACCCATTGCCTATGATGAACTGTCGAAACAATTACTGTCGCGGATTGAGCGTGTTGCACTCACCGATGCAACCGTGCTGTTACTGGGTGAATCGGGTTCGGGCAAAGAGGTCATGGCAAGGCACTTGCACAGCCGCTCCCACCGTGCCTCAAAACCCTTTGTAGCCCTAAATTGCGCAGCCATCCCCTCAAGCCTCCTGGAACCGACCTTGTTTGGTCATGAAAAGGGCTCTTTTACAGGTGCAGTCAAAAGCCAAGCCGGCAAGTTTGAGCTTGCCCAGAAGGGGACCATCTTTCTCGATGAGATTGGCGAGTTACCGCTTGATTTGCAAGCGAAGTTGTTGCGGGTGCTTCAAGAAAGAGAGGTGGAACGTGTTGGTTCCAATCAAACCATCGACCTCGACGTCAGGATTGTTGCGGCAACCAACCAAGACCTGAGCTCGCGGGTGGAGCAAGGATTGTTCAGGAAGGATCTTTTCTACCGCATTAATGTATTTACGTTGAAGATCCCGGCATTGCGCGATCGGCAAGGCGATATCGTTCCGCTTGCTGAGCGGTTTTTGCTCAAGTACAGAGCCACGATGGGATACCCCGAAGCGAGGCTGAGCGACAATGCCCGAAAGCATCTGAGCGGATATGCCTGGCCGGGCAATGTTCGTGAACTTGAAAACGCGGTGCAGCGAGGACTACTGATGTGTAACGGCCGGTATATTGAAGCTGCCGATCTCGATTTACCAACCGATGGCATGGCAAACACTAGCCCGACAGCCGCTACCACCCCCCCTCCAAAGCAGGCAACCGAGCCTTTCCCAACAAAAGAGACGGAGTTGTCCTTGGATTCTCAGCATCACCTCCGTTCAATCGAACGTGACCATATACTCAGTGTGTTGAGGCAAGTAAACGGGAGCCGCCAACAGGCGGTTTCCATTCTTGGCATGTCAGAGCGCACACTAAGGCATAAGCTAAAAGCCTGGCGTGAGGCTGGTTTTGAAATACCCTAAGCGGACGCGCAAAAGTGATCCTGACATGACGAAGCGCAGAAACACTCAACGTCTTGTTGACCAATTTAATCACTTGAGTTAGCATCCAAAGATGGCGATCCGCTCATTAACCCCTGAAGAAATCTCCTCGCGCATGCGGGACTTGTTTGCGCAGGCGAGGTCTTTGTCCGCAAATCAGGACGTTAGCGGAATGGCGGGGGGTCTATCGACCTCGGTGTCGAGAATCGTTGGGTCCGGGTCGCGAGTTGGTGGCGGCGCCAACGGCGAGACAAATGAATCGCTGGATTTTCAAGTGGTTCTTCGCGACGCGATACGCGGCATCTCAGATGCGCAAAGCACCGCGCAGGCGAAGGCTCAGGCCTATCAACTTGGCGACGATAAAGTCACCTTAGAAGATGTCATGATTTCGCTCCAAAAAGCGAATCTCGCCATGCAAGGCATGGTGCAGGTGCGAAATCGTCTTGTTGATGCCTACAAGGAAGTGATGAACCTTCAGGTTTGATCGAAGGTTTTAAACCCGTCTGCACTTTGCGATTAACTCAAGTCCGATGTCGTTGAGGGTAGAGATGTGTCTCCAGTGATTGGGGACGGCTTGCGGTTAGATGCCGCGTCGATTTGGTAAGCCCATACAAGAATCTCTGCGATGGCGGCATAAAGCGCCGGCGGGACGTAACTGTCGACGTCTAGCTGCATCAGCATGGTAACCAATTCCGGCTCTACTTTGAGCGGTATACCGACGTCTTTAGCTTTGGCAAGAATCGCCTCTGCGATAACACCCTCCCCTTTTGCGAGCACTCGCGGAGCCACCGAATGCATTTCGTAGGCAAGCGCAACCGCCGTCGGGCGTGTCGTCGCCCGAGGACCGATCTGGTTGGTGGCAAATTCTCTGGGTTTCGTCACTTTAGGTTTCGCAAGGTGAGATGTAAGCCGCTTCACTAAATAGAATCTACAACAACCTGAGCGCCTGCAACACCACGCTCTTTCAACCGGGCCTGCAGTGCCGGAAGTGCTTGGGCAAAGGCGGAGGTTGACGCAGACTGAGCATGAACACGAACCGAGACTTGGCCGCCAAAGCCAAGCGCACGGATATCAACTGCCCCCAAGTTTGGAAGGTCAAAGCGAATACGTAGGGACGTGCCCTTTTCCATGCCGCCAAGCGCCTTGTTGTTTGCGCGCCAAGCGTCGCTTCGCTCGAGCAACATCGGGGTATTTGGCGTGAACTGGCCATTCCATACCATCCGCCCATCCATCAGCAGCCGCAGCGCGTCGCGAAGACCCTCTTCAATCTGCGGTGCGGTGATGAGCATGCCCACAGGCATTTGACTTGCCGCCAGGTCATTCCTTGCCTGGGCAGCAGACATCCCTGTGGCCAAGCCACTTAGCTGCGCACTTTGCTGTGCGCCTGTAGCTTGAGACGTGTTCGCGTTCGCGTTCGTTGGCGGTGCACGCTGTAACTGAACCTCGGGATCCATGGCGGCGTCATCGGTTTGGCCACCAGCATATGACGCATCGCTTGCTTGCAGATTCGCCGCGATCTGCGCCTGCCCACGATTTGCTGCTCCGGCGGGGTTTTGTGTGCTGCCAAAAACTTCAGGCAGTAGCGCTTCGAGGAACTGAGAGGCGCCAGACCGACCGTCAGGTAGCGCCGCTCGTGGTTGCAAGTCGCCTTGACCTTGCTGACTGACTTGGCGTTCCGCTTGGGCAAGCGCCAAGCTTACCAGCCGTTGCGAGTTGCCGTTCAAACCCTTGGAAAGCTCAAGCGCCTCTCGAATCACATCGGCTAATTGGAAGGCAGGTGCCTCGCGAATCGCGGTGAGCAGACGTTGCGCAGCGTCTTCTGCATTTTCAGCAAGGGGTGCGCTGCCCGTGCGAATGTAGGCCGGAGCCTCCTTGATGCCGGCTTCGGTCATTGCAGCCAGCTTCAACAAACGCGCGATTTCGGGCGATGAAGCCTGCCGGATTGCCTCCTGTACCTCTGGCGAAAGCGACTCGATCGCCTGCTTGAACCGGGCTGCGACCGCCATATCGGCATCGGCAGCCGAGCCAATCACCGCCTTGATAAGTTCGCCTTCTACCGCCTGCAAATCCGCCAACGCCTTTGCAACCTCACCCGGAAGTTGATGGGTGGGGATATCGATGTTGGCGAGCCGGGCTGCAACAGGGGGCGTAATCTTGAGCATCACCCCCGGATCAGCAATCGTCGCGACACTGTCAGACAGCACCGATGGCGCTGCATCTGTGCGCTGCTGTGGATTGCTCTGAGGACTCGCCGATCCGGTCCGGGGTGCAATGGCGGTGTCGGGTCCGATTGCTGGGATGGTATTCAATACGACTCCTTGGTTCCTAGTGTTTACGGCGATTTTCTCAAGAAGGATACGGATGCGAGTTTGGTCCCTAGCATCGACGCTTCACCTCAAATCGGTGACAATAACACCCAACCCCTATCAGCGCTCTAGGCCCTTCGCCCTCTCATGAATCCAGACTTTGACGATCGACTCGAGCAGCGCGATATCGGACTTGAACCGTTTCATGCCGAAGTCGAGCGATTACAGCTTGAAAAATCGATCGAGCAGGCGGTTTCGCTTCACCGTAGCGGGCAGTTTGCTCCAGCCTGCGAACACTATGCGGCCATTCGAAGCAAGTTCGAACACCCCGGTCTAGCCATCAATCATGCGCGCGCCTTGTTTCAACTAAAGCGCTACGACGAAGCGCTTGATGCGCTCGGTGCGATT
>Ga0214923_10007591_pt1 | contig 11793 bp, 8 predicted proteins | sample LL1510_MetaG_FD_177993 | JGI IMG/M metagenome (GOLD analysis project Ga0214923, IMG submission 177993) | Freshwater microbial communities from Lake Lanier, Atlanta, Georgia, United States - LL-1510 | ecosystem: Environmental > Aquatic > Freshwater > Lake | place: USA: Georgia | collected 2015-10-15 | reverse complement strand
AATAAGTTTGGGCACATCCTGATAAATCGCTAGACTTTCCAAGGCTTTACTTTGCGCCCGTAGCTCAACGGATAGAGCATCTGACTACGGATCAGAAGGTTCGGGGTTCGAATCCCTGCGGGCGCACAAAGGTTTTGACGAAAAGACTGAACATCTAATCTGATAGTCTAATTCTTTATCAGCCACAACCCTATCAGACGCAAAGGCACACACGTATGATAACTAATGTCATTTGGGGCGGTCACAAAGTTATTAGTCGGAAAACTTTGCAAATTCATTTCTCGATTTATTAAGAAATGATTTAACTTTAAATTCATCTTTCTTCGAAAACCAAATATAATTTCTGCTATCACTAACTGTACCTTGGTGTACTATGATCGGCTCTTTGTAACCATATTTTGAAAGAATTAGTTGTTGATCTCTTAAATCATTTAGTGTGAGTGCTTCCCCAAGAATTATTGGCTTAAATTTGTCTAAAGCATTTTGCCCACCTAGAAAAACTTCGGATTCAAAGCCTTCAACATCTATCTTTATTAGATGAATACTCTTTGCAAAATTAATACTGTCAAGAGTTGACATTGGAACTTCGAAATATTCTGATGACCCTGTATTAAAAGTTGCCATACTTGTACCAGTATTTTTCGGGAGATACAATTTAGCTATTCCGATCTGTTTACCTAAAGAAATTTGAAATAATTTCACTCGCTCTTCAAGTTTATTTAGCTCTATATTTTTTAGTAAATTTTGAAAAATTTTAGGATTAGGTTCAAATGAATTTATTATACAATCCGGATTCAAGACAGCAGTTTCTACACTGTACACTCCAGTGTATGCCCCAATATCTAAAACCATCTCACAATCTGATGCAATTGAAACGAAAAAATGTCGGCTTACAAATTCCCATTCTCTAAAATCGTGTCTGCATAAATAGCGAAGATCGTCGTATGAATTTGTAACATACAAGTATTTTCCCCCAGAGAGAGCGGTTTTTACGGAGGTTCTCACAAATTTAACATTGTTGATATCAACTTGATTAAGTAGTTTATGATTCAAGTCGTGACATCCTAGGAATTGAAGAAATCTTAGTACAAAAGAATAAACAACAAATTTATACTCTCCAAAAGGAATAAGAATAAAATTTATTAATTTCTTATATACGTATTTAAATTTATCCATTACTAAACTTTTAAGTTTATCTCTCTCTATTGGTTAGCCGAATTAAGAGATAATATAGCACTCAAATAAGCAATTACAGTTTTAAGGGGATACTCACTCACGAAATCCCACGAATAAAAATATCCGACTTTTTGAGTGGAGGTACGAACCGTCACAGGGATAGGCTAAGTGTAGATGAGTTTAGGTAACAAAAACTCAAATTTACCGGCTAACTACGTATCCGAAAGTTCGGAGTTCTAATTCCTGCGAGCATACTTTAACTTACAAAATGAAGAATACCATAAGATCTTTCTTTCCAAAATTTCTACAAAATATTTGTTTAAAAATTGTGAGACGCGAAAGATTGCCATATATCATACATATTCTTCAACTTTACGAAAAATTTAACTATTTAATTAATATTCTTGAAAAATTCTATAGTAGAAAAATCTATTGTATGAGTTTTTGATTGAGGTAGAAGTTTTGCCGTATCTTGTCATTTTTCCACCTGTATGGAAAGAAAATCTATGGTTTATATTCTTTTAAAGGGTTCATAAATATAACTGAATGAGATCGTTGTATTAGAAATCCAAAGTAAGGTGAGTTGGCAGTAATAACTTTGCAGGAAGTAAAAAATTCAATTGTAAGCCTTAGGCATTTTTGATGCCGTATAAGATTATGAACTAATGGAATTAATTCATAAAAAGAATACAGTTTATCCAAAAACAACTGAAAAATGCCGTTTCCTAGTATCAATTTATATCTATACGAAGAGGATAAATCTGCTCCAAGAATTTTTTGGGATATAATTCAAGTTCGAAATGTTATTTTGTTTGATTAGTATGACCAAATCTTATGGACCGGAGCCACTACAGCTATAAATAATTTGTTTAAAATATAAATATATGCTGCGATGAAATTAAAAAATAAAAAGTCAAGTACTATTTTATAATACAGCATTTTAATTTTCTAAGTAATTTGAGTTTTACGATAAATAGAAATGTGAATATTCTTAGAGTGGCTCAAAACAAAAGATAATCGAAATTAAAAACCTATATTAAATCTTTCAAATAATTTTCTATTCTCTTGTTCACGAATTTGAAAATACTCATTAAACCGAGAATCATTAAAATTGCTCAATGCTTCTGTTAGGGCGCTCGCAAAGGATAATTCATAGTCAAATAATTTACCTAATTTGAATTCTAAAACCTCGGGACTAAACGCAGCATCATCACAAGTTACGATTGGGATTTTCAAATCACTCAAAAGCATAATCATACCTGAGTGATTTTTACTATAAATAGAAGGATTGTAAGGCAAAACTACAATTGTAGCCGTAATTAACAAATCAACTAATTCTAAAAAATTCATTTTACTATACAGTTTCTTAATTTGGAACGAGTTTTTAAAAGAATTATAAGTTAATGCTATTCGCGAAGGGTCCTCAAAAATAACACCAAACTCAAATGAAACCCCTTTATGTAAGTTAAAATTCCGATTTATGACACTGAATTCCTGAAGTGATTTTATAATTAAACTATCCCGACCTGGATCTGTGGGCCGACCCATTATTAAAATTTTAATAATTTTCGATTTAGTTGTACTTGATAATTTCAAAGGTAAGGATTCTGTATTATGAGTAGATGGTGGACGAGCAAGATAAAAATTATTATTTACGTTAAGTTTAGAATAAAAATCAAACAAAATAGATGTATCAAACGACAATACGATATCGATAAATTTAAACTTATTGGATCTCTTTATGAAGTTTTCACAATTTTTAATTGACCCGTATGGAAATCGAATTTCACTTGTATTTGAAAAATGTACATGAAAGGATTTCTTCACATGAAATATATCAAGAAGTTCAATCAACTTAAATGACTGCGCGCATGCCGTTGGGAAAATTATCAAATTTGCTCTACAAAAAATAAAATAAGGCAAAATTAAAAAGACTGAAATGTTTAAATATAAACTCGGGTTAAATGTGCATATCCATTGTCCGAATTTGCGCCATATAAATGTAAACCATGTAGAAAATAAAGTAATTTTTGTATGCGGGAAAAAATAAATTGGCCACAGCAATTTTTTTGTAAAATGAGCAGGCTTAAAATTGTTGGAATTCAATTCAGAAGCCACTGGCAGAATTACTCCAATTACTACATTCTTATAATTTCGGTTTATAAACATAATATTTGATTTAATAAACTGAAAATGATGAGTATAATTTAGAGTTGCCCCAAAGTCGCAGATCAAAATTTTTTTTGAATTTTTATTAATCATGTTTAATATATTACAACGAATATGATCTATAACCAATACTTCTAGCTGAACAAATTGGTCCATCAGGGATTCTTTTTGAGCTAAATTTATAGATATTGAGACTACTTATTATTTTTAGTATCATTATTTACGATAAAGATTTATTGCATCATTTAGAATTTGAAATAAGTAAAGAGAGTAAGTTACATTATTTTTAATTCACAAATCTAAATGTATCTCCTTTCAATCAAAGAGGACTCTATTCTTTTAAATTTCTAGATTCTACGCAAATAAATTAGTATAGAGAAAGAATAATCTTAAGCGAATTTCTTTTGACAATAAATTGAATTAATAAAATGACAGTAATCCGGACCTAGTTTCAAAAAAACATCGTTGGGTTTCAAGTAACGTCAAAAATACTTGTTAAGGTATAACCATACTTTAGTACGTCTTAGATCAGCTTCGGGTGTGTTCTAAAGTAAGAATCATTTGTTTCGGGTATCATAATCTTACAATACATTAATTTTGAAATGAGGCATAGTGGCAAATGTTTTCATAACAGGAATTGCAGGATTCTTGGGATCCCACCTTGGTGATCGACTTCTATCCGAAGGTCATAATGTTTTAGGGATAGATAACCTAATTGGCGGATATGAAGATAATATTCCAAAAGGTGTAAAATTTCAGAGAGCTGATTGTTTAGATTCTGAAAAAATTATTGAACTTACAAAAAATGTTGATGTCATCTATCATGCGGCTTGCACACCCTACGAGGGCTTATCAGTATTTTCTCCTCATTTAGTTACATTAAATACTTTCTCTGCAACAACTTCGGTCCTATCAGCAGGAATAAAGAATAAAATATCCCGATTTGTTTACCTATCAAGCATGGCGAGGTATGGTACCCAAGAATATTATCCATTTCTAGAAGATATGGAACCTAAACCACAGGATCCTTATGGTATTGCTAAGTATGCGAGTGAATTAAGTATCAAAAATTTATGTGAATTACATGGCATTGAATTTGTAATCTCTATACCACATAACATTATTGGACCACGACAAAAATACGATGATCCATATCGTAATGTGGCTTCAATAATGATTAACCTAATGCTCCAAGGAAGACAGCCCTTTATTTACGGCGATGGTGAGCAAAAAAGATGCTTCTCTTTCATAAACGATGTAATAGATCCACTTGTTAAGATTGGTTTTCAAAAAGGTATCAGTGGAGAAATCATAAATATAGGGCCAGACGAAGGTACGGTTTCGATAAATAAATTAGCTCAAATAATAGCTAAACTAATTAACTTTGACCTAGATCCAATTTATAAGCTTGATCGTCCTTTGGAAGTCAAAAACGCCACTTGCTCTGCTGCTAAAGCACGCAAGTTACTTGATTATAAAACAAAATATTCATTAGAACAGGGTCTAGAGGAAATAATTGACTATGTTAGATATCGCGGACCAAAAAAATTTGATTATCATCTACCTATTGAAATAGAAACAAGCAGCACCCCAGAAACTTGGACAAAAAAACTTTTTTAATGTACAAAAATAAAACAGTTTCAGTCGTATTTCCAGCCTATAACGAAGAGGAAAATATTTATAATGCGATAAGATCTTTTCAATCTTCTGAATATGTTGATGAAGTGATTGTCGTGGATAACAATTCAACAGATTCAACTAAATCAGAAATACATAAAACAACTGCAATTTATGTGAATGAAAAAACACAAGGCTATGGGCAGGCACTGATGACTGGTTTTAAAAAGGCTAAAGGTGATTTAATAATTACAGTTGAGCCTGATGGAACCTTTTCGGAAGATGACTTGGAGAAACTACTTGCCTATTCAAAACAATTTTCTGTAGTTTTTGGCTCTAGAACTTCTTCAAGCTTAATATGGGAAAAAGCTTATATGCCTGGGTGGGTAAGAGTCGGAAACTGGATCTGTGCAAAAGTTTTAGAGTTGCTATTTTCTGGTCCATCTCTCTCGGATGTCGGTTGTACATACAAACTAGTTCACAAAGCCGCACTACTTAAAATTCTACCGAATCTCAAAGTGAGAGGATCTCATTTTTCTCCGCACTTTATGATTATTGCAATCAAATTAGATTTCAAGTGTGTAGAAATTCCAGTCAACTATAAACCTAGGATTGGAAGTTCAAAAATTACAGGAGGGAATGTCTTCAATACTATCAAACTAGGGTTGCATATCTTCTTCTTCATTATTTTTGAAAGAATTAAAATTGATAAGCCCTATTAATTCAATTCGGGAATATAATACTCTAGATATTTTTAGTAATCATGTTGAACGCATACCATTGCTACTATTTTTTACAATCTTAACAGTTAGCATTACACAGGATAAAAGCCTAAATGAAACTGTTTCTGCCCTTGTGAAGTAAGTAAAACATATTGGTCAATTTCATAAAAAAGTCACAAGTTAATCAATACCCAAACACTTCCAATAAGACTTGTACCAGATGAAATACTTAAAGGTAGATTACTTGCTACCTTTACTAAGTCAATATTTTAGACCAGAACAACTTTAAATTTTCTTAAATGTCTTTTTGAATAGATAAAATGATATGCTCAAGATCGATTTTTTACGTAAAGTTCTAAAAAATGGCTCATAAACAATAAAAACTTTCATCTAAAATTAATTAATATATTTAATAAAAAAGAAAATCAAAATTTTTATTGAACCACTTTTTTAAGATTTAGCTCATGATCGATAATAAAGTCAACCTTATATCGAAATTTTTCTTTAGCACATTCTGATTTATAAATGCTAATTAATTGGTTAAACTGATTTAATTTCTCAGCCCTAATAGGGTTCAAAGTGAACTCTTCCATCCCCAGTAATTTCAAAAATGTATTCCATTTCGGATATCTATGCTCAGCATTAATAAATTTGTGGGCAAAAACTCTTGGATAGTCTTCTATTTGAAATCTGGTAAAAGAATAATCTTTGGGGAGAGTGCAAGCAAATCTAGCCAGGATTTCGGAATCAGTAATTTTTTCGTTATAAATCAATTCATTCCAATATACTTTTGAGTCTGTATATAATGGAATATAATTTAGTAGATCTGGATTATTCAACTCACTTGATCCTAAGACTACAACATCTTTGTATTTAGGTTTCCTTAGCTCATTAAAAAATGAAATCTCCTTATTAGTCCATGGAATGAAATCAGAATCTCTATTTGTATTGAAATCACTTAAGAAATTAAATCCGTTGAACACTAAAATACTTAGGACTAGAAATCTAACAGTTATAACATGGAAATTTTTTATAAATATAAGTGCAAAGCTCGCCCCCACTAAGATTTGTGCTAGAAGGTTATAGTGGGATTCCATTTCAAAAACTTTTCCTGTTAATAGATTAGAATTTATTGAGATTATAAGACTTGACATTAAAATAATTACGATTGAAAAATTCTTCATATTTAAAGGATTTAGTTTATTTATAAGTAGTAAGACAGCCATGGGGAATAAGCAAATTAGAGTTAAATTTATAGCACTTGGATACCGATCAAACAAAACCCCATTCCGTGATTGCATTTGTAGTATTTCTGGATTTGAAGCTTGAACCTCCTTGAAATATATTAGGCAAGTAAATATAATTATTACTGAAAATATCTTAAAAGTTAAATCTAGTTTTGCCTTGTTATAGACCGAAATAAGAAATAAAAAAATAGAAGAAAAAATTGAGTAGAATGGGTTCGATAAAATAGTAAGTAGGAATATACTAAAAATAATCAAGAGTTTGAATATTTTCTTTTCATCAAAATAATCAATGATTGCTCCAATATATAAACAAGTTAGCCATATAGATAATTGGGTAAGGCTTGGTCTCGCTAAAGTATCTTGAATAACTATAATTGCTATGATCAATGTAGATACAGTAGAAATAAAATTTTGCTTGATAATATTATTAAGTAAATAATAAAGTGATAAAAAAGTTAAGAAAGCGGTTATAAAAGTCATCAAGAGATAAACTTGAAATACATTTAAAGATAGAACATTTCCAATTTTTCCCCAAAACCAAAGAACGTAACTTACTCCACCACTATTAGTGACACTTTCTGTGTTTGCTAGAGTAGCACTTGTGTCATTGCTCAGGATGGCTTCTTTAACCTTAATTAGGTAGGTTCTAGAATCAGCATAGCGAACAATTGGGTAAGGCCAACTTATTAAATTATTCCACCTAATCCAATCGAAATGTAAAATAAATTGAAAGACGGCAAACAGGCTTGCGCAAAGAAGAAGCGTCAATCTACTGTAGATCAACTTCATTATTTAAGTATACCCAAAGAAGTCCATATATTCATGAAAATATTTTCTTTAGAATCACTTCAAACACTTACTATAATATAAGATTTTGGGGTCTTTAATGTTATGGTTTTCATCCAAAACCTGAATACTGGTAAGGTTTGAAATTATTATGAATCTTAGTTTTCGCAATAAAAACGCTGAACCATTTTTTCGATGGATTTTTAGGAAAAATGACACATTAAATCAAGTAGTCTTTTATTTCTTAAGTCAAGTAAATGCTACGAGTGCAAGATTTTTTCCATTGTTTGAAGCTAGCTCAAAGATTCGTATTGTATACATACGAGGGCTGAAAATTCCGTATACAGATTTGATTATGTTGAAATTGTACAAGTTCTTATCTAATATTGCATCTTCAAAATTTGAACAATATGACTATATTCATATTGTAGGTGGAAGTCTTAATTTAAATGTTAAAAATCAGATTTTACACTTAGACGACCCTAGATATTCTATTGAAGAGAAGTGTTTTTTGCAAAACTGGGAAGAATCTCTAAACAATAAAAATCTAAATCCAATAATTATATGTACAAACAAGCTTTCTAGTAAGTATTTTAGTAAGATAACTAAATTCTCAAGAATTTTAATAATTGAGCAGGGTTTTGATATCATTCCAATCAAAGATGGCTCTCAAATTGCAAAAAGTAGTAAATTTTCCTGTGTCTACTCTTCACCATATATTCACACAGGTCAGGATAAGCATTCCAGGCATGAGACTTGGGGCGCTGAATTGTTAATTAGAAAAATTATTCCTTTAATTTATTCATATGACCCAGATATAGAGATACATTTGGTTGGGGAACTAGGAAAGTGTGCAAGGCAAGAATTAAGCACTTTTGATAATTTAGTCTATCATGGAAGAGTAAATTTTCATGATAATTTAAGAATACTTGCTATGTGCAGTATTGCAATTTACCCCCGCGATAATGATTTAAAACGAAGTATGTCAAAGATTTTTTCCTATATAGGAGCAGGTCTCCCTATAGTTGCGTATGATCTTTATGATACAGAAGTTATAAAGCGACATAAGTTAGGATATGTCGTCAATTCTGTTGAAAAATTCGTTAAAAAAATCATTTACTTAAAAAGTAACCCAAGAAAACTTCAAAAGATATCCAATCGGGTAAACAAATTTAAACCAAAATATACATGGCATAATTTAGCTAAGAAAATGGAGAGTCAATTATAGATTCTACATTTGCTTAATCGTTTGAAGTAAAACTTTTGAAAAATCTAAATGAGAATTTCCAGTAAAATCAGTTATAACTCCTCTATCTAAAGGTTTAATTTCTCTATAGTTTAATATTAAACTTTCGAATTCTGCTTTACTCTTTGCAACAGTAGTATTAGATTGATCAAAAAAATCGGCTGTCCAAGGAAAATAATCAAAGTGTCTAAGACTAGATTCCCAGAAATTTTGGGCAACAATTTCAAATTTTACAGCTATAATAGGTACACCAACGAAACTCGCATCTAGTAGTCCAGTTGTTCCTCCACCGAAAACAAGATCCATTTTGCTTAAATATTGATAGTATTCAGAAAGAGTTGTTTCGTCGTACTTGAAGACAATTAATTTGATATTGCTTGGCAAGTTAAGTGGAATATCTTTCATAATAAATGAAGGATGTTGTATGATTGTTAATGAATGACTTATGGGCATCTGTATCCAAAAATCAATCAACCATCTAACGAAATTGTTGTCGTCAGGATTCACTACTAATCCTTGACACATATAGGCAAAGTTTGGGTTCTTCTTCACTCCACTATCTAAACTGACTAAAAATTTTGATTGGTAACTTGGGGTGACGGACATGATTATTTTATTTTCTCTAAAACCTTGTTTATAAATTGCAATATCTTTCATATAATTACTATGGCATAGAAAAAAGTCTGGAATAAACGGTAAGGCACCATTTACAGATAAATTATCCCAACTTCTTACAGTTCCGATTATTTTGATCCTATTTTTTCTAAAAAAAACACCAATTGGTATATCTTGACCTCTTAGTGAGAAAAGGGAGGATATAAATAAAATACTATTTGAGTCGAGTTCAATTTTTGGATAAAAACAGCCTTCAATTTTTTTTGAATTGATTGAAATATGATGAAGGAGTCTCAAAATCGATTTTAACATCATGGATCTAGATACTATATAGTAGATAAAAAACCTTAAGGCGGTACGAAATTTACTGCTACCCAAAAATTTTTGTAAATTTATTACCTGAAAAGTTGTTGGACTATTGTTGCTAAATCTAAGAATAGAACAAATTATTCTAACCATTAGATTCGATTCAAACTGTTTAAAAACTGTAACTGAGGTAAAAGTATCAATTTGAAATTCTATAAGTTTTTTTCGAATTATTTCTTGTAATTCTGGGCTAGTTATAATTTGAATATTATAGTGAGTTGAAATTTTTTTTATGAAATCGCCATTATCGCTCAAAAGGTAGCTTCGCACTAATTGTTTCTCAAATAATGTAATAAAAATTTTTGGTTTATTATTGTCGTGATCCATGTTACGATTATACCTTGGTAGCAATTGAATTTAATAAGCTAAAGGGAAAAGATTATATTTGGTGTTGGAACCAATTGGACTAGGAATCAAATCCTAGTCCAATATTATCTAAAAACCGTAACCAAAGATTTCGCTTACCTTGATTTTGATCTGCCCGATTTATTGACCACTGAGTCAGGCGAATAAACAAAAATCTTAATGGTTCAGGTGGAAATGGAATTGGTTTGTGTTTTACCATCTGTAATTCAGTTGCTTCACTATGAATTTCATCTAGTAAATCCAGCATGGTGGAAGCGCCAAATCTTGTTGAGGCAACTCCTAAGCCGGTGTAGCCAAGAACATACGCTACTTTGTTATCAAAATCTGTTCCCCAAAATGGTGAAAATCTTGAGCAGGTGTCAATCGCACCCCCCCAGCCATGAGTGAATTTAATTCCAGCTAATTGTGGAAAAGTTTTAAAGAAATTCGTTGCAAGTTTTGCATAAGTTTCAGGTCTTGCTTCATACTCTTGTCTAACCTTTCCTTGAAAATTATAAATCGCATCGTATCCACCCCATAGAATTTCATTCTCTTTTGTTAACCGGTAGTAGTGGAATTGATACCCAGCATCGGATAGCCCTTCGCGTCCTTTCCAGCCAATACTTTCTAATTGCTCTTTAGTTAGAGGCTGTGTTACTAATTGAAAGTCATAAACTGCAATTACATACTTTCTAGCACTCTTGACCAATGGAGAGTAGATATTTGTTGCAAGTGCAACCTTCTTTGCTCTTACTTGTCCATAAGCTGTCTTTAATACAACATGAGAATCCTCATCAATTAACTCTTCAACCTTTGAGTTTTCATAGATCTTAACGCCAAGGGATAGACATACCTTCTCTAATCCCCAAACTAATCTAGCTGGATCAACTAACGCAGTTCCATCAATGTCATAAAGTGCACCTTCATAAAGTGGTGAATTAACTCTTGCCCTAATCTGCTCTTTGCTTAGTACCTCAACATGATCTCCGGTGTTATTTCTAGCAATTGCCTCCTCTTTTAATCCATCTAATTGCCAAGGAGCAACCGCAACTCGGAGCTCACCAGTTCGCTCAAAATCACAATCGATGTTGTATTTTTTGATAGTGGCTTCAATTTGATCTAGATTTTGTCGGCCTAACTTTTCAATTACCGCCATCTCATCGGCAAATCTAGTGTAACCATTAACAAAACCATGAGTAAGCGAGGCATTACAAAAACCACCATTACGGCCCGATGCGCCATTACCAGTTTCACGTTTTTCAATAATTACTACTTCTCGCTTTGGATTACGCTCTTTTGCAAGTAGCGCTGTCCATAGTCCGGTGTAACCAGCACCAACTATGCAAAGATCGGTACTTACCTCACCAACTAAAGCCGAGTGTGATTCTGGCTCCAATGGATCAGCATCCAACCAATAAAGTGCGGGCTGAAGATCAGCTAATGATTTAAGAACAATTGGGTCGATGGGCGCCATCGATATATCCGGCATCTGCCGGATTCACCC
>Ga0214923_10007589_pt1 | contig 11794 bp, 12 predicted proteins | sample LL1510_MetaG_FD_177993 | JGI IMG/M metagenome (GOLD analysis project Ga0214923, IMG submission 177993) | Freshwater microbial communities from Lake Lanier, Atlanta, Georgia, United States - LL-1510 | ecosystem: Environmental > Aquatic > Freshwater > Lake | place: USA: Georgia | collected... | reverse complement strand
TGGGACGACGCAGCGCTGATCACTTTCTACGCGGCCAAAGGGGTCTGGGTTGTGCCCGTTGGCAACGCAGAAGAAGTGATCGAAAAGCACATCCCCGTCAGCGACCTTAAACTCTCCCTTCCCGAGGACAAGCACGGGCTTGTTGACGCATTTGAGTTGCGGCTGAAGGCCGGCTTCTACCGTGCCGCGATGCAGGCCTACGAGCTGGCGCTAATGCAGCAGAAGGAGATGGAAGAGCCAACAGCAGAGGCAGCTGCGCCTCAGGCGGAAGATAACATCGTGCCGGCTTTCCACCCCACGTACGGCCACGGTCGCGTGTTTGTATCTCCTCTTCCGCCGCTGACGACAGACCCTATGACGGTATAAAAAATACGCGCATCTAAATAATAGAATACAGATGGGGTCTTGCTTTTCACTATTTTTTTTACCTGTCCCCCCCATATACAGTAAGGAAGACCCATTTATGAAAGAACCAGTATCTTCCTCGTACGTACAAGAATATGCTAATACTTTACCAGAACCGCCGCCGCAACAGCCTTTAAGAATACGGATACCCGAACACAGACCTACAGAATCTATGTGAACAGGGCACGTGCCACGGCTTCTACAAGGGCAGGAGGTACTGCGTTACCCACTTGAACGACCTGTTCCTTTTTATTGCCACACAAGACAAACTCCGCGGGAAAGCCCTGAATCTGTTTCAACTCATCTGGAAATAGGGTGCGTACGTAGCGCCCTGTATCCCTTTTGAGCCCAACAAGAAGACGGGGCTGGTGGTCATACGTACAGATAATCGTCTTAGAGGGATGCTCAAGGCTGATTACTTCCGAGTGAACGGGGCTGACGCGTTTAGAGCAACTCAGCAACTTCTCTCCAGCCTTCAATACCACAAAGGGGTGTGGTGTACCTGTCACAACGGCCCCTGAGTCCATATTCAAGGCATACGAATCAAACCCATCAGGTACTGTATCCTCTGTAAGGAGGTGGGCAGTATCCAAAGACGGCTGAATGAAGCTGCGAAGTTTGGGCATAACTCTACTAGAACCCCAAGATGCTACGGATGCCCATAGACTACTGGCGTCCATATCATCCCCTGTTTTCCAGCCGACGATAAAGAGGCGTTTTCTCTTTTGTGGTACGCCAACCTCGGTCGCCTCCAAGACTTTATAGGTGAGTTCATAGCCGATTTTACGGAACTCGTCGCGTATGACATCAAAGAGAAGTGGGTCTGTATCTGCCAATCCAGATTTCATGGAAAGGAGGCCAGGCACATTCTCTCCAATAATATATTTTGGCTCTATGAGTTTTGTGGCGCGGACAAACTGACGAAACATTTGATTGCGAGGGTCTGTTGCCTTCTTTTTACCCGCTTTTGAGACCCCTTGGCATGGAAACCCTGCGAAGATGACATCAACGCCACCCTTATATTGGGTGAAAACCGAGTCAGGTAGCTTGGTAATATCAGAAGAGCCTCCATCGGTCAAATGTACTGACTGAGGAAAGTTTCTCAAGTGTGTCTGAATAGCCGCCTTATTGAATTCACTGAAAGCCACAACGGTCCCACCGGCTCTTTCAAGGCCGAGAGTATCACCGCCACATCCTGAAAAGAGGGAAATCGCACGAAATGGCATATAAACTTTGTGCAGTTCTTGCTGCAGTTGCCGCGATTAATTTTAGGATGGGCGGCCGGCGAATAAAAGTTTGAAACCACCCGGCGGCTAAATACTGGTATAATAGCGAGTATGTCATCTGTTCAGGTACAAAATCGCGGAACGGGAGCCGGTGGCGCTAATACGAATGTCAGTGGTCTTTCTTTTGAGAATAGGACAGCGAATGAGATGCGTCTAGTGGAGGGTGGTTGGGAGCGTCATATTATTCCTGGGGCGGGTTGTACGAAAAATGGCTATTATTTGAAGAGGGCCGATGTCGTCTATGTAACAAAGTCTGGTCTGGCAAAGTATATGAAACACTTCTATGGAAAGGAAGTTTGCCGAGAGCCTGATGAGGCGTATATTGTGAAGAGGGGTGGGCGTATTATTGTGAAAGTTCTTGAGAAGAAGAATCAGACGACGGAGGGGAGTGTGGACACGAAACTTCTGGCGGGTCCAGGATTCATAGAGGAATATAAGTTCTGTCTGGGGGAGACGTTTGACGTGGAGTATGGCTTTTGTGTATCGGATTTCTTGAAGAAAAAATATGAGTCTGAGGGCTTGAAATGGCGCGCCTTGCGTTCTATTAACGCCAGGCACCGCATTTCTGTCTTGTACGGAGACGACGCGGACTACTTTTCGCGGCTAGATGTCTGGCTCAGTTCGTAATAAGTACTTCATTCGTTTTCGCGGACGGATTCTTGGAATGAATAGCGCGTCTACACGATATGATTTTTGTCGTGAAGGCAGGGGCAGGAAAGGCCTCTTTTACCAGCGGAACATCTGCGTTACTCATCAGAAACTTTCCACCGAGATTGTGTAGCATTTCAAAGAGTGCCTTATGTTGTTCCAGATTAAATCCGTCAGCATTGTATGCCACAAATGATGTGGCATTTTCGGGTGCGTAGGGCGGGTCAAAATAGGCGAAATCGTCCTCGGCGATGCCGTCACAAAGTAGGGATTCTGGGTCAAGTACGGGTTCACACGCAAATACCACGTTTTGAATGAGCTCAGACGTGGCGCGGATATGATGTTCATCCATGATGGAGGGGTTCTTATTATTGCCGAAGGGGACATTGAACTCTTTTTTACGGTTTTCGCGATATACTCCGCGGAAGCACGTTTTATTCAAGAATAGCATCATGGCCGCCGCCGCCACAGAGGCCTGTCCCTCGTCATCCAGGCCGTTAAACAGGGCCCGAATCCAATAATAATAGGATTCTTTGGATGTTTTCGCCTCAGATAGGGACGTTGGCTGACGATTCACGACGCTCCCAGTACAGGCTTCATATTCCCCTTTCAAGCGTTTCATTTCGGTAATAAACTCTTCTGGCCTACATTGAATAATCCTATAGAGCCGTATCAGGTTGGGATTGATATCACAGGCGTAAATGACCCCATTTACGCGAATACTACCCTGTTTTATATGTGAAAGTAGGCCGAATAGTACACTACCCCCGCCCACAAAGGGTTCATAGTAGTTATTCATTTCCCTGGGGAAAAGGGCTATAACCTCTTCAATAATCTGTGTTTTCCCTCCTACCCATTTCAAGAACGGTTTGTGTATTTCCATACCGAACAGATATAGCCCATTTGAATACAATTTTACTGGCAAGTGTGATAAAATTAAGGCCCCCGCCGGTTCATACCGAATCCACCCGGAATCAGGTTAGAATGGGCACGACACACAGTACAGCCAGCCACGCCTCAGCTTTGATTCCTTCCCCACTCTATAAAGAGTATTCTCTGACCTTTGTTGTGGACAAGAAGTATGCGCGCAGGAACACGGAGTGGAAAGATTCCACTATATGGCACACCATGATTCAGGATGCGACATATAATATAACTCTAGATGAATGTGCGGTTCATGGATTGAATGTGTATACGACAAATCTATCTAGGCAGGGCATACATGGTGTAGTAAAGTGGATGGGTGTAGATTGTGACGTGAACTTGTTTGAGGATTCACTCATTCGGGAGTTCCTATATAGTCCTATGAGGAGTACAAGCATATTTCTGGAGGAGTTGATTATTGTGTGAAGAGTGTTACACCACGGCCGTACCAGGGAAACTGCCACGGGCGCATTTCACCCGGATCACCTTCTGTCATATTTGCGATTTCTTTACGGATTATGCGTGGATAGACAACATTGTAGAAATACGCATCATCTTGTGTAGGGACGTGTGTGGACGAAAGTTGCTGCATTGTTCCAGGAGAGGTGCCGAACGATTCAATATTTCTACTGGAAACGGCGAATACAATAAAGAGCGCCACGGCCCATATAATGAGTTTAGATATCTTCATCTATAGTACCTAGGTATATTAGGATGGCAGAAGTGGCATTTTGTAGGTTATGTGGGAAAGATGTATCAGGTTTTTTAACGGTGGAAGCGCATAGACAATGTATACGGTGGGGTGTATCTACAGGGCAGTTTAGAGGGGACTCTGAATGGAAAGTGGGATGTATAGAGAATGGTAAACGTATAATGGAAGTGTTTAAAGTTAAGCCAGTAAACTGGATGGATTACCGCGATGTGCTGAAGTTAAGTACCCCCTAAGGGGGTACTTATTTTGTGCCCACATCGCTACTGTAGGCGTGTAGGCTTAACTTATGCTGCCCAAAGGCAGCATAAGTTCGGCACACGCCGGTACATCCAGTCCGGGAATAATAGAATGATAGAGTAGGATGCCGTTGAGGGGGCGTAGAACGATGCGTTCTAAAAAAAGGGGATACACGAGAAAACGTGGAGGAGGTGTTCCCACGTTTCATTTTTTACTCACTTCGGCAGGAAGGCCGTCAATAAAGGGAATGTTGGATAGTTTGAAGGATGAGTTGAAGGATGGTGACGCAGTCACGCTGGTGTTTGATGGAGAGAAGGCGCCGAACGACGCAGGATATACCGAGGCATGGAAGGCGGAAATGGGAAATAAGTTGAATGTTGTTACGGAGAAAGAGGCTCTTGGAAACTGGGGACATTCTGCGCGCAACGTATATCAGTCAAAGTTGGTGCCTAAGACTAGCTTCGTTTTACACGGCGATGATGATGACGTATATAACGCGGGATTTTTACAGAAGTTGCGGGAAAAATGTACGGACCCAGAGGCACTTTATATAGCCAAAATGGGGTTCAAACATAGTGAGATTCCTGGGGAAGTGATACCGAAATATAATGCGATAGAAAGAAAGAATATTGGTACTCCGAATGGTATTATTCCCTATGATTTAGTGGGAAAGGCTCAATGGTTGCCGAAATATGGAGGAGATTTTGATTATTATAATGAACTCTCTAAAGTGGCAAAGCGGGTAGAGTTTTTAGACGATATAATATATACTGTAATGTCTGACGTGAAAGAAAAGCAGAATTTTAATACATATGTCTTTTACCACATATATTGTAACAGACATACGATGCCCGTTGTACTGGACCAGGTAACGAAGATTGTATATAGTGGATTATATGAATATGTACACAGTATAAAATGTTTTCTGGTGGGAGAAGAAGAATACATAAATAAAATAAAGGAACTATTATCTCAGCACGGGTCAAAGTTTAAGGTAGAGAAGATTGGCAAGGATGACAAGACATTTGAGCGTTTCACATTGACTGAGATTCCTAAATATATTGCCCCTGATGACCTGTTTTTATATATTCATTCTAAGGGTGTGAGTGATAAACACGCTGGGAATGACAATGTATATTGGTGGAGAAGTTGGATGGAATATAATCTCATTTTTAGATTTAGAGAGTGTATTGAGGCCTTGGAGACGTATAATCTGGTGGGTGTTGGATATACGACGAAGATGATAGGGCCGCATTTCAGTGGCAACTTTTGGTGGACGAAGGGTTCCTATTATCTCACCTTACCGAAAGAGATTGGCAATGGATATACGGACCCTGAAAACTATGTCTTTAAGGGGAAAGATCCATCGCATATAGATATAGATAAAGGTCGTACACCGAATGAAAACGACGACTTTTACAGTACTAAACAGCATTTCAATAGAATGGCGAACTCGCGTCCCGCTAAACAAAAGGGAGGGGCGGAGAAAGAAAAGAAGGTAACTGTCGTGACGGCATATTACCCTGTAAAGACGGGAAAGCACAGACGCGAAGACTATACGAAATGGATGACGAACTTTTTCAATAATGTGACGTGTGATGTGGTGGTATTTTGTCCTACGGAGGTTGAGGAGGAGATTCGTGGACTTGCCAAGAAGAATGTGGATGTACAAGTGCGTCCATTTGATTCGTGGGATATGATGTCGCCGAAGCGTATGAATATATGGAAACAACTATATGAGACGAACTCAGAGAAGCCGCTTCATTCACCTGAGTTATACGCGGTGTGGGCGGCGAAGCAAGAGTTTGTCCGCGAGGGCATGGGTCTTCAGGGGCATAGAGACTCTGATATATATGTCTGGTGTGATATAGGATGTCTACGTAGTCCTGCGATGCCTGGAAGTTTTAAGAGGACGGGTGATTATGTGGAGTCTGGAAAGATTACGTGTTTACATGTCGGTGGTAGTATAGGGGGTGGTGTATTGGCGGGAGACAAAGATGCGTGGGAGGAGTTCTCTAACTCCTATTTGGAGCATTTGGATACAAAACCGAATCTCAAAAACCAGAATATGTATAAGATTATATTGAATGGGGATAATGCGAAAATAATACGGCCAGAGAACTTTACTCTGTCAGATGGCTCGGCTGGAGACCAGTGGTTTTATTTATTAAAGTTGTTCTCGGATGGGGAGCCGTGAAGATTCGCGTTATTTATCACTTCTATATAGATGGGCCGCTCTAGTAAGCGCGGACAGTACCTCATTTATATAGTAGCCCTTATCATTCTCGCCGTCTTATTATATTTACGGCTACGGAGTTCGGCGGTGGAGGCATTCCAAGAACAAGAAGAGGCGGCGGTACACACAGACCCCACGGTCCCGATGAAGATATTCTTGTACGCAGATAAAATGAAACCGACGGCGAAGGCGTTGACTGCCTCTTTGCGAAAGCATAAATATTCCTATGAAGTTCTTGGGCTAGGAAAGCCGTGGGAGGGATGGGTGGCGAGAACAAAGGCGTATTTGGCTGCGATACAGGCGTATAAGGCGGAGAAGGGTCCTACCGCCGTGGCTCTCTATATAGATGCCTATGATGTCATATGTATTATGGATTCAGACAAGTTCTTCCAAAACTATCAGGAACGAGAGCGCAGAATGCCAGTAATATTCGGGGCGGAGCAGAACTGTAACACAGACATGTGTAATAAGAAGATTCTGGATTGGTATGATGAGCATACGGATGAGGGGAAGGAGATGATGAATAAACATATAAATACGTGGGGTACGAATGGAGAGCATTTATGGTCGCAAGTGCCTACATTCACGAATAATGGAATGATTATGGGTACGGCGGAGGGGCTAGAGTTTCTCTTTACAGAGATTCTGAAGACAGGAATACCAGATGACCAAGTGGCGGCGGGTCATGTAATCGCGGCGAACTTTGACAAGTTTGATATTGATTTTGAGGAAAATCTCTTTCGCAACAGATTTCGTCATTTGGAGAAGCGCGATGATGAGAATGGGGTAGAGGGCCCGGCATTTCTACATTTCAATGATATGCGCACGGAGGGGCAGCAGCAGGAGTTGATAGAGAGATACGCAGGATATAATGTAGGCTTGTAATAGAGGGGGATGCGCAAGAAACCATCATTGCTATACAATATTTGTACGGCAGTGATTCTTTTGATAATAATATATGTTGTAGCGTATTATATCTTTGGTATAACTCATGAGGGATTTCAGACAAGCAAATCATCACCCTATTTCATGGACGCGTATGTCATTACAATGGATAGGTATCCAGAGAGATTTCCAAGAATAAAGGAGAACGCAGAAGCAGCGGGGATTACATTAAAGAAGTGGCCAGGAGTAGAAATAAAGAAGGAGGAAGTTGCTTTATTACCTGCGAAGGGTGTTGGAACATTATTATATACGAATCGTACGAATGGATTAGTAAATCTTGGAGCGATAGGATGTTTTCTTGCGCATAGGGGATTATTAGAGCATATTGTGGCAAACCCTACGGGGACGGGGACATTTATTTGCGAAGATGATATTGTATTCCCTTCCGACTTTTTCTCCAAGTTGGCGGCAGTAAGTTCTGAGATTCCAGAAGATTGGGACATTATTTTCATGAGAAAGTATATAGTAAAGGGTAAGCCGGTATCTAAGCACATTATAAAGTTGGAACAGGATTTGACAAGTAGTACAAATATGGGAACATGGGGATTTATAGTTAAGAATGCCTCTATAGAGGGTAAGATGTTGCCTATTCTAAAGCAGATGACAGATGCCATAGATTTTCAACTAGGTAGGAACGCGGATACGATAAACACGTATTTGATTGACCCTCCTATTATAGATTTTCATGAGACCGCTGGTGAATCCATTATAGAGAAGATGGATAAGGAGTCTAAAGATTTGGGTACTATTTAGTATTCTTCTGTATAAGTAGGATGAAGCTAAAAAAATCAAATATTATTATAATAATACTAGGTATTTTTATAATAGTCTATATCGCATGGTTTAGGGGAGGGAAAGAAGCATTCCAGAATGAGGCATCACTAGACCTGGTTGTTGCGAGATATAAGGAGGACATAGAATGGATAAAAGAGTATGATAATGGTACATTTAATAGGTTATTTATATACAATAAATCAGATAAGCCCTTTGAGTACAAAGATGGTGTAGCCACCTATACATATATGGAACTACCCAACGTAGGTGTATGCGATCACACATATTTATATCATATTATTAATAAATATGATGATTTGGCAGATGTTACCGTTTTTATACCCGGTTCGGGTTCACTAGATAATAAGAAGCTGACAATTGATTTCGTAGTAGACAAGGTAAAAACAACTAATAATACTGTATTTAAGGTTGCCCCTTTTCACAATACAACTGTTGGAGAGGGATTATATAACTTTACACTTGAAAACTGGGATGTTACAAGTCTAGAAAACAGAGATAGTGATGGAAGGTTAGAGCCAGCAACAATACGGCCATTTGGTAAATGGTATGAAACGATGTTTCCTGGAGTAAAAGTGAAGTTCTCTGTGTTTGGGGGTATATTCGCAGTTTCAAGAGAGCATATTCAAAGTAGGGACAAAAAGTTTTATGAGTCTTTAATACAGCAAGTAAATACACATAAGTTTCATGAGGCATCACACTATATAGAGCGTTCATGGACGAGCATATTTACGGGTGTACCAGAAACTTCATTCTATCTGTGATTTTATCAGGGATTATATTATATTTATTATAACAATAATAGATGAAGTTTAATATACGCGTATACATATTATGGTGTATTGTAATAGTCTGCGCCTTTTATATATATAATAGTTTTAAAGAGGGATTTCAAAACACAGATATAAAGTTTGGAGTGATGGCAATATTTAAGAATGAGGCGATGGGGATAAGGGAATGGATAGAGCATTATAAGTGGCAGGGGGCGGATAAGATATTATTACTAGACAATAACTCTACAGACGACTGGAAAGATAAGATAGCGGGATTGGAGGAAAATGTAACAGTTTTACCCGCGCCAAAAAATCATGTTCAGGCAGAGAACTATAGGGAAATAGGTATACCATGGTTAAAGGAAAATGGCGTAGAGGTTGTTGCGACATTGGATTTAGATGAGTATATGTTTGCCACAGATGGAAAGACTTTAAAGCAGTATGTTGTAGAGATATTTGGTTCTACAGATAGGCCATCACAGTTTTCTTGTGGCTGGACAATGTTTGGCTCTAGTGGGTATACGAATCAACCAAACAATATTAGAGCCTCATTTACATGGAAGAAAAGTATAATAGATGGAAATAAAAAGTCTATAGTATGGGTAAGCGATATTAGAGATATATACGGTCCACATGCGTTTGAGGTATCTGGGAAAACAATAGGATGTCCAGTGAATATTCAAGTGAATCATTATGCCATACAGTCTAGAGAATATTTTGAAAAGGTTAAGATGTCAAGGGGGGATGTTGCGAATGTTGTAAATCCGCGTGACTGGGATTATTTTAATAGTTATGATTACAGGGAGGAAGAAGATACAAAGTTAAAGGATTTACTTATATGATTTTTACTAACATATAAAAAACGAAGTATATAGTAATAAATGAGTAAAACACTTGTATTATATGTGTTTCACATGTATAATGAAAGGGTGAGGGCATTCATCAATGATTGTATTTTCTATGATAAAAACATTGATTTTATGATAATATCAAATGAGGGAAAAACTAGACCTGAGATTCCGGGTGATGTCTTTGATAATGTAAACGTATTATACAGAAAAAACATAGGCTATGACTTTGGAGGATGGAGTGAGGCGCTCTTAACAAATAACCAATATAAAGGGTATGATAACTTTATATTTGTGAATTCATCGGTAGTAGGTCCATTCCTTAGATCCGACTTTAAAGGTAAATGGACGGATATATACATAAATGGGTTACAAGATAATATAAGACTCTTTGGAAGCACAATAAATACAATGGAAAATCCACTCGTTTCCTCGCATGTACAATCATATATTTTTTCAATGAATAAAGATACATTAGAATATTTAATCAAGTCAGAAATATTCAGTACAACTACATACGCCAAAGACTTTGATGAAGCGATTGATAAAAAGGAAATATTAATGTCAAGAAAGATAATTGAGAATAACTGGAATATAGGTTCATTACTATCGTATTATAAAGGGGTTGATTTTACATTTAGAGATAAACAACCAGAAGAATATAAGATTAAGTTCCTAGATGATATAATGTATGAGAAATACAGAGGGGTTTTATGGGATGAATATGAACTTGTATTTGTAAAAGGGAACCGAATAAACATTCAAACGTTTCCGCGTTCAACAGAGGAAGGATTTAGTAACTTTGGCGCGGGTAAGTACACTATTTTACTCATATTGTTTAGTATATTTATCTTTACATTTATAGCAATAGTGAGTAGTAACTATTTGAAGGTGCGTATTAAAACAATATGGAAGAAGATAGAGAGAAAATCAACAGGATATTCAAGAATATTATGGTATGTTATATTTATAGTAATATTTGTATACTTGTATTATTATAGTGTAGTAGAAGGATTTTCATCGGAGAAAAATAATCCGAGATTAGTATTTTATATACCTCACTATAAAAGTGAAGAAAAAGACAGTATAGTATTATCCTATTGTGTACGTGGTATTCAACTACACTATCCTGATTCAGACATTATTATATGTAAAAGTCATTCAGCAGCTGATAATTTAGAATATGATATATCTGGTGTTATATGGATAGATAATCCGATACCTAACAGTTCATCTATAGGTTGTTTTAAGGATTACCTTTTGAGGTATAAAGGGTTAAATACAAAGGGTATTTTCATGAATGATAATATGATTTTAAAGGGGGAGTTTGTTAAAGAACGTTTAAACAGAGACTTTGGATTTATATGGATGATTACTAGTAAGGCAAAGAATGATATAAAAAACTCCAATATTAAAGAATATGCGGATGATATTATGAGAAAATATGAGATGAAGAGTGATGATTATGTTGGTTGCCTTGGTAATGGTGTATACGGTACATATGAGTCTATTCAGAAGTTATGGGATACAGTGCCATTTGAGAGTTTTATGGAATATAAAGATAGAAAAAATGTTATGCAGGATACAGAACGTGTAATAGGGATAGTGGCATTTGCTATAGGATTAATAAGTTCAATTGATAAATCTTCATTGTGTGGCGATATTGATAAAATGCCAAACGCATTTATGAATGTATATACCGGGCAGACATTTGATGAGTTACAACAGTACCCATATAGCGAGGCATGTGTGAAGTTATGGGGATTAAGAACCGAACATATGCAATAATACGTATGATACGTATAAACTTAAAAACGAAAAGTTAGGTACCGCGATGTGCTGAAGTTAAGTACCCTCTTAGGGGTACATATTTTACGCCTACATCGCTACTGTGGCACACGCCGGTAGATACATCCTAACTTTTATACATTACATTAATAATATTTCACGCATGTACGAGTTCGTGAATCTCTTTCTGGGCCTTTATG
>Ga0214923_10007587_pt1 | contig 11794 bp, 24 predicted proteins | sample LL1510_MetaG_FD_177993 | JGI IMG/M metagenome (GOLD analysis project Ga0214923, IMG submission 177993) | Freshwater microbial communities from Lake Lanier, Atlanta, Georgia, United States - LL-1510 | ecosystem: Environmental > Aquatic > Freshwater > Lake | place: USA: Georgia | collected... | reverse complement strand
AGTATACACCACTACAAAAACGAATAGCGCTAATTGGGACTCAGTATACACCACTACAAAAACGAATAGCGCTAATTGGGACTCGGTATACACCACTACAAAAACGAATAGCGCTAATTGGGACTCAGTATACACCACTACAAAAACGAATAGCGCTAATTGGGACTCAGTATACACCACTACAAAAACGAATAGCGCTAATTGGAATTCAGCCTATAACTACACATCTACCTATCCATTATTAACAGCATTAAAAATACCTAATATAAGTTTGGGTTCGTCATCATATATAAACGCATTTACTATTCCAGCTGGAAAGATCTTTTTTGCTACCGGGGTTACAGTCATTTTTGATAACGGTAATTTTACAAATAGTACTGCTGGTGCAATACGGTTAACAAAAAATGGTATCGTAAATGCAGCAAATAGAATAATGTCCGATCTTAATATAGCAGTTAACACTTATTTATCTAATTCACTTCTGAGAAGAAGTTCTATTAATGATAACAATGCTACCGGTCAACCGGGTGAGGTCATACAAATTATAATGAACGGACCTACTTCAGCCTATACAGCTACCGTGATAATTGAGGGTGCTTTATATTAATTTAAAGTGAAAAACATTACCGCCGGTGGTCAATTAAAAATACAAGGTAATATACACTTTGGTGTAAGTGGGCCCCCTACCTTGCCTGAATCAGGTGCAATTGTTGCATATTCATTAAGAAAATTATTCAATAGTTATAATGGCTATGCATTAAGAGTCAGACGCGCAGGTGATCTACAAACCTTGGATATTAAATTTACGAACTACAATGTTTTAGATGTTAATAGCATAATTGCGTTTTGCGGTAATCAAACTGGTCAAGTTGTTATCTGGTATGATCAAAGCGGTAATGGTTATAATTTAGGTCCCGGTAACTCTTTTTATGGTATTAGTTTTCCTATTATATATGATGGTACTAATATTCAGAAAACAAGTAATGATCTACCTGCTATAAATTTTAATAGTGCTTATGGTCTGGTTACTTACAATACAATACCCAATATAACATTTGAATCATTTTTTGCAGTTGAACAGCACCCTTCAAGTGTTGATGAAAAAAATCAGCGTATATACTCCAAGAGAAGACATGATTTGCTTGTTTCGCATATTACGCCAGAATTTGTGACTTATTATGGTTACAGAAGAGGTTTAGGGGGTATTGAGGTCAATTCATTATTAATTGGTGGTATTGCAAACATAATTAACATCATAGAAGTTACTGCACCAACAACAGTGACAGCTGACTTGAGGTATAATGGTACTACTAGTATTGGTTCTATACAAACAGGAGGCTCGCTGCAAGATAATGACGGATTTCCATTGAGTTTAGGCGTAAATCTTTTTAACGCACCTTCACCTGGTGCAGGTAATTTTTTCACTGGCTACATATCAGAATTCATAGCATATAACGTTGATCAAGCTGCTTATCGTAAGCAAATTTTCAACAATATTAACTATTATTATAAAGCTGTTTAGCAGTCAATTTATTAATAAATAATAACATGGTAGACTTTATTAAACAAAAGTATCATACTATCTTTGGATTTGATACTTCTCATAAGATATCCGCACAAGCAATTGATATTATCTATTGGATTATTATTTCTGCTGCATATTGTTTTGCATATCATGCACTTAGCTTAATTCTCACATCTTGGAATTGGTTCCTCGTAGGATTAACGTCCCTTGGGGTTGTGGGCTTACCCTATTGTGTTAAGATTATATTATTTGGTAGAGATAAATTTCCTAGAAAAGCAGCTTTACTCTGTGCATTTTTAAGCTTACTGCCTACTATATTTGACTTTGCTGGTCTTTACTCTGAAACAGGTCTTCAAGATAGTTTAAAACTTAGCAAAGTAAAAATACTTGAACAAATTAACGACTTTGAAGCTAATAGCAAAAAAGCAGCACAAACTGATGCAGATAAAATTAAAGAAGAAGAAAGAAATAAAATAGCTGATATTGAGGCTGCTAACTCTCGTAAGTTAACCGACATTAAAAAAGAGATTAATGAAGCAAATCAAAAAGTAATAGATGAGAAGACCGGGGTAAAGGCAGACTTTTCTACCGGTAAGCCTGGTGAAGGACCTCGTACAAAAGAGTTAGCTGCAGCTGTTAGACGTTTGCAGAGTGAAGCAGAAATAGAACAAAGCAATGTCCGTGAAAAAATTGAACGCGATGCAAATGTTATAAGAGAACAAACTAAAGACGCTCTTAAAAAATCTTTAGAGGCTAATAAACTTATCGATGAAAAATTTGTTGATATAAAGAAAGAAGTCAATAAAGCTCATAACTTTAAAGAACTTGAACTAGCTGTTATTAATGCAAACGGACTACTATCTACGGTAGCTTCTAAAGTTAATGTTGAGTTTAAGGCAACAGAAATTGCAGGTTCTGATAATATTATAAGATTGTCATTTAGTGCATTGTTAGGGTTTGAGGTAACCGCGCTTGTTTGTCTGTTATTAGCATTTTTAATGGAAATAGGAGATATTGTCATTGTTTATGTCATACGATATGAAAAAGAAAAGAAAGATGAGCAAAAAATAAACCATAACAAAGATGTTGACTTTCCTTTAAGAGTCGCTATGTTTAAGAAAACATATGAAGGTTACTAGAAAATTTATTACTTGCTCTTGTGATTCTGAAGCCATAGTATTAGAAAAATATCATGGTGAGAATGAGATATATCTCTCGTTATTTGGAAGAGGTCTTAACATTAAACGATATAATATTAAAGATCGTCTGAGACACATTTGGTATATTATTATTAATGGTTTTCCTTACACAGACGAAATAGTACTATCTAAAGATAAAGCTATAGAGTTAGCCAGAACCCTTATGAGTCTCTCTAAATGAAACTCAATCTTTTTAATAGGAGTAATCTTTTGGTAGTAGTAACAGCTCCTACGGTCCTTCTACACAAAAAAGAAGAGTCAGAAATTGAATGTGGGCCTTATATTACCGACCTTAATACAGGGATTTTTTATAGCAAGTACGATTACGGATATATGCTTAAATTACAAATTTTAGGTTTTGGATTAGATATTTGGTGGATGTTTTAAACCGGAACTACCATTGTAAATGGTGAAATCGTATATCCTGCAGGAATTGTTGACCAGGTCTCTTTATCGTTAATTTTAAGCTTTCTTTCGCCGCCGATTACAGCTGAACAATCTGTACATCTAATAAGTCTTAAATTTTTATATGAAGAGAGCCCTTGAATTATAAATTTTGTACCATCATGTAACGCAATAAGAGGTGTTTCTTTTTTATCCATACAATTAATATATAGGCTTAAAAAAATAGTTCAAGCTTGACTTTATATAGAAATTCTTTAACATAATAATATGACGCTAAAAGAATTGGCAAAAGAGTTAGAGGCGGTGGCGTCAGAAAATGGTGTTGACATCTTAATAGACGATACTGCGGAAAAACATAGTTTTATACCTATTATAAATGAAAAAGGTGTTGTAGGTGCTATTGGTCAATATGTAGAGAAGAACGAAATTAAAACCGGTTATTTCATATTAAACAGTAAAGTAGTAAAGTATGCATTGGACGAAGGATTTGAAAAAGAAAAACTATTTGATTGTTTTAAAGATAGAATTTTTACAGAGACAAATAAAGAAACATTTTTTAAAGTAATGACTGAAAAGACTATTGATTAAAAATATTTTTCCATTATAATTAATTTATGTCTAAATTAAGCCCTACTAAATTACAGAAGTTAATTGCCAAAGGCCGTCTTGTTCCTGTTATTCAGCTTAATAGTGAAGGTAAGCATGTATTAATGGGTTACCGGCGGAAAAATAATAGAAGTTCAAAGAGTCACGAGCAGTATATGTTTGCCGAACCCGTACTTCTAGAAAAACAAGTTGAATCTACAAAATAATCTTTTATTATTAAAGAATGAAGGGAGGTAATTACAAAATGATCGATTACAATAGCCGTGATCTCCGTGCGAAGACATTCTTCGTCAAGATCGAACGCAGTCGTAATGGCCAGTTTACGGTCAAGCGCGCGAAGGTTCTCGAGCAGGCTAATCAGCATGCTCGTTCCATTCGTCGTGTGGACGCCCGTGATCTTACCCGTGCCATTAACCGCACTGGTGGTCTTAACGTTGCCTAATTTTAACGTTGAAATTAGAGCGCCGTTTCCTAATAAGAGCGGCGTTCTTTTTTTGTTCAAAATAATTTACTTGTCTATTATAAATGTTCAACTATAATAAGGGTATGTTTGATATAAATGATATTAACGCAAGATTAAAGAAAAGTCTTCAAGGTAAAACACCTAAGCTCAAGTGTTTAGTTACCGGTCTGGAAAGAATTACTAGTATGGATTATCTTAAGACTAAAGAGGAAAAATTTGGTTCTGTAGATAATTATGTAAACAATTATATTTCTAGAGAAGCAATTAAACTTATTAAAGAAGGTAAATCATTTTTACAAATAAAAGAAGAGTTAAATTCATCTTCAAACTTTATACCTAACGAGCAACAAATTAATGAGGCAAAAAAGTATTATGGTATTTAATGAACCGCCGTTTCCTATTGGATTGAAAAAACCTACAATTAGCCTCCCTCCAGAAAAAATGCGTAATCGGTTTGGAAGAATGGTTTACGGTCATAAAACTTCAGGCGCCATAGAAGTAATGACTAAAGAATGCTGGGATAATAATAAAAAATACTTTGTTCCTAATGGTGCACGTAGTTGTGTTAAAAATTTTTCAAAAACAACTTGACATAACTGCTTCTTCCTTTATATTATAAGCATGATGAAAGAAAAACCTACGTGGTTCTACACTAATGCTCCCACGCTCAAAGCAGCATTAAAATTAATGAAATCTAGACATAAGGTCAAATTAGCTCTACGTCTTAATGATATTGAAGAGTTTATTAAACGTATGAAAGGTTCACACGGTACTTGGCAACACCCCAAGCTAGATAAACAAAATTTAAATCTACTTGTGAGAGAATTTTTAACACAAGAACCCGATGAATATTGGAACGCATATGCTCGGGTAGATATAGAAAAACTTAATTTTAATGTTGTTAAAGCTACTAAAAAGAACTTGAGCAGTATTTAAATTTCAATTATACTATATTATGGATAAAATTTATTATTGTTCGGTATCGGGTGAACCGCTTCCTGGTTCACGTGTTGACGCGTTGAGACTTTTAGGTATTCCAGAAAACTTATGGACTTCTGTTCAAAATAGTAAAGTAAAAAGAAATAAAGGTATATATTTTGGCGAGCAGGGGTCCGGTAAGTTGATTATTGCATCTAAAATTTATTCTGATAGTATGACTAATCTTGATGAAGCTTTAGTCGAACAAGAGAAAACAGAATATAGTGAAAAGAAAAGATTACAGCGAAATAGTTAATAAGATAGTAAGTATAGAGCAGGTATTGGCTAGAGGACAGCGAGTTCCTGCAATAGAATTGACCTTTAAAGAATCGGGTTATAATAAACTCGGAGGACATAAAGTTTATATTGATTATGAATGTGCTAAAGAACTATCTATTAAAATAAATCAAGTATTACAGGATATGAGATCTAAATATTTTAGTAGTGAGTACTACGATAACTTACTCCGATCCCTCGATCCGATGCTTTGCAAGTGAAATAAAAGAAATAGATACTGATACACTTCTTAAAAGAAAAAAAGATATAGATATATTACTTAAAACCGGTCTTTACCCGGAGTGGATGATTATTATCAAAAAAAATGATACTAGTCTTTTTAATTTTGAATACTGGGATTTGTATGAGGTTGAAAGATATAAGCTTTTAACTAATATGGAATTATTCGATCGCTGTAAAAAATGTGATTTTTATCCAAAATTAAAATTTTACTTTTAAATCTTTCCAAAATTCCAATATATTTTACCGCCAATATTAGCTGAAACCTCATCCTTAAAGGTTGTATAATCTAACGTTATAGTACTGCTTAAAGGGGGATTAGCACTTCTAGCCTCGCCTTTATATGCAGATACACCAAACATATTTACCAAATTATCAATTCTAGAAGCAACTCCATAGTTTAATGTAGAATTACCTGCAAATAATAAACCTATAACTTTCCAAGCACTAGTAGCAGGGTTTGTTGAATTTACACAACCATATAATAAAGAGCCAGAGTCGCCTGCAGACGATACCCATACGTTTGTTGTTGGGCTATAAAACCTTATCGTATCTATAAAGTTTATAGTATAGGAGCCATAATTTACACTGCCATTATATGAGCTTGAATACATTCTTATATCACAACTACCTTGCCCTACTGCACCCAATGTTCTTCCTGATCTAAAAATAGGATCATTTAAAGTAAGGCTGTTTATTTCTGATGATGTAGCAAAATCTGGAGGTGTATCAAAAGGACCTAAAATTTGAGCCCAACTATTAGTACTAACAAGATTATTATTTAAATTTATCAAAGCAACATCTAACGTATTATTCCCCGTTGTTCTAAAAGGCATAGCTCTCTTTAAACTACCTACAAAATCTGGTTGATAGTTTACAGCTAATCTATCCATTGAAGAAGGAGAGTAAAATGCTATATTTCTATAAGCACTAGCTTTTGCACCATAAGTGGTATTACTAGTAATAGTGAGTGGTATGCCTGATAGAGGATCGTTTCCTCCTACCGACCCCCCTACATGATTATTAGTTATACCCACCAAAGTACCGTCATAACTATCAACTACAATTCCTCCTAAAGTCCCTGCACTGTAATAGCCTTGTTTTGGAGATGAATGACCAGACATACCCCCACTTAGAGGTCTTGCGTATGATCTATTATAGCTTACAGGCGGGGGTGCAGTATAGGGAAAAGAGCTTGATCCAGAGTTATTACAATAAGAGGGCACTGCCTCATTAATACCCTGTATTTCATATACATCAGTTTCAATTTCTTCATTATCTAAAGTAAACGTTTTTGGTATTATTTTTGATGGATTAATTTCATTTAACGGCTTTTTTGAAATGACACCAAAACGCAAACATTTTTTACTTGTAACAATACCATTTTTTTCTTTATAGCCTAGTTCTGTTTCAATAGCATCGTAGTTATTATCATTAAAAAGCTCTATAGCTTTTTGTCTGATTTTTTCTAAAGTTTCTGGTGTATGTTCCATAATTTTATTTATTGATAGGTTACAAACAAGATTCCATTGCCTATATTAATTTGCTTTAAGGTGGGTGTTGGTGTAGGGGTAGGTGTTCTTGTCGGCGTAGGAGAAGGTGTTTTTGTAGGCGTTTTAGTCTGTGTTGGGGTTACTGTAGGCGTTTTAGTCTGTGTAGGTGTTTTAGTTTGTGTAGGGGTAATCGTATAAGTGGGAGTAAAAGAAGGAGTAATGCTTGGAGTAACTGTATTTGTAGGTGTAATTGTAGGTGTGATTGAAGGGGTAGGTGTAATGGTAGGGGTAACTGTATTTGTAGGGGTTATAGAAGGAGTGATTGTATTGGTGGGTGTGTTGGTTGGAGTGGTAGTTATCGTTACAGTATTTGTAGGGGTAATAGAGGGGGTAACTGTATTTGTAGGTGTAAAAGAAGGAGTAATACTGGGTGTAGGAGTAGTGGTAGGTGTTATAGTAGGAGTCTGTGTTATGGTAGGTGTTAATATGGGTATAACACTATACCCTACTCTTGAACCTGTGTTAGAAAGCTGCTTTGCTGCGTAAGTTAAATGCGATACTATCTTCATTAATAAACAGGAGTTACTGTAGGCGTTAATGTGGGTGTAGGTGTTGGTGTTTTTGTTGGAGTTAACGTAGGCGTCACTGTAGGTGTAAGGGTCAGGGTTACTGTAGGAGTTAGTGTATTAGACGGGGTAATTGAAGGGGTAGGTGTGTTAGTAGGGGTAACAGATTTTGTAGGGGTGAAAGAAGGAGTAATGCTTGGAGTAACGGTATTTGTAGGTGTAATAGTAGGTGTGGGTGTAGGGGTTAATGTTCTTGTTGGTGTTGGGGTTATCTTGTATGCATCTAAAAGATAGCCTTTATCTGAAAGCTTTGTATAGCCGGCTCTATCAAAAATTATAATGTCATAATTTCCTGGCCATTCTAAATCAGATACATTGATAAAAAGCTGATTATCATCAATAATTTTATAGTTGTTATAAATCAGCCCGGTAAAAGGAGGGTAAGAAGTTGTCATTTTACTGTCAAAACTTACAGCAGATAAAGTATATGTGGTGTTTATATTGTTGGTGCTTAAAAAGATAGCACATGTATAAGAAAAACTAAACCCCTTGAATGATATTACAGAAGTATTTGAAGGATAATAAGTAATATATTTCACGTTTAATTATTTATTGATTTATAAAAATAATCAGGTATTCTTTATATATGAGCGCAGGAAAAGGTGACAAATATAGACCCGTAAAACGTAAGGTATTTGATAAAAATTATGACGAGATTAACTGGTTAAATAAAGAACCTAATAAAGACATACGCAATTACGTCACTAAAAAAGGTAAGAAGATTTACCGTTATCCCTAATCCCTTGGGTGGCGAAACTGGCGAAACGCAAGGGACTTAAAATCCCTTACATTAGAAACACTGTGGGTTCGAATCCCACCCCAAGGAGTATAAATAAGTTATGATTTCTTTTAACCAGCTTGGAAACATGGGAAGACTGGGAAATCAAATGTTTCAATATGCTTCCTTAAAAGGTATAACCAGTAATAGGGGATTTGAATACTGCATTCCGCCCCCATCTTCTTTTGGAGCAAATGATGTTAACGTGAAAAATTCAAATAAAAACATTTATAACGTTTTTAATATTAATACAATTCAAAATATTACAGAATTTAAAACTGTAAATGAAGAGGGACATCATTTTAATGAAGATTTATTTAACAATTGTGAAGATAACGTTAATCTTTATGGTTATTTTCAATCAGAAAAGTATTTTGTTCATATTAAAGATTTATTAAAAAAAGATTTTGCGTTTAAAAAAGACATTGTAGATGAATGTAGAAAGAATAAAAGTGAGGAGCCTTTTATATCAATACATGTAAGAAGAGGAGACTATATATCTCTTCAATCATTTCACCCTGTACTACCTCTAGAATATTATAAAACCGCATTAACCCTTCTTCCTGATATACGAGTTTTAGTTTTTTCTGATGACACCGACTGGGTAAAAGAACAAGTTTTATTTCAATCTGATAGATTTACAATTTGTAATTATAAAGATGCAGAAAAAGAACTATGCTTAATGTCTTTATGTGATTATCATATAATTTGTAATTCATCTTTTTCATGGTGGGGTGCATGGCTATCAAATAGTAAAAAAGTTATTGCTCCCTTTTATTGGTTTGGACCTTCTCTGTCAAGACTAAACATAAATGATTTATACCCAGAGACTTGGAATAAGATTAATTTTTGATCTTGCATTAACTTTAAATTCCTTTATATTGAACTCATGAAGTTCAAAAAGAAGCCTTTTATCGAAGTTATAACTGAAGACGATAGTGGTGATGGTTTTCAGTTTAATACCTACAGAGTAAATGATGTTTTTCGCACAAATAGAGTTAAGGTTGGTCAACTATACTCTTATGACCAATTATTGAGGCTTTCAAATAGCGGTATTGGATTTGAAATTCTAGACGAATTTGATTACTCGGATATTCGATAATATGGATATTGAACAAATTCTAGAACAGATTGAGTTTCATAATTCTAGCTATGAATGGATTGTTAGAGAATCTGAAAAAGTAGCTAAAGAGATTAAGATTATTGATAAGCAAAAGGATTTTAATGCAGATGCTTATGAGAAGGTTGTAAAGCGGTTTATGGAACTAGATAATCGTTATAAACGTAATAAGAAAGAGTATGATGAAGTTATTAGTAAAGTTAGAGAATATTTTAATGATAAACACGGCATTGATATAATTGGTATTCTTGATAATGATGAGGATAATGCAAAATGAGAGCTACTATTCTTATTTGGACTATAGTTATTCTAACGTTTATTGTTTTAAGCAGGGTGTGTAACTCTGAGGACGACAGGTCTTCGCATTACGACAACGCGAAAAGGCCTTACATAGCAGGCGCACCATAAAAGTTTCGCCTCCGTCGTCTAGCGGTTAAGACACACGGCTTATACCCGTGCATTGGCGCCAGATTAGCGCAAAACGTTGGTTCGAATCCAACCGGAGGTAAAGTTTACGTGCCTGTAGCTCAATTGTCTAGAGCAGCGCTCTTCTAAAGCGCAGGTTGCAGGTTAGATTCCTGCCAGGCACGCCATATATATTTTAGGACAAGTGGCTGAGCGGTTTAAAGCATCCGCCTTGAGAGCGGAAGAGGTATAAAAGCCTCCGTGGGTTCAAATCCTACCTTGTCCAATAAAACCACATATATATAGAATAAATAAAATATATGGCCGACGTAACAATATCTGAATTAGATCCAGTAGTCCCGCCAAGTGGTTCAGTATTACCGTTTTCTGATGGAATTACTACTAGTAAATCTACAATTGAGGATTTATTAAAAAATGCTAGTAAAGTAGGAATTGGTACTACTTCCCCCAGTTCTAAACTTACAGTAAACGGAGCTATAGCAGCTACGGGTCAAGGTAGGTTTGCCGGGTGGTATGCAAGTGGTGATATGACAGGGCTAGCTGCAGAAATAGGTATAAGTGGAGGTGAAGGTTATTTATATGCTTATAATAGGTCTAATAGTACATATTCGCCTATTAATATTGGTACTGGAAACTCCTTACTTCAACTTAATACAGATGGAAATGCTAATTTGACTGGTAATTTAAATGTTTCTGGCTACATAAAAGGCGTATTAACAAGAGCGGTAGCAATTAATACCAATGGAGCATCCTCATATGCATTTACAAGTATTCCTTCCTGGGTAAAGAGAATAACAGTAATGTTTGCAAATATTAGCACTACTACGACATCAAATTTTTATATACAGCTTGGAACCTCTGCAGGATATGCTACTTCAAACTATTTAAGTATGAAAGGAGGTATTAATAATACCGGTGCAGGGTATAGTAGAGTAGTAGACAAATTTGAATTAGGAGGCCAAACAGCAAGTAATTACTCATCAGGTACCTTTATATTAACTAACCTTACCGGTAATCAATGGACAGGTACTGGTACCAGTGGAGATACTTCAACCCTTGCATCTTTTACAGCTGGGCACTGTTTTCTTTCTTCTACTTTAGATAGGTTACAATTTGTCTCTTCTGCTGGTAATTTTGATTCCGGAACAATTAATATAATGTACGAAGGTTAATTAATATAAGAGTTACATAAGCGAAAAAATAGCCAACACTCCTAAAACCCCTTCTATAAGATGGGCGGATAAATATTCATTTTAATCTCTTGGCTTACGCCTTCAGTGGTTCGAATCCACTTCTGCCCAATGAATTATATGGGTTAATATCAAGTAGTTACAAATATTTCAAAAAAACAGTTGACAGTTCCGCATTTTCAGCCATAATATATGGATCATGAATAGCACATTGCTAGAACCGACGGTTCGCAAGAACCCGGCCAACCGAGAGGGCGCCGCTAAGTCTTCTCGCGAGGTGACCCCTCGTTTGGTTTGTATTATCACCGGTAAGTCCCGCCTTACCAACGCCAAGTACTTGGCCTCGAAGCCCCAGGGTTTCGTGACTAACTATATCAGCCGCCCGGCCCTCAAGCTCTTGCGCGCTGGTAAGAACGTCCAACAGGTTCGTTCCGAGCTTGGTGTGACGGAATCCCTTCCGGCGATTACT
>Ga0214923_10007586_pt1 | contig 11794 bp, 11 predicted proteins | sample LL1510_MetaG_FD_177993 | JGI IMG/M metagenome (GOLD analysis project Ga0214923, IMG submission 177993) | Freshwater microbial communities from Lake Lanier, Atlanta, Georgia, United States - LL-1510 | ecosystem: Environmental > Aquatic > Freshwater > Lake | place: USA: Georgia | collected... | reverse complement strand
ATTTTATAACATTGACTTGAATTATGAACCATGTTTTATTGACTGGCAACATATTGCTATTGGAAAAGGTGCGCAAGATTTGATATTTTTTATAATTGAAAGTTTTGATATAAATACTATACCCATTATATATCCAATTTTTATAAATTATTATTATCGTAAATTACGTGAATACAATGTAGAAAATTACACATTTGCTGAATATACCAATGATTTACATGATGCTTTATGTTATGTTCCTTTTTTTACGGCAGTCTGGTTTGGAACAGTGAGTTATGATGATTTGATTGATAAAAATTTCCCCTATTTTTTTATTCAAAAACTATTCTCGTTGCTATAAAATTGATTATTTTTGCATGTTTATTATATAATAAACATACAACAACATATAACAATAACAAAATGGTGAAAATTTGCAACGAAGCTTATCCAGTCGAGTCAAAATATGACGAATATTTTGAAAAATATCCTTATCCATTAAGTGATTTTCAAAAATACGCAATCGAAGCAATCGTTGAAGGGAATCATGTTTTAGTAACTGCGCATACTGGTTCAGGTAAAACGTTACCGGCCGAATTTGCGATTAATCATTTTACACAAATCGGTAAAAAAATTATTTATACAAGTCCGATCAAAGCATTATCAAACCAAAAATATTATGAATTCACCAAAAAATATCCTCATATATCATTTGGCCTATTCACTGGTGATATAAAAACGAATCCAGATGCAGATGTTCTTATCATGACAACTGAAATACTAATGAATTCATTGTTCGCTGCGTCCAAAGAAAAAGATGTAGAAACCAAATCAACATTACAATTTCAAATTGATATTCATTCGGATCTTGCATGTGTGGTATTTGATGAAGTTCATTATATAAATGATGCAGATCGAGGTCAAGTTTGGGAAAAATCGATACTCATGTTGCCATCGCATATACAAATGGTCATGTTATCCGCGACCATAGATGCACCTACCAGATTTGCGAAATGGTGTGAACGAGGATATACTGACAAACAGGTATATTTAGCTTCTACGAATCATCGTGTAGTTCCTTTATCGCATTACGGTTTCTTGACAACTACTGATTCAAATATAAAATCGCTTAAAAATAAAGAATTGGAAAAACAAGTGCGCGATTCTACAAATAAACTTATATTATTGCAGAATGAACATGGAAAATTCAATGATGCTGGAGTATTAGAATTAACCCGTATAAAAAAAATATTTGAAGACAAGCAAATGATACATAAGCGTAAAATGGTTTTGAATAATTTAGTTCTGTTTTTGAGAGACCGAGAAATGTTGCCGGCAATCGCATTTGTATTTTCAAGGAAAAATGTGGAAACATCGGCAGCAGAAATAACAGTTCCTATTTTAGAAGATGACAGTAAGGTTCCTTATTTAGTTCGTAAAGAATGTGAACAAATTATTCGAAAATTACCGAATTTCCATGAATATTTAGAATTGCCGGAATACAATGACTTGGTTGCATTGTTAGAGAAGGGTATTGGTATTCATCATTCGGGAATGATTCCAATTTTGCGCGAAATAGTAGAATTAATGATATCAAAAAAATATATAAAAATATTGTTTGCTACCGAATCATTTGCCATTGGACTGGATTGTCCTATCAAAACTGCAATATTTACTGGATTAACCAAATTTGACGGATCGAATGAGCGCTATTTATTATCACATGAATATACGCAAATGGCAGGTAGAGCTGGTAGAAGGGGGATTGATACAGTTGGTCATGTAGTGCACTGTAATAATTTATTTGATTTGCCAGTAATGACTGAATATAAAAATATGTTGGGAGGAAACCCACAAAAATTAGTATCAAAATTTCGTATATCATATAGTCTTGTATTAAATCTGTTAAAAAATGGCGAAACCACTAATTTTGTAAATTTTGCTAGTAAAAGTATGATGTTTGACGAATTACAAGACGAAATTACAAGAGCCCAATTATTTGTAGATGAGATGAATGACAAATTAAAAAAGAAAAAGGATTTTTTAGAAGTATTAAAAACACCAGCTGAAATGTGCCGAAAATATTTACAAACCGAACTCATCGCAAAAAGTTCCGGAAATAAAAAGAAAAAAGATGCTGAAAAAGAATTACAAAATTTACGAGATACATATAAGTATATATTAGGTGATATAAAAACAGTAAAGGATTATGATGACATGCAAAAAAAAGTAATCGATGCTCATGAAAATAAATTATATCTAGACACGTATATACAGGAACAAGTTCGCAGAGTCTGTTATGTATTATTAAATGAAGGATTTGTAACTCAACATATTCAGGATAATTCACCTGAACCATCATATGAATTAACATCGACCGGTAAAATTGCATCAAATATTGCGGAAATACATCCGCTCATTTTCAGTAAATTATTAGAAACTACCAACTATTTTGAAAAATTTACCAGTATACAATTGATCGGATTATTTTCCTGCTTTGTAGATGTGAAAGTTTCTCCGGATCAAAAAATAAATATACCAAGATCGACTGACCAAGAATTACAGCATATAATTGAAAAAATGAATAAAATGTATTTACATATAGAATCGATTGAACAAGAATCGCAAATATATACTGGCATTCGATACGAAGATGCACTGAATTTTGATATAACGGATGATTCAATTGAATGGACTGAATGTTCGAATGAAATGGAATGTAAATTATTTATTCAGAATAAAATTGCCGACAAGGGAATATCTGTCGGCGATTTTACAAAAGCTATGTTAAAAATCGCTACTATTTCGAAAGAAATAGGAGCCATTTGCGAAGAAATGGGGCAACTCGAATTATTATATAAATTAACCCAAATCGATTCAATGATATTAAAATATATCACAACTTCACAGAGTTTATATGTGTAATGTTAGTAAATAAAAATTGTATATTTGTATATTTTTTTCTAATAGTCATAATCTTCTTCCGATTCTTCATCTTCTTCCTCTATTATTATTTCATCATCTTCCGATTCCTCGTCTTCCGTATCATCTTCCATTGTATTATCATTATTGTGAATAGTTATATTATTAAAATCGATTTCTAGATTGAATGCAGTTATTATTCTTGATCTAAAACTGTCAGATAGATTATTGGAAGAATCATAATGAGTCCCACTATCTTCATAGTCATCTTCATCATCATCGTCATCTTCGAATATACCTGTATCTCCAGCAAATTCATTTTCTCGATATGGATCTATATGACTGTTTTTAAAATCGATTTTTGTTAGACTACTATAATTTATATGTTTATCATTAAATTCTATTATTCTTTTTTTTGTTATTGTATTAAATTTTGTATATTTTCTACCAAACTTTGGATTAAATTGTATAAATTGTTTTAATTTGTGATGTAATTCATAATAACTTGATTCTACTTTGTTTTTCATAAAAGAATATTTATTCATATAATACAAATGCAAATAAGGCCTCATTATTTCAACTAATACATCTGATGGGAAATCATCATGGATTGAAAGCACTTTTTTTTTATCAAATTTAGCTATCATGTTAAATACTGAATTCGTTAATAATGAATGATTCGATTTGAATACATAATTATGGATTACCATCTCGCGAATAATACTCTCGTTTTCTTTTGCAAAAACATGAAGATTAAAATTAGATAAAAAATAATTTTGGATTAATGTTGGCATAATGTAATTACTTTTTTTTATAAAAAAATAGATGTTATATAATGTAGATTTATTAAAAGGAATATTGTTAAATGGGTTTTTTGAAACGAGTGGATCTACAAAAAATTGTGGTGCATTAGATAAAGCACTATTAATAATATTTATAATATCCCCACAAGTAAAATAATATCGTTTACCATTTTGTAATATGGTTATATGGTTTTGTTTTGCAACATCAATTGGGTTCAAATATAAATCATGATTTATTTGTATATCTGCTTTTTTGAATTTATATATATAAGCAAATCTTGAAAATCCATGATAACATTTTTGCACTTTTGAAAATATATCCAAAAGATATCCTTTGTTTTCTTCGTTATTAAAAATATTATTCAATTCGTCATTCAAAAATTTGAATTTTGATTTTTCGGGCGATGCTAAAATAAATTTATATAATGAATCTTTTACTACCGCAAATTTTCCGGATAATTCATTATTTGATTGTAGCTTTTTCCAAAAATTCATTACATCCACAAAAATAGATATGTCAACATCATCATATATATTTTTATTGTTGTTTATAATTTTTTGAATTATAAAATCAAATGTGTGCATTTTTGTTTGTTATACTATATAACATAGCACAATTGGTTTATATTATTTTCATTTATATTTTAGACGGTCCATTTTCATACAATTATTTTTGTATAATATGCCCATAATGCAATACCAACAAAACATTTTGCAATGCAATCTAATACATTCATTGTGATATTCTTATATTCTTCTGATAGCATATACACCAGACCGTAAATACTCCATATAAATAAATAAAATCCATATAGAACATTATTTGCTAATGAATATTTGGGTTTTACAAAATTATTATAGATTATGAAGAACATAAAGAAAAACGCAACAAAACCTAATACCATACCGGTAAATCGAGATATGTCGTTTATTTCACCTGCATATCCCAAATATAACATAATATAATTTAGTAATACTATGATTACATATATTGGCATTTTTACAATACTATTTGAATTTTGTCCCAATACTAAACATAATACCAACAACATGAGAGGAGTCGTAATTGCCCAATCAATATATCTGGTTTTTGTAATATCAGCCCAATTGATTGGTTTATCGGCTTTGCCATATTCGTCAATCTTCTCGACAAATACTGAATAAAAATAACCTGCAACAATTGATATGCAAGTTTCTAAATTAAGAATATGTCTCACCGTTGGAATATTTGTGCGCATTGCTTCGATAAATGTAATTGTGCCAGTAGTTAACAGTAAAATATAAGTGATTGTAAATGAAAATTTGACATAATAATTGATTGGGTTTTTTAATTTTTCTTCTTTTTCTTTTTCATTATCTTGAATAAAAGTTTCTTTTTTCTTGATCATTTCCCTTTCCATAGGTCTGAATATATATTATTATTATATATTTTTACTTTTTCAAAAATATATAAAGATGTTTATCATAAAATAATAAAATATGTATAATAATTCTATATTACAAAATATTATATTGCTAAATGGAATATATGATATATTATGTGCATTTTCTATATTGAATATAATATATATTCCCTTTTTAGATAAAATACATATATCTATGTTCAACGAATACGATGCCAATTTACACCGTATACTCGCATATTGGATATTTACCTATGGTATGATTCGCATTATACATTGTGATAATTATTCAAATAGTTTGGTAAGCGCATCTTACTGTGTAGAGGCTGCTTGTATATTCAATGAAGGTATCATTCATGATAAAATCATACGACCGAAATGCATTTTTGTAACCGGGTCATGTATTATACTTTGTATATTGTGTAGTCCATAAAATTGAAACAGATTCAACATATATCTTTAATCATTATTACATCAATATATTATTTTATGCAAATCAAAAATGACACAACCATATGAAGGTTATACAGATTCTGATTCAGATTACGAAGAAAACATCGATGATGATGATTCTGAAATTGATCGGGTATATTTTAATGATTATGATGACTTGAAATACAAAAAGGATAAATCATATTACATTGGTATGTCTGACATACTTGATAATATACATATATTGGCACATGCAATTACACCCTTTTCGTTTTTCAAATATTCATATGATTTCGTATTACAATATCTATATGAATATAGTATATTTAGACCATCACGACCAATGGTCGATATATTGAAACTAGATATATTATATGACGGAACATATTCGGTTATAATAAAAACGTATTGGATAAGGATCATTCAACGTCACTGGAAAAAAGTGTATAAAGACAGATTTTCAATGTTATTGAAAAGAGGGAGTGTTCATGCGCAAACTACATTTTCAATGGAAGGTAAATATCCTATGCATTTACGCCGGTTACCGGACATATATGGTATGTTAAGTGCATATTCTCAAAAATAAAACTAATTTGGTAATTACTTATCAAATGTTAATAAATATAAAAATTGATTTAGATCGCTTAACATTTCGTCTCGAATACTTAAAATATCGCTATCTATTTTTCCATTGAAAATATTATTCATATCCAACAAAAATTCTCTGTATTCATAAATTCTACTTTTGAATTCATTTGTATTTTTTGTATCTAGCAACTCTACGCGTTTTTTCAATAGTTTAATACGCGATTCGTCCTTTCCTAGTAATGTTTCTATAAATTTATCTATATTTTTGTTAAGTTTTTCATATAATTCATCGGTTGCTTTGTGTTGAGCATATGATTTTGTTTTCCAATGATATAATTTAATATTATTTAACATTTCTAAAAATATTCTTGCAATTTCTGTTTTGTTTTCATTTCTTGGACTATTTATACTATATTTATACGTTTTTCTACGAACCGATTTTCGTTTAGATGATATTTGTTTTTTTCTAAATGTTTTTGATTTATTCATAAAATATTTTTATAGAGTATATAAAGATATTTTACTGTTTTATCTAATGAATATATTATACTTAAACGCTGTATTATTTGTATTATTATCAAATACTTTTGTAGATACACTTTTTATAAGACCTTTTATACGTAGTTTAGTATCTGTAAATCGATTTTTAAAAAACGATGATAAACCCATATATCCAAAGCTAAACATAAATGAATTGTCTGAAACTGATAAATATGATCTGCAATGGTATGTTATCGGTAAAAAATCTGATTTTATTCCAAATAAATCAAAAAAGATAACAATTTGGTCAAAAAATTATGTAGTTTGGAAGGATAAAAATGATTCATATTTTGCGCTTGATGATGTCTGTCCACATAAAGGTGCTTCTCTTTCTGGTGGTGAAATACATAACAATTGTGCAGTTTGTCCTTATCATGGATATGAATTTAATACAAATGGAACATTGGTAAAAGTTCCCGGAATTAATTTTCATTCATCTCCGATTTATGATGTATCTAAATTTGCTGTTGTAGAAAAAAATGGATGGGTTTATTTAAATACAATGGCCACGAATACGTCGTCAGATGAAATAAATACAATGTATACGAATACGTCGTCAGATGAAATAAATACAATCGCAAATAATACGTCAACTCAAATTAAGATATTTGAAGAAGAAGAAGTCTCTAAAAATTGTTCTGTTGTTTTTTTAGAAATGGATTTTAATTGCTATTCTCGTATTTTAAGTGAAAATTCATTAGATGTTATGCACATTGGATTCGTTCATACATTTGGAAATAGAAAAAATCCAGCTCCCACAAAGGAATATCCACCAAAACTAATTTCGCCATATCATTACAAAACAGCATATGAATATGAATCGGGGGACGACTCAATTGTAAAAAAAGTATTTGGAATTAAACATTTAAAAATAGAAAACGAATTTATATTGCCCCATACTACAGTTGCTAGAGTTATATTCGGTGATTACGTTAGCACTGTCATTACATTTGCACTGCCATTGTCTGAAAATAAATCTAGGTTATTTGTAAAAACATATCGTAATTTTTGGGATAATGAAATAGGCGATAGTATTACGCGCAAATTAATGTATAATACCATGTTGCAAGATAAACTTGTGGTTGAAAACATAGATAGTAATTTTATGGATGGAAAATTCAATATGAAATATGACAAATTACAAAATACATATAAATCTTTTTACAAACGATTTATTCACAATTATACAAACGAAGAAAATAACTAAAATACTAAAAAATTGAAAGAAATTATAAATATAGTATATATTTACAATTTAGACTAAAATGGAATCAACAAACGAAATGCCAATACTATCTTTTACTCGATATTTATATATTGTAAATGACGTTAAAACATCGTTATTAATGTCAATATTAAATCGAAACACCGATGAAGCATTATTCTGGTGTTATGAATTATATTATTCGGGATATATACTTGACGTATTTGAAATGGTAAATAATATATATAATGAATTTTATAGTATTTTAAACCCGAATTTAGGTGTATTTTTACAAAAAATACAATATAATTGGATATATCAAAAAAACTGTGATTGTGTGATAGGAACGATGGTATATAATTTAATAAATCGTGAATATTCTATATCATCATTTGTAGAAAAATATAGCGATACGCCGTTTAATTTTGTATATAAAGAATGCAGTAAACCAGACCGTAAATTTTATATTGTATTAGAAGACAAGGATATTTTAAAATACAAAACAGTTGAAATTGGTGGGAACATACGCGGTTATCAATTATTATCACATGTTACTAAATATGGGACACACGAATACGCAAATCATATATTCGAACACGATCATTCTACTATGACATTTTCAGAATTAGAATCTATCTATAAATATAATTGGTTGTATTATGCATCATTCGCACCTATTTGGATTGAACGTATCGAACAACATGGAGGAAGCGTTGATCATAAAAAGAAACAGATATTATTCACAGATGAAGACAAAGAAGAAGAATTTCATACTAGATACAGTTGTGAACCCGATGAACAACCGTTATCAATCATTATCAAAAATATTGGACCGCAAAACGAGAAAAAATGGACATGGACAGATTTTTACGAAAAATACAAATAAAAATAAAATTCATTATTTGTATCACAATGTATATTTGTTTTTTTACACCTTTTAACATTTCAAACGCCGATTTTTATATAGTAAAAAATATATAAAAATATACAAAAAGAATAAATACCTACGATACTCCTTAAAGGAAGATAAGTATGGTAAGGCGTGAAATTCGCCATTACACTTTTTAATTTTTTATGCCGTTAAAATCGGCGTTTGAAATGTTAAAAGGTGTATAGACATTTAGATATTTAGATATTTCAATAATTTGTAGGTAATGATTGTTGTCAATGATAGAAGAACTCCTCCCCACAAAGTGTCCATTACAACAATTTGCCATTTCCATTTTTTCATTATTGAATACGTAGTTCCTTCATATACTGCATTAATTACTAAACCTAGTAAAAATGCGTCTAAAGGAGATCTATTCGTTTTAATAATGAAATAATACAATCCAAAGACTAACGCAATATAACAAAGAATCGCTCCCATTGGACGAAATTGTAATGAAACGCGCTGGACATCTGCAATTTGAATTTCAAACATTTTCTGATTTGCACTTAAAAATATGAAATCCAATGTTAACATAATAACTGAAATAATAGATAGTGTTTTTACAAGTTTGTTCATTATGAATGAATATATACAATAGATATATTATAATTTTTCCACAATTGTTTCCAATTTTACTGGTAATGTATTATTTTCCTCCTCTTTTATTTCTTTATTTTCATTATCATGCACATCTACTGGATGAACTCGTGCCGGTTTCTTTTTTATATTTTGTTGTTGTAAAAAATATAATCCCCAATCGGGTAAATGCGCAATACAATTCATTATCGAATTATATGTTATTCCAAATAATAAAGTATCATTTTCTCCTACATATTTTATACTATACCACCAATAGGGAGGAATATACAAAATATGTCCTGCATTCACATCGAATTCTAAAAAATGCAATTTATCCATTTCATGTAAATATTCCGATTGCGGATTCCATACGTTGATTGGAGATCGGAATTCATAATTTTCATAATCATCTACTGGCTTTAAATATTTTTTACTCTTCCATGGTGTCATTTTTACCTGAATTTTTCCAGAATGAACTACTACGAATTGTCTATAATTCATATGATATCGCATTGGAGTGCATGTATTTTTAGATCCAAAGAGTATATCATATTTTGTTTGACATATGAATGATGGTTTCAAATAATTTTCGAATGATTTACAAATCTTGTATAATCCGGATTCGTCTATAAAATCTTCATTATTTTCGGAAAAATAATGAGAGCTTGGATCTGATTTTACTAAATTTAGAGAGCTTTGTAGTGATAATATTACAAATGATCCAGCATCATCTGAATTATTGTAATAGTCGCGAACATCCTTTATTTTAACGTCACATGTCCCATATTTTTCTTCTAGCAATTCTTTAGATATATTTTCCATATCTACCGTATGAAATTCGAATAAGACTGGTTGTTTTACATCACAAACCTCCTGTAAATGTTTGTTATCTTTATAATCCATCTCATATATTTCTAAATCTTCACTCGTTTTATAGTGATTGATTACATGTATGTATATAAAAAACATTAGAACGAATATTAAAATACTCGTTAATTCATCCATTACAAAAGACTATATAATTATTTACATAGTGTTTTATTCATAAAAACGAATATTTGTGCTAAATACTACTAACCGATATCCATGACATTACCATCAATATTTACATAGTTTATGGATGGTGACAATATTGGATACTCTTTCAGAGGATTTTTATAGCAAACCAATGTGCGTAATAATGGCGGAAGATCGGGTAATCTAGATATATGATTGTTATTACAATATAATAATTTGAGAGAACGTGGTAAAACTTCCGGTAAATATTGTAAATAATTATTACTACAGTATATTCCTTCTAATTTATCTGGTAATTCTGGTAAAACATGTAAACGATTTGAATTACATGATAAATATTCTAAATTTTTTGGTAATTTAGGGAGAAAACGTATCTTATTTTGGTAACAGAACAAGTATTCTACTGTATTTGGTAATGGTGGTAGTTGTCGTAATTGATTTGAAGAACAATACAAATTTTGTATTTTTGTATCCTTCATATTTGGTAAAACCTTGATATTATTGCTATTGCAATTGAAATATGTTACATTTTTTGGTAAATCCCCTATATGGTATAATTCACAATATTGTATACTTATATATTCTAATTTAGACGGTATGCTTACAATATTATTGATATAGATATATGAAATATTGCAAGTTTTTAAATGCTCAAACCGACTTAAATCAATCGATAAACTATCTTCAAACATATGATCATTTTCATACCAATATTCTACCCAATATAAACCATAATTTTTCAAATTTTCAATTTCGGGAGAATGTATGTTTTCTTCATTGCACAATAATTCATTTATATGTGTAATATATTGCATCAAATCTGAATATTTCATATTTTCAAAATCTTGTGGATGTAAACAATAATATGAATAAAGTATTTCACCGGGTAATAAAATATAACATATATCGTTTGGTAATTCGTCTAACAATTTTTTTGCAGTATGCGTTATTTTATGAATCATTCCATAGTTGAGCGGTTGTTGCATGTTTTCCTAAATAAGTTTGTAAAATATTCATATATTGTTTTTATTGAATTTGATTGTATAAAATTTATACCAGTAATATATAATTTTTATAAAAATGTATTTGGAAATAGTAAGTAAATTAGTCGCAGAATCATTATTGAGTTTTTATTCTATATTTGTAAAAAAAATAAATGTTCCGATTATACTTCAAATATGGAGCAGATTTTTTACATATGTTACAATTTCTGCATTTTTCATTGACTGGAATTTTGTTAGTAAAAACATATTATCTATCAATGGACTACTAATTTCATTTATTACAATGATTCATGTATATTCTTCTTATCGAAGTTTCCAATTATTGGAAAGTGGAGTAGCGACAACTCTATTTTATGTATATCCTCTGATGATTTTATTATTTTCTGGAGCAG
>Ga0214923_10007585_pt1 | contig 11795 bp, 19 predicted proteins | sample LL1510_MetaG_FD_177993 | JGI IMG/M metagenome (GOLD analysis project Ga0214923, IMG submission 177993) | Freshwater microbial communities from Lake Lanier, Atlanta, Georgia, United States - LL-1510 | ecosystem: Environmental > Aquatic > Freshwater > Lake | place: USA: Georgia | collected... | reverse complement strand
CTTAAGGTTTGGTTACTGAAGCACAAAATTAAAATGCATCAGTACAAAGAAACTCTTAGGACGGATAATTTCCAAGCATATCAGGAAATGATCAATGCCTTTAATATCGAAAACCAAAATATAGAAAATTTGCAGAATAGTATATACAACGATCCTATTACAGAAGTCATAAAATATATTCTAGGGATTAAAGTAATAGATGATTTCAAAAAACGTTATGTGAAATCTTGATTTTGTGAGAATACGGATTGATAGTATAAGTATCAATTAGCTATGAAAAAGTTATTTATTCTTTTGGTATGTATGTGTTCATTTGCGTTTGGGGCAACATCAGAACAGCTTAGTGGGTACAGTCAGCAAATAGATTCTATATTAGAACGACAATATGTAACCAGTAAGATTCAACCATTACCAATAATAGATGATGATACTTTTATTCGTAGAGCCTACCTTACTATCATAGGGCGTAACCCAACATTTCAAGAATATGAAATGTTCAATAAAGCAACAGCCCCCAATAAACGCCAAGGTCTTATTGCTTTTCTGGTTAAACATCCGGGCTATACATCTCATATGTTTAACTTTTGGGCAGAATCGCTTAGACTAAGAGATAAACTAAACAATATCAATAATTTTAGTGGCGGATTATATATTGATTACATTAAAGATAATATCGCAGCCAATAAACCTTACAATAAATTCGTTGCAGATCTATTATCTGCTGAGGGTAGTTATTATGATAATCCAGCAACTGGTTATTATTACAGAGACTTAGGAATGCCTCTGGATAACCTCATTTCAACAGGGAAAGTCTTTATCGGTACAGATATTGGGTGCGCGCAGTGTCACGATGATCCATTTCAGGAATTTACTCAAATGCAGTTCTATAAAATGGCTGCTATGTTTAATCAGGTCGAATTGAGAGATCGCAACGACAAAGATCTTAAAGAAAAGACTATTGCTTTACGTAAAGAAATCGATTCACTAATTAAATTAGATCCGATCAAGAATAGAGGGCTTAATAATCAGGTAAACAATTTTCTTAGAGCTACCCAAGCTTCATTAGAGGTGAATCCTTCAAAAGGGATATCATTACCACATGACTATAAATATCCAGATGGTAAACCATTATCTGTTGTAGAACCGGCAGTCTTAACTGGCAAGACTGTGATCAAACATAAAGAAGATCTACGTCTTGATGTTATAGAATGGTTGGTAAACCCAGAGCATCCAACTTTTACTAAAAATATAGTCAATAGATATTGGAAATGGGTATTTGGAAAATATATCATTGAATCATATGATAATATTCAAGACGATCCTGCTATGAAAGGTGAACTGATTAATACCTTAGCAAAGATTATGATTTCATTGAATTATGATTCAAAGCAATTCCTTTATGTGCTATATAATACCAAATTATTCCAACGTGAATTGTATGATGGAATATATGCCCAAAGTTCTAATTTTATTTTTATTGGGCCTATTAAACAACGCTTATCCGCAGAACAATTATGGGATTCAGTATTATCCATAACATTAGAACTCCCAGAATCATTCAAACTTACATTTCAAGACGAATATGCTAAGAATATGAAAACCACAGTAATGGATATTAATTTAGAAACTGTCAAAATTAAATTATCCAATTATCAAAACATCATGCGCACAAAGTATGACACAGCTCCAAAGTATAGAAATTTTAATTTGGTAAGATCATCAGAAATCAATGACAACAACCCAGTCAATACTATCTTAGAACAATTAGGTCGTTCTGATAGAGAACTAATTGATACATCATCAAGAGAAGGATCAGTGACACAGGTTATATCCTTTATGAATGGTCAGTTAGCGGATATTGCCATCAACAAAGATACCAATCTAATTAAAATTATAAACAGTAAACCACCAGCAGAAAAAATAGAAATTATATTTAAATCTATATTAGCACGCAAACCTACTTTATCAGAAAAAGCCACGTTTGCTGGTACTCAAGATGATGATATTATATGGGCACTGATTAACAGTTCTGAATATAAGTTTAATAAGTAGAAACATGTATAAAAGACACGAGAGCAAATTAATCTGGGAAACGTTAAACGGAAATAATCCCGCTGCTTTATCCCTTGCAAGCAAACAAGATCTCAAACCACTAGATGTTGTTACTGTAAATAGATTTGAAAATGGGCAACATACAAAATATTTTATTGTACGTATAATGGATAATGTTGCTCTAGTATGGCCAGCTGATAATTCTAGATCCATTGAAGACGCGGATATTTTTAAATTAGACGACTTAACACCAACAGGAGAAACCCATACACCATCAGGCTGGGGTGGCATAAAATAAATACCTCAAAATTTATATGGGAGGCATACAACGAAATGTCCAATGCTGATATAAATCCACACAGAGAAGATGCATATCAGTTGGCATTGGGTATTAAAGTTGAAGCCGAACACCTCACTCCAAGAGAAAAAGAAACAATAGATCAAATTCCTCTTGAAGTACTAATCAAAGTAATAGATATTGCTTTGGATCATCTTACTGAGGATGATTCTTATTATACAAAAATTTCAAAACTAAAACTATGAATATATTAAATCGCCGCGACTTTGTATTAAATCTTGCCACAGCAGGATTAGGTGTAACTATTCTTCCACATATCAATGCTGCATCAGTAGCAAATAAAGCAGAACATATTATCTATCTCTTCATGAATGGAGGTATGAGCCATCTTGATACATTTGATCCTAAGAAAGATTCGACAGTAAAGGGTGAATTTAATTCTATTACCACCAAAGCGGGTTATGAAATATCAGAGCATTTACCTTCATTAGCCAAGCATGCAGATAAGATGTCTATTGTGCGTTCTATGATGGTGACTACAGGTGCCCACGAACAAGCGCAGTATATTCAACGTACTTCATTCAAAAAGATAGGAACTATAGTACACCCCAATATGGGTGCATGGATGTGCAATTTTAAAGATAACGGCACAGTTAAAACCATTCCTGAAAATGTTCTTATTAGCGATCCAGCGGATCATCCTGGTTCTGGTTGGATGCCAAAGAAGTATTCTCCTATTCCTATCCAAGATCCTATGAAAGGTCTTGATAATGCCAATCTCAAGAATAAAGAAGAATTTTCTAAAAGAATATCCATCCTAAAACAACTTGAAAAAGATGCTAACAAGATTATCAATCCGTCTCAAAAATCGTATGCAGAGTTTTATGACCAAACTATACGCCTTCTTAATTCTAAAGATCTTGAAGTGTTTGATCTCTCCAAAGAAGACGCCGCAGTAAGAGAGAAGTATGGTAATAATCGCTTTGGTCAAGGTGTATGTCTTGCCAAGCGCTTAATTGAAAAAGGAAATTGTAAATTCATCGAGGTATCTGATGGTGGATGGGATACGCATGTTAACAATTTCGAATCATTAGAAACAAAGCTTGGTATTTTAGATACAGCTCTTACTGCCTTAATTGAAGATCTTCAAATATCCGGCCTACTTAAGAAGACCTTAATTATCATTGCTACTGACTTCGGCCGTACACCAGACATTAACATCAACAATGGTCGCGATCATCATCCTGGTGGTTTCAGTGGGGTGTTAATTGGTGCCGGTATCAAAGGCGGTCAAACCTACGGACAAACCGATGCCAAAGGTATGAGAGCTATTGAAAATCCAACCTCGCCTATGGATTTTAATGCAACAATTGCTGCCGCCGCTAATCTTCCGCTTGAGCAAATATTAGTATCTCCCGAAGGCAGACCATTCAAAGTAGCTGATAAAGGCAAACCAATCACTGCACTCTTAGCCTAATGAACGACATTGAAAATACAGCGATAGGATCATGGAATGGTACTGCCAAATGATATCTAAATAATATGCCCTGGGGAATATATAAACACGGAAAAGGATATAAGGTATGTTTAAAACGCACTAAAGGCGAATGCCGCAGTAAACAACCTATTAGTAAAGAAAAGGCTAAAAAACAGATAGCTGCAATAGAAATGAACGAATCATTTTTAGAATTTGTATACCGAACATCCAAATAATAGTATGTGCTTTTATCTAGGCTCTAATATATAGTTATGCATGACTTGTCTACTCATCTTCATTCTAGTTTGCTTTGGTTGTACTAATATCTTGGCATATGGCAGTATATTCAATTCAATAAGGCCGAAGTATAAGTTCTTTCATTGCCCTATGTGTATTGGGTTTTGGGTTGGTGTTTTATTTTCGTTCTTTTTAGATCTGTCGATTGAATATGTCATTCCTTCGTGGATTACAACAGATGCAGATGTAAGTACGTTTATGAAAGATGGTATTGCATTATTTGCTGGTGGCTGTTTAAGCTCAGGGACTAGTTATATGCTTGCCATGATCATAGGAGATGGAGGAATACAACATGAACACAAATCGACCAAAATTCTGGGTAAAAGGCTATAAGCTTCGTCCCGTTGCGCGTTGTTGCAAGGGTGCTTAGCCGAAAGGCTACTACATATAAATTATAAATAGCTCTGGGAAACTAGAGCTATTTTTTTGCCTAAATATAATTATTACAAGGCCATGAATATAAACAAAATAATCGTAATACCATTTAAGAAGAGTGCGTTAGGTAATCTTGTTTATCTTTGTAAACCGTATTCAGCTGGTGATGTATTTTTTCTACCCAATACTGCTTCAAATGGAGATACTGACTATACTAAGATAGAAGCCTATAAATTATTGGGTGATTTTGGATTTTCAATCAACAAACAAAAGAATATTACGATTGATCTGGGGGTTTTGATTTATAAGAAAATGAACTTTAAAGCATATGCTGTTTTAGTTGATGATATGCAAGATTCAAAGAAAATTCCGGGGTATATTGAAGAGTCGAGTTTCATGAGAGTCGGTACTGCCGTTGAAAAGTGTACTGAACCGTTCAAGGAATTTTTACAGAAATTTACAAATTGGAGTGTAGTATAGTATAATTAATGATATGATCCATTCAGAAGATTGTTATTTAATTTTAGACGACGAAGGCGAAGTTGCAGCTGATTATGCCGATGTTGTTTTTGAGAGCGTTAAAGAAGCCGAGCTGTTCATCGAAGCACAAGATGACAATGTTGATCTTTATTCTATCATTACCTTATTAGAATATATAGAAGATTAATAAAGGTTTTAGTTGTAAATCTAAAGCGCATGTATTATATTAATACATGACTGATAACCAACTACCAATATCTGAAGATTTTTATTCGATTCAATGTGAAGGCATTACCACAGGCAAACCTGCATACTTTATCCGTTTGAAAGGATGCACATTAAGCTGTGGTATGTCCGCCACAGGCCTTAAAGAAATACAAAAAGCTGGTAAAGGTAATACTGTTGCCGGAGCGTTTCAGGGCGATCTGCATAAAGAAGGCAAAGCTACATGGACTTGCGATTCTATTCCAGTCTGGCTCTTTGGTGAAAAGAAACCATTTAACTATTTAACAGATAAATGGAAAGAGACCAAAGTAAATGATAAAGAATCCCTCCATGACTGGATTCTTAAAAGAGTAGTTCATCTTATTTGGACTGGAGGTGAACCAGTAATTCATCAAGAAAAGATTGTTGCATTTAATGAACAATTTATACAAGAAAATCTAACCCTACCATACTCTGAACTAGAGACTAGTGGTACATTAGAAATTTCTGAGAGCTTCTCAGATATCATAACGCAAATCAATTGCAGCCCGAAGCTTACTAATTCTGGTATGAAGACTGCAAAGCGAGTTAACTCAAAAGCAATTGAATCTATTAAGAATCATTGGAACTCTTGGTTTAAGTTCGTTATTGATAAGGAGGAAGATATTCATGAATTCATCAAAGACTACTGCGAACCATTTAACATTGATATGACGCAAGTGGTTTGCATGCCGGCTCTTGATAGCAGAGAGAACTTCCATGAACGTACTCGGTTCGTTTTAGAGATGGCTAAGAAGTATGGCTTCCATGGATTAACCAGACTTCATATCTCAGCATGGTCAAATACCTGTGGGGTATAGTGAATTTTATTTAAATTATAATGATCAACCATATCAGATTCAATACCGGCTATGCCACCAAGCTAGCCAATGTCGGCCATAACACCTTTACATTTAATGATCGCATTAATGTTTTGTTTGGGCCTAATGGCTGTGGTAAGAGTACGATCCTTAAAACCATAGCAGCTTATTGTGCGATTACAGATACTGGTTGGAGCTCTTATACCGATCCTAAACAATATCCAAATGACGAAAGACGTTTCTTTCCAATTAACTACTCAATACTTGCACCTGGTAACTGCACAGCTGATGTAGGATGGGATGGTACTCCATCACTTTTTAATGCCGGTGAAATTGCGGCTGATGATAGTTGGTTCTTTAAGAATGTAGGGCAGAATAAAGACAATGTCTTTTCTGAAAGTGAACAGATGTTGGCGATGATTAATAAACCATCCAGTGGTGAATATAGGGCTTATCAGATTAATAAGATCTTGAATATGATTGCCAAGAATGCTCCATCTGCTTTAATGGGAGAACCTAAGAGTCAAGGTGAAGTGGATTATATTCGATCACTACCGCGTAATGGTAAACGTACTATTCTGTTTGATGAGCCAGAACGTTCTTTAAGCCTTCCTAAACAATTGGCATTATTTGGAGCCTTGGATAACTTTGAAAATGATTATCAATTAATCATCTCCACGCATAGTCCGCTAATCCTGTTTAAACCTAATATTAACCTTATTGATGTTGAGCCAGGCTATGCAGCTGAGTGCATGAACATCTTAGCCGAACTTCTAAGTAATCTACAATGAACTTCCTAACTTCCTATCAGCAGAATAAAATCAAAGACATTATACGCAAGTCAGGAGCAAAATGTAATCAAAGTGATAATGCTGAATATAATACTTTCCTTGTTATAGATGAGCTTTTAATGCAGATTAGAGCGCTCGAAAAAACAGTTAAAGAATTAGAGCACAAATCAAAACGAGCTAACTAAACTTCAGGTTACTAACGAATAGTTTAGTATTTTCAAACACTTCTGTTTCCTTCCAATACTGATCATTTATCCCAGTTTGAATATTGCCTAAGGAAGTATAGACAACTTCCATGGTATTATGAGGATAAAATTCGCATAATAAAGTATTAGCGAATATTGAAACAGAGACAGATCCTCGTTGCTGAGTATTGTCTAATTGACATAAGCAATCGGGATGGGAGAATTTAAGTAGGGGTGTCATTCTTCTTTAGGACGATGTATTTGTTTTTTAGTAGCCATGCTACAAACATCTTCCCAGTTACAGCTTTTTTATTTTGACTTTCACAGCATTTTTGTACAAGGCGCTGATACTTATAATTGGTAATCAGCTCGTAATTGATGCCGTTAAATTGTAATGTCATAAAACAAATGCCTTATGATTATATTTAGGCAAGTGTCGTTAACATTTCATTTAAAGCTGTGGCAGAAGTCATGCCAGAATGAGTAAGCACCTGGACACCATTCTTATACCAGAACAAAGCTGGAATACTACGAATACGAAATTCAGCAGCAAGTGGTTGTAAGGCTGAATCTCCCACATCAACTTTTCCAACTGAAACTTCGGGATGGGCTGCAGCAAATGAATCTAGGATAGGAGCAAGGGCTCTACAAGGCCCACAAAAGGCTGCCCAGAAGTCAACAAGAACGATCTTGTTCTTAATAAACGTATGGTATTCATCTACTGTTTTAATATCTGTAATCATGCTAATACATACAACAATAGCTATTAAAAATAAACATAATTAGTGATTAAACAATCACGCCTGCTTAAAATAGCATCTATGAAATCATGGAATTGTATTAAGCATCATATTGATAAATGGCGAGATTTAATTGGTGTGGATCCGTTTGATACAAAAGAGTTTATTACTGCTGTTAATAAACAGTCACATAAGCTAGATCGGTTATCCAATATTAAAGCATCACAAATAGGTCGAGGAGTTGTCTATGTCGCTATGCTTCTAACTGCTTGTAGTGCTAATATCTATAATAAAACAAACATTATGGGACATGAGACAATGTTTCCTATTGGTATCACTAAACCCGAAGATCTAGAACATGTTGAGACTGTAGATCAGATCGCTGAATTTATTAATAGTCATATTGAGGTGCATAAGGATGCTGATGTTGCTTACAAAGGATATAAAGAACTAATCATTGAAGTGAAAGATTCGACAGGTAATTTTAGAGCTGGAGCTACTTGTGTTGCTATGGCAAATTCCAATAGACTTATGCGCCCTCTTAGTAATAGCATAGAGTGCTTTTTTAATAGTCTTAATACAATTGAGTTCGATATAGAGTACTGGCAGGAACTCGCTTATAAACACAAACAAACAACGAAAAAAGAGCTGTTATTCGAAAAGCTTAAAGAGCTAGAAGAAATCCATTTACAAATTGATGTCCCATCATGGGGAGAAAACCTACACAAGTATTTCCTTGCAGATTATAGTACCTTTAAATGCAAAAGAATTAATATATTATTTGAACTTTTATATCTGGCTCGCAATCCCGAATACGAGAATTTACTTTGGAATCTTGTTGCTATAGTCGAAGAAGCTTCTCTAATTGAAAGTAAGTTACAGACCTTAGCCCATACCATAGTAGATAAAGGGGTAGATGAATTATGGTTAGTTAGAAAGGAAGGCTATGTCCGAGTTTCTAATATAAAATATATTGGTGATTTCATTGACATAAAAAGCATTAGTACTGGTAGAGCAAATGCCACTATGAAACCCTTTGCTTAATTAAACCAAATGCATAATTAGATTGATGTCTCAATTATTAGGTGATAACAAATATGCCAAATCCATTAACAGTTGGCAAGTATCAATCCCCGTCACTACTTGCATACCTACACTCTCAGTAGTAAGTTGGAAGCAATCGGTTCTACCAGTATTGTTAAACAGTAATATACTACGTTCCTATTTTATTGCATCTAATCCATTATCTTCTGTCAAGCCTTTACAAAATGATACAGTTATTACAACAGCCACCGGATCTTTTGTTGCTGCAGGTGTTAATAGGTGGGCTAGCATGTATGTGGTCAATACTAGTGCCTTTATTGAAACTAATGATATTCCCGGCTATTATTATTTTAATTCGGCTAAGCAACTTCAAGACCTAGCTGGGCAATACTTCTATGATTATAAAGAAGTTAATGATGATTTGATTACCATGCAAGAAGGTACATTTAAGTCACTGGTGAAAAGTACTATTGGAACAGATACTATAGCTATTCCTATTATCATGACAAGCGCCTTAAATTATACCACACAACAAGTTGCAGAGACCCCATTCCAAACACGCCTACAGGTTTGTGCTGATTATCTTTGGCAAAACCTAAGCACCCTTCAATCTTATGTTAAGACTGGATATCCGACATGGAATACCACCACCTATACAGTCAATTCAGCGGTTTCCGGCGACAGCTTAAATATTGGGACGATAACTGCGTAATAGAAGAAGCGCCTCATACTTCATATAATGAATTGGAATGTTATTCCAAATTTGCTTTTCATCATCTAGAAAGTTAATGGACATTGCCCTTAATTTTCTTCCAGTTAATTCACTATACATGTAAGCATATAACGAAAGCTGTAAGGTATAGTTGTTAAATTCGCAAGCTTGAAGATGATCAATCGGAGCTAAAAGATATTCGCCATATTTAGAATGATATCTAAATTGTTTATTGGTTTTGAAATCCATTACACTAAACTGGTTAAATGGATGGTCAATGATCACATCAGCAGTCCCTGCAATCTTATAGGTATGAGTATAAAGTAATCGTTCAGCATAAATGGCTTTAGCTTCGCCTAATAGGTTTAGGTTAACAGAAACAGAATCGTAAAGTGAATCATTACCTGGTTCTCTAACATTGGTTAGTAAAAAGTCTTCCATTATCTTATGGTAGTTTTTACCACGACAACAACTAGCATCCCGATGATCATCCCACATCGTTAAGATTTCTTCTACGGAAGTACCATATTCTTTGGCTTTCTTTTCAGCCCAATAGACCTTATCAAAAGGTTTTTTAAAAGAAGAAAGTACGCCAGATACACTAGCGTACTCTTCATTTGTTTCAGTATTTATATACTTGTGGGTTTCCTCAATAAGCTTAATCATCTAGTATTAATATACAGAGCGTTAAGCAACTTGCAAGAAACTTAAGCAAGCCCCAGAACTTTAATCTTTACCTTAGTGCCGGGCTTACCGCTTGTAATGTTGATAGTAAATTCATTATCAAGGGCACTGGCTACCATTCCAATTTGATGTTTTTCAAATTCTTGTTGAAGAAGCGAATGGGCATTAGCAGCATTAGCAGCAGGAGCTGTTGAGGTAGGTTCATCATCTAAAGGATTACCTACAGCATCATAATTACCACCCATACCTTCACCTTCTCGAGGATCTAGTCGGACATCATCTTCAGCAAGTAACTTTGGCTTGCGAGTAGATTCATATAAGGAGCCAAGTTCTTTAAATTCTTTACGGTAATTCATATAACTATTTATTTAACCAAACATAATTATTATCAATATGCTTACAGATATTAGATTACTTTCAGAGATTTACAGTCAAAATGTCATTACGGAATCCCCGGATGAGTTTAATACTGATGTTGGTCAATTAATATTTGAAAATCCTAAAGCAGTTCCTTTCTTTGTATATAATAACTTTTTTGTTATGGGTAAGGTGTTTGGTACTACCCATAACGGCTTATTCTCTAAAGCACTAGTAAACAATTATATGAACTTGCCTTTAGATTGCACCAAGGGTGAAGTACTTAAAATGGGGTTACAACCCGAGCAAATTAAATTCAATCCCAATAATGATTTTATTACTGATGTAGATTCACGGGGTTGTTTTAATGTTAAATCCAGTGCCATACAAGAACTCTTTAGTGAGGCTAATAGACAGAAGAAACTACAGATTCTTACATTCCCAGAATTTTATGTAGAGCTTATTAAAGATGTTGTCAAATATCTTAACATGACAAAGACTCGTCAAGTCTATGCCCCATGCGGTCGTGCATGGATTGGCCCATCCGTAGATCCTGATAATATCTATATCTCTTATTGGCCTTCCTCTGGCCGTACAGCAATTCCTCAAGCACAGAAGAATGCAACCAAGAAAGCTGTTGCGGATTTAATTCGCAAGTACCCAAATGCCTTTAAAATTAGAGATGGTTATAACTTTATCTTTGAAGACGGAGAAGAAGGATTTGATCCAGCCACACCCCACATTGAAACAAATCCACAAACACGCAGAGATGCAATGATAGCTAAGGGCGTTCCGTTTGGTTCTAGTAAAGAAGCTGATGTAGCAAAAGGTGCTGGATATAATACAGTAGCATCCTTTAAAAAGGATAAGATCATTGGAGATTCTTATATTACTAAGGGTAGAACGAAGGACATTCAACAATGACCACAGAAAAAGCTGAATTGAAATGTTCAATGGTACTCATGTCAGTGCCTCCACTTTTGCTTTGGTTACTTCGTAGTCATCACCAAGAAGTTCCTTGGTACCATCAGTTAAAATAATGGCTTTGATGTCCGCCACGCTTCGGGAGCGAAGTGAAACAGCTTGGACGTTATGAGAATTTGGGATGATTACGAGGTCATCGACAAGCTTCATGAATCGTTGTTTTTGGGTGGTCATAATTAGTCCTCACTTTCCTGAGTTGGTCCTTGGATAGGGCCATCGAGCGTCCAGTAGCCGCCTCGCTTGAGAAGGCGAAGC